>AR_comb_assmDRAFT_10208655_pt1 | contig 10347 bp, 9 predicted proteins | sample ArasoioldDNA_FD_10543 | JGI IMG/M metagenome (IMG submission 10543) | reverse complement strand
CCGCCAGATGGTCATGCTCAAAGAGGCCGGCGAACTCAAGTACGTCGTCCTCTGCCGCGATCTCACTGACTCCTACCACCGCGACCCGGGCCATCATTTCGAAGGCTTGCACGAAATCATCGCCCATGTCGAACGCCACTGGTGCCCGACCATCGAAAGCACCGCCTTCACCGGCAAACCCACCTTCCGCTTCAAAGACGACACGACGAAGCAGCTAGCGCAGAAGTGATTCGTCGCGCGCGAGCTTGCTTTCACCATAACATGTTCCAAACGTCCAGCTTGGGATCGAGTTGGAGCAGGCGCAACAAAAAGGGCGAGCAAGCTCGCCCGCGACATTCAGGTTGTTTCTGCGCCGCCTTTACCCCTTCACTGCCTCCTTGCGGCCATTCCCCAGATACGCTTCGAAGCGGCTCTTCATCGCCGCCAGGAAATCATTCATGCGCACCAGGTCGTTGACTAGGATCCGCCGCGTCCCCTTCGAGCCCGGCGCCAGGAAGTGCAGATCGTTGAGCATGCAATAGTCGATCGCCGCCCGCACGGCTCGTTCGATGTCGCTCGCCGCCTCGGCCGGATTGTCCGACCGCGCGTTCCGCGTGAAGAACGCCACAGCCGCCGACCAGTTCCGCGGCTCCTCGGGGTCGTCCTTCCAGGCCCCGAACGCGGGGTGAAAGACGTGGTCGTAGACGAGATCGTAAAGCTGGTCGCCTGACGCCTGCCGCCGCGAGGATACCGAAGCAGACCGCTCCACCGGCAACGGCGTGTAAACCGGTTGGGCCGCCGGGGCCGCCGCTCGCGGCGCCGCCTTCACCGTCTGCGCCCGCGGCGTGCGCGTCACCGGCCGAAGATCGCCTGGAGCCGCCGTCAGCAGCCGCGTCGCCTCCTGCCGGCCGAACTCGGTCAGCTTGTAATAGTTCGGCCGCACCTTTTCCATCAGCTTGAGCTGCAGCGGGTTGTGGGGCTTCTGTCCCATGATCTCCATCATTACCCGCTTGTGGTCGGGGTACTCGTCCTTGAATCCCCGCAGCCCGAATCGTTCACGGTCGCGCTTCCAGGCCGCAACCGTTAATTCCCACTCGCTGAACTCACTGACCCCGCCGTTCGTCAGGTCCTCTCCCGCCAACAGGATGATTTGGGCCGCGGTTAAGCGGCGCGCCGACTCGGAAAGCGCCATCGAACGAGAATCCCCTTTTTTTCAGCGCTTCCATTCGCCCCCTCGCTCCTAGTTGTCCCCTGCAGTTGCAACCGAGAGCGTAATCGCCGCCCCCGCCGTCCGTGAAGCCCGATCGCGTCCTTCGCGGCGACAGCGGCAAAGAAGCCTACTGCGCAACCGCGTTCCTAATCAGCGTTCCCGGATTCCCAAGGTGTTGCCCATTTTGCCGAAAACTTCCGATTGAACAAGGCTACTTGAAAAAATGGTGAAGACGCGAAGACCACGTAGAATGGCTGCCCCGCGCCCAATCACCCCTAGCCGTCGTCCCCTCGGCGTCCCCACCAACGCCATCCGCAACGCTCAAGCGCATCTAACGCGCTCGCGCGTCATTCGCTGTTGATCGTCGCACAATGGTTTGCAGGTCGGGTACCAGAGTTACCAACCCTTCAGCGCGATGCAAGCGTGATGTGTGAATTGTGCGAGCTGCATGGATTCGTCTGTGCGGACTGATCGGAAAGGATCGCCGAAAGCGCCATGACGAACCCTCGCACCACGACGACGTCATGCTTCGAACGCGCTCAGCGCGCATGGACCCTTGCAACCGAAGTGCGGCGCGGCGTGCCTGTGCATCAGCCAAGGCATGTTCGTGAAGTTGTTGGCCCTTCAAACTCGGACCGCCTCGCTGTACTTCCCTATCCAGCCCCAGACCCTAAGGTCCGCGCTTCGGCGGCGGCGCGCCCGTCGATGACGGCGGCGGCGGCGGGGTGCGCGCGGGCTCCGGCCGCGGCAAGATATTGATGGTCGGCGGTACGACGGTGGGAACAACCGGAGGAATGACAATCGGTTTGCCGCTTGGCTCCTCGATCAACTTCGCTGGCTGACCGATCGGTTGCCCGGGCTGCACCGGCGGCGTGGTGAGCGAACTCGTCGAGATTTGCGGCACCATCGTCGAGGGGCCGCGCGGCCAAGGACCGGGGAAGATGGCATCCCCGGCGATCATGTCAAACCGCTCGAGCTCCGTATTGATCTTCGTGCGGACCCGCCCCAGATCGTAGTACTGGTAGATGATCGGCGACGTGTTGTTCAGATAGATGTCGTAGATGCGGCGGTAGAAGCGCCGCTGAATCAACGAATACTGCACTTCCGCGACTTGCCCGGCCCCGGCACCACCCGACTTCTTGTGCCAGTTATGGGTTCGCGTCCAGTACACCCGCGAAAAGCACCAGACCAGTTCCCCCTGCCACCGTGCGGCGACCAGCTCGACCGAGGTCACCTGAATCGGGTTCAGTGTCGCGCTCATCGCATGTTCGGCGACGGTGCGGCAGATGTACTCGTTGATCGCAGGATCGACGACCGGGTTCGGCGGAAGCGGGCCGGGACCGAGCGGGAACTGGCCGTGCGCCGCAGCGGTCAGCGAGGCCGTCGCTAAAAGCGTCGCCGTCAGGCGCGACATGATCTCTCTCCTTGCGTACTCTCGCCGCGACCTCTGGGACGCTCCGCCTTGCGCTTCGGCGATTCGTTCGCTCAGTTAGCGCCGCTCGTATTTGGGTTCAACGGCGGATCGGCGCGCCCATTCGGCTGGCGCCATCCAACCGTTGTCGTCGGCCGTGTCGTCTGCGGGCGTCTTGTCGAGGGCCTCATTCGGCGACTCGCGCCCTTCCGCACGTGCTCGGGGAATCGGCCCTGTTTCAGGCTTGGCGACGCTCACCGGCGTGCTCGCCCAAAGCAACTTCTGTTTCGGCTCCAGCAGTTTCGACTGCGGCGGTTTTGGCTCCGGTGCAACGCCCGTGCGGAATGACATGGTCGTTGGCGACGTCGCCGGCACACGACCAGACGTCGATCGCTGCACATCCGAGCGCAGCGCCTCGACTCGACTCGACTCAGGCCGCAGCGCCTGTGGCGGCGGCTCAGGCAAGGTCGGTTCCATCCGGATGAGCTTCGGCGCGATCGGTTTGACCGAGCCGGTTTTCGGCCTGGCGGCCGTCTCCGACGCGACGACGGTTGGCGCCGTCAAACTCGACAGCATCTCCGGGTCGAACTTCGGAAGCGGAGTGTTCATGTTCTTCGAAGGCTTCAACCCGGTCGACATCGGCGCGACCGGGATGGGAGCGATCGGCGTCGGAGCGAGGTGCGGATCAACCATCCCATTGGGAGGACAAGGCGCCGATCCAGGGCCCCCGTTGATTCCCGCCGGCGGTTCCAGACTGACGATGCGCGGCGTTAACAGCACGTACCGCTCGATTTTCTCGGACGTGGAAACGGTGGTGCGAAAGAGCGCCCCGATCCGAGGCAGATCTTTAAGCCAGGGGATGCCGCGCTCCTGAAGCTGCTTGTCTTCGCGCGAGAGGCCGCCGATGAAGAGGCTCTGGTCTTCCGCGAGGACGGCCTGGGTGGTGACGGAGTTGCGCTGCACCGTTGGGATCTGGTCGACCGTGGCCGGCAGGGGCGTGCCGTCTTCAACGCGGACCTGCAGTTTGATCTTTCGCTGGCCCCCTTCGTCGACGATATGCGGCGTGACGCGGAGCGTCGTTCCGACGATGATGTTGAACAGGTCGTTGGAATAGGTGCCCGGCACACGCACGTAGATCGTCTGCGTGCTCTCCAAATGGGCCTCAATGTTGTCGAGCGTGAGGACCGCCGGTCGGGCGACGAGCTTCGCATGGCCGTTGGCCGCCAACGCCTGAAGCTGCAGCAGCAGCCGCTGGACGCCGCCGCTGACGAGCGTGAAGACCAGGTTCGCTTGATCGGTCGGATTCACTTGGAGGTGAATGCTGTTGGCGCCGTCCTGGGTGGCGACGGTCCACGGAAGCCCGAGCGAAAAAGTCTTGGTCGAGGAAACGTCGATCAGCATCGCCTCGATCTCGACGAGCCCGACCGGCACGTCGAGAGCGTTGATCAACGATTCGTAGACGGGAAAGCGATCGGGTGAATCCTGGATGATCACCGCGTTGAGCCGCGGTTCTTCCTGGATCGACGGCACCTGCCCTTGTTCAGTTTCCAGCGCGATGCTCGGAGCATTCGGCTGTTGTTGTCCGGGGAAGCCGCCGGCGTTGTTGCCCCCCGTTCCGCCGGCGAGGTTCGACGCCAGGCTGCCCGGCGGCGCGGGGAGATAAGGGTCAAGCCCGGTCCGCTTGGGGTTGTCGCCGACCGACGCCAATCCTCGGCCCGCCAGCGACGGAAGCGTCATCGGAGTCGTCTTGCGAACGCCCGTCCCACCCTGCGGACCCCGCCCGGTAATGCCCACGAGATTTCGCAAGAGCGACGCGACGCCCGGAATGACGACCGTCGCTTCGTTGAACGGCACGACCCGATCGTCCGCCCACGCGTAACGGAGCGGGAAGACGCGCACCGAAAGGCTCGTCGCCACCCGTTGCACCGCGCTGCCTTCCAGCCGAAGCGCGATGTTGCGCACGATCGCCACGAAGCGCGGCGATCCGACCACGTGGACCAGGCCCGCCTCCCGCGCAATTCGGAACGATGTGGGATCAAACGGCACTTCGAGGTCGCGCAGCGCGCCGAGCACGGCGTCCGGCTGCACGCGCCGCAGTTGAAACACTTCGCTTTCGAGTTCGTCGCCGCGGTAGACGAAAACCGCCGAGCCGTCGTAGTACCAGATCAATCCGTTCTGGCGGGTGATCGTATCCAGGTATTGCTGGGGAGGCATCGGCCCGAAACGGCCGCGCACCTTGCCGAGGACTTTTTCACTCACGACGATGGAGACGCCCTGGTCGGACGCGAATTCGCGCAGCAGCGTCGGGAGCGGTTCGTCGTCGGCGATATGGGAGTAAGTGGCGCTTCGCCAGGGAATCGTACGAACGATCGGTGGGGCCGGAGGCGTCTCCGCCTGCCCGAAGGCCGCGCCCGCCGCCCACAGCAGTCCTGCCGCGGCGATCAAGCGGGCGCAATGATGCATTGCTACATCCTCATGGCAAACCCCGGCGGCGATGGTGCGGCTTCAACCGCGAGGAATTCCAGCCACCCTTCCGCCGCGTTGACGAAGTCCTCAACTGCAGCGGCAAAGCTTTCCTCATCGGAATCTTCGGCAATCTCAGTGCGGTGGATCGAAAGAATCCCGCGATCCGGGTCGAGAATAAGCACGTTTTTGGCGACGCCCCCGCCCATAAACGCGAGGTTTCGCTGAAGCGTCGTGCGCAGCAGCATTTCGGCGCGATAGTCGTCGTCCGGCAACGGGCCCAGCGCCGCTTCGAGGCGAATCTTCTTAGGTCCGAGCACCTGCAGATCGACGGCCAGATCGCCGTCGAAGACGACCCGCCACCGCCCCGGTTCTTCCGGCTGAAGATCCGTGAGACCCAGTCGCTCGAACAGCGCCGCAACCAGTACTTCAGAGGTCATTCGGCGCCCCTATCGTTCTTAAAGCCGCGGCAAACCAAACTCGCGTGGGGAGCCAGGCCCCGGCCCTTGCTAAACGTTCGCCACGCGATTCGCCGCTTGATCCTGCGACTGGATGATCGCCGCGACCGTCTGACGAATCTGCTGCGAGAAGTCCGACAGCGTCTTGATGAGATCGTTCGTCTGATCCTTCTCGTGCTGCGCCTGCGCCGCCTGCTTGTCTTTGAGCGCCTTGTCCGACTCGTAGCCGGAGGCGACGCCTTGCAACGACGAACTAAACGCCTTCCCGACGCCGTCCAGCATCTGGCCGTACGATTGCCAATGCTGACTGATCATCTGGATTTCCTGGAACTTCGTTCCGGAGAACCCCTGGATTGCGTCGTTCACCGCCTTCTTGTACTGGCCCTCAGTGAGATTCTTGGCCTTGAGCTCAGCCTTCAGCTCGTTCAATTGCGTCTGAAGGTTCTGCTTGTCGAGATCGACCGACTTCTTCGAGCTCTCGGTCGTCTTCGCCGTTTTGTCGGTCGACGTGGAACTGGTCGTCGACTGGCGATGCTCGCCCATCTGCAGCTTGGGCGGAGTCTTCGAAAGATCCGGCGCCGATCCCTTCACCCAGTCGTTCGCCGATTCCGTCTTGAGCGATTTGACGTCGGTGTGGAGATCCTTGACCTGGCTCATCCCACGTCCGGTCGACGCCAGTCCCGTCGCGCCGCTGGCGATGCTCATCCCGGCGCCGATGGCGCCCGCGATCGCCTGAAACTGCCCCTGGCTCTTGATGTCCTCCGCCGCGGCCTGCATCTGGGCCTGAGAGTTCTGGTTTTCGGCTTCGCGAAGCTCCTTGGTCGCCGACCGCAACTTCTCGCTCGTCTGGTGCATCAGCGCTAGCACCGAAGTCAAGTCGATCAGGAACGGATCGCTGAAATTGTTGGCCCGCGCCCAGAGCGAGTTGAACTGATTGGGGCCGTTCGCGTCGCCGACTTTGGGATCCTGGTCGAGCTGCGGGATGCTTTTCGCGTTCGGGTTGTCGAAGAGGTATTGGAGGTCTTTGTTGATCTCCGTTCGGCCGTAGGCGGTGATCGCATTGCCCATATCCAGGCCGAGTTTGGCCGAGATGTCGGTCTTGAGCGCGTTTTTCTGCGTGGTGGTCAGCTTGTCGCCGACTTCGTTGTCCAGCCACTTGTCGAAGTCGGCTTTGGTGGTGACGTTGGTGGGGATCGTCATTGCGCCGTCGGCCATCGGTCTGTTCCTTTGTGAATAGGGGTCGGGCCGCGCCGGCGCCCCGGCGCGGCGAAGATCGCGTTAGGCGGCCAGCGACCGCTCCACGCCTTCGATCAGCGCGCCAAGTCGGCGATGCACTTCGAGGCCGTCCTCAGAGACGTCGGCGACGAGCGCCGCCTGCTTCATGGCGGCGATCGCTTCCGGGTAGCGCTCCAGGTGCATCAGGCACTCGGCCGCGTGGACCGGAACCCAGGGGTCGAGCGAACCCGTGTTGACGGCGATGCCGAAGGCCGCGACGGCCTCGTCAAAACGGCCGGACATTTTGTGGGCGGCGCCAAGCGCCTTCCAGATTCGAGGATTGCTGCAGTCGCACGCCGCCAGGAAACGGAACACCTGCGCGGCCTCGTCGTAGCGGCCGTGTTCGTACAGCGTGACGCCATGACGATAGGCCGGCGTGAGATATTCCTGCGGAAAGTCGAGCGTTTCGAGAAACGCCGCCTGCAGTTTTTGAAGTCGCGCGCGGACGTCGCCGTCCGCGCCGTTTCCGGTCCCGTTCGCTGCACCGGCCATCGGTCGCTCCTAAGTATCGCGCACAGAATTGCCGATCAGGCCGCCTTCCGAATTCGCGCCCCAAACGTGCGTCTTCGGTCGGCGGCCCTCCTGTTTTCCCAAGCCGTGAGCCGCTAGCTGTGTCGTTCGACGAACTGCGCGGCTTCGAAGGTGCTCTGCATCATCGCCACGATCGGGTCGAAGTTCATCAGCTTGCGGACCATCTCTTCGAGGCGCTCTTTCTCCGCCTGGAACTTGTCCGAAAGGGCGAGCATGAACGCCTTGAGCATCTTCTCCTCGGCCCGCGACTTCGTCAGTTCCATCGTGAATTCAACGCCGACCGCCTGGGCCGTGCCGCCGCCCACCATCGCGAGCGCCTGGCCGAATTGAGCGACGAAGCTGCCGATCCGCCCGTAGGCTTCGAGGGTCTCGCGCGTGGTGTTGAGCGCGAACTGAAGCCGCAACGACAGGTTCATTGCGACCTTCTCGGCGATGTCCGTCGCGGGACCAAGGAACTTGGTCGCCGCCATCGCCGCGTGTTCGGCTTTCGCGGCGAAGTTGAGCAGATTCGAAACGGCTTTCTCGCTGATGCGCTCGGCGAGCACCGCCATGTTCGTCGCGATCTTACCGGCGGCCGACGCCAGCGCCGGGCCGGCGGTGACCGCGATCGACGCGACCGCCATGCCGATCGTCAGGCCGAGCGACAGCTTTTGGGCTTCGTCCTCGTTCATGCCCATCTTCACGAGGTTGTCGGGCGTGACGAGCAACGGCAACAGGCTGCCGAGCACAGCAATGCCGCCCGCCGGGCCCGCGAAGATGAACGCCGGAGCCGACGCGGCGATGAACACGGCCGCGATGAGCCCCGTCGCCAATCCTTGTGCGGCCTTCGGGTCCATCCCCAAGGAGACAAGGCCCTTCGCGATTCCGTCGATCATTTTGCTCATGGGCGATGTGCCGTCGGCTCCGGGCGTCGAGAGCGCCATCGCGGTCATCATCGCGATGCCGCCCACCAGCAGGGCCGCGCCCGCCGCGGCGCCGACGCCAGTGGCGATCATGATCGCGCCGGCGATCGCCATGAAGGCGGCGGCGATCCACCCGAAGATCTGGCCGAAGAGACCCGACTTCTGCGCCTTGTTCGCCTTTTCAATTTGTTCCATGAGGTTCTTGAGCCGAACCTCCGCCTGGTCCTTCTGTTCGTGCTGAATGCGCTCGATGTCGTTCTTGGAGAGCGCGATCATCGACTGCTCAGTCTTGCTCTGCACCGTCTTGAGCAGCAGGGCGAGATCCGCCGGCGACATCAGCTTCGCGGCCGCCAGCCCCATCGAAAGGGCGAGCGAGTTCGCCAGCGCTTGCGTGACCTTATTGTCCGCGGTGACGTGACTCTTGGTCAGGACGCCCTGGACGACTTTCGCCACGACCTTTTGCACTTTTTCAGTGCTCGTCGCGTCGTCGCCGAGGCCCACGCCGCCGTAGGGATTGGCGTTGCCCATGCCGCCAATTTTGGGGTCCATACTCACGAGTTGGCTCCTTGTCGCTGCTGCCGCTTGATGCTTTCGAGAAGTGCTTGGGCGCGGTCGTGCAAGGCCGCGTGTTCGGGTTTGCCTTCGGACCAGTGAACAGCCGCCTTGGCGCCGCTCAGCGCGTTCTCAAAATCGCCGATCGCCAGGTAGCACTCCGCCGCCCGAAGACCGGGAACCGGGTTTTCGCCGTCATGGACGCCGGCCAACGCGTACGCGTTGATGGCGTCCTGGTAACGCTTCATCATCTGCCGGGTCGCCCCGAGCCCCAGCCAGAACCGACCGCTGTAGTGGTCGAGTCGGCACAGAAGCAGGAACCGGTCTTCGGCGTCCTGGAACTTCCCGGCGTCGAATTCCTGCAGCGCGACGGCGTAAAGCGCTTCCATCTCGTCGTCGGTGACGCCCGCGAAGTCCTTGAGGATATGTCCTTCTTCGTTGATCGCCTTGTCGAGGGCCTCGACGGCCTCAAGGTCGATTTCCAGCGCTTCGGCGGCCATCGAGCGGTCCTTTCCTACAGGGTTAACGGAGGTTGTTCGTCGTCGCCGACGCCGTGGAGGCGAGCAGCGTGATCAGGTTCGCGACCCATTCGGTCATTTGATTGCGTTGGTTGATCATGCTCTGGTAGTTGATCATCGTCTGCTGGTTCAGGTTCGAATCCTGATTGAGCGCTGACTTCATCGCGGTCATCAGGTCGTTGAACGACTTGCCGGCCTTGAGTTTCGGCGCGGTCCCCGCGGTAGGGGCCGGATCGAAATAGCTGGAAATCGCCGCCCCGCCCGAATCCTGAGCGGTGCCGAGGAACGTCACTTCGTCGGAGGTGAGATTCACCCCGTCGAGCGTGATTCCCTGTTTGGCGGGGTCTCCCGGCTGGTTGTTGAGCAGCTTCTTAAGAATCCAGTTTTCGGTGTTGATGCGATCGCTTTGATCCTGCATCTGCATCTGCAGAATGCTGACCCGCGCCGTGTTGGCGGCCGCGCGGTCGATGGCGAGCTGGAGCAGAAGGTTTTCCGTGCCATCGACCTTAATTTTGCCCGCGCTGTCGGCGTAGCCGTCGAGGTAGCGGACGTCCCCGGTCTTCTTCGTGTCGTCGTAGGTGACGATGATCGACATCGGTCTCTCCTGTTAATCCCGTATTCGCACGCCACTTACTGGGCGGGACGCAAATTCCCCACGAGTTTCTCGAACGTGGAAGCGAACTTCGATTGAAGGTCCGCCATGGTTTCGATCGCGTTGTTCTGCCGGCTCACCAGTCCCTGGAAGGTCGTCTGGTCGAGCTGCACCTTTTGCGTCGCCGAGTCGACGGCGCTCTTGAAGGCGTTGTCGTACGTGGCCCACGCTTGCTTGTCGGCCATCTTGTCGATCGTGATTTCCGACGTGAATCCGGGAAATTTGTTGTACCCCGTCGCGGCGTCATCAAGGTGGTTCTTAATGTAATTGGTGAGTTCGTCGCTGTTGACGCCGCTAAAGAACTTGAAGAGGAATCGGTTCCCTTCGTTGTCGCGGAGCGCGAACAACGCGTTGGCCGTCTCCGCAGAAACATGCAGCGACCCGCCGTTGTCCTTG
>AR_comb_assmDRAFT_10401994_pt1 | contig 10349 bp, 6 predicted proteins | sample ArasoioldDNA_FD_10543 | JGI IMG/M metagenome (IMG submission 10543) | reverse complement strand
GGGGCGCGCGCTACGCCAACGGGGGAATCGAAGATCCAGCGGCCCTGGAATCCGCCGACGAGCCGGATTACACGTTTTGGCACCGTCAACTCGTGGCGTTGGGTTACGAGGCGCTGGGGCCAGCGTGGATGCGGATCAGTTTTCACGGCCCGCAATGGCGCTACGAGACGCAGGTACGTGTCTTCTACTCGCGCGGCAAGCACGCCTACGCCTTCATCCAAAAACAGCCGCGGCCGATGGATGTCTGGTGGCTCACCATGTTCGCCACCGTCTGGCAGGATGGCGCCCTCCTGCTCACCAGCAACGCGGTTGATGAGCGACCCGGTGACGGGGAGTTCGCGATCCAGGGCGTCGAAAGCACCAATCTGGCCGCGGTCGAAGCTCTCCACCTGGGACAGCACGCCAAGCTCCAGGCCGCAGGCAATCGCCCTCAGATCGACGGTGGACTGGAAGCCCTGCTCCAAGCCGCGGAGCGGCATTCCGGCCCGGCGGGCCGCCTCGTCGCCCTGCACAGGGGCCAGGCGTACCTGGCTACCCACGGGGTCGTGCACTTTTTCATGTCGCTGCCCGCGGCCATCCTGCTTGGGCCGGAGCACTGGGGAGTACCGCTCGGGAACGCGGTCCTGGCAGTGCTGTTCAATATGAGCGACTATCTGGCTAAATGGCGTGCCGGGGCGCTCATGCGGAGCCAGGTCCATAGCCAGACGGTGGGAATGACTCAGTGATCGGCGGTGTGGGATGTTGGATCTGTGATCCCTTCCGCGTCACCAACACCCGCCCACCCTCCCAAATGGTGGGCGGCAACACCCCGCCCCCCCTCCTTGCTCTGCATTCCATTCCATCGCATTCCATTTTTGAGGTTCGGAAAGAAGGCGGGAGTGATCCCCACCGTCATTCGTATCCGTATTTCTGAATGACCTCCCCCCAATGACGGCGAATCTCCGCTCGCTGGGCATCCGACAATTGCCAGCGATTGCCCTCGTAGCGCGCATTCTCCGCCAGGTAACGCTCCAGGTTCGGCCGGAGGCGCTCGAAGTCGCCCAGATCGAGTTCGCTGTACATGCGGCGAAGCTCGCAGACCGGATCCTTGGTCAGATCCTCGTAGCGGATTTCGTGGAACCGATTCGGCCGGACCAGACTTCGCGTCGTGGCAACCCGTTCGTGGAAGTGGTTGAACGTCACGAAGACCCGTTCCTCCAGGCCGGCCTCGGTCGGCGTGTGCAGGGCCTGGGACCGGTTCAGGGTTTTCCACAGGTTCATCGTGGACGCATACACCACGTAGGGGTCGCGAACGATGTGGACGAATCGGGCGTCCGGGAACAACTCGACCAATGTCGGAATCCGGCACGTGTGCGGCGGCGACTTGAGGATGAGTCGCCGGTCGTCGCCGAGTGTGACCGTCTTCAGGAATCGGACAAACGTTCGCTTCCAGGCGGCGCGTCGCTGCAGTGATAGCCCGTCGAGATCGAGTGCTTCCGGGTCGAGTGGCCCGAGGTTCGGAAACGCAATTGTCCGATAGGGCGACGGTGCTCCTAGCAGTGCGAGGGCAAACTCCTCTTCCTGTGGCCGCTCCCAGCCGACCGGCATGTTGTCCATGATCCGCCGCGACGGCAGAATCCAGTTGCAGTACTTACGGACCAGCCTCTCGGTCAAAAGGAAATGGCATGGATCGAAGCACTGGTAGGTATTGGGAAACGTATGTCGTGGGTCCTGCACCAGCAGTTCGTGTAAGAGCGTGGTACCGCTCCGCCAGTGGCCGAGGATGAAGACGGGTGGGTGATTGATCCGCGACTCGCGAATCCGCGCCCCGTACAGGCCCTCCTGAGCGTAGCGCAGGAAGGTATGCATCGTGGCGAACACGGTCCCGATGGGCAAAAGCCGGGATTGCCTCCAGCCGAACTGGAACCGCCCGTCCCACAAGAGCCGGAGCCAGGCGAAGAGGTCACACCCAACCCAGATACGGGGGGACCATTTTTGCGGCGAACTCGGCTTCCCAGCCGGGTCCATATTGAACTCCCCGTTATCCAAGCGAATTCGCGGCCGTCCGGTTGGAGAGGCCGCACCAGCAAATCCGGCGCGGGCGGCAATCCGCCCCTGAACATCAATCGTCTCCTTAGGAAACGACCGCGCAGATCGTGTCGTATAGTACTTGCCGACACGCCAAGGCCAAGGTTGTGGTCGGCCGCCAGGTGCCCGCCTGTATCCATGCGGATACTGAAATCACAAAGGAAGTAGCGGAATCGTCGGCCGCTGCTTGACCATTTCATTCGGGACGGGTAGAGTTTTTCTAATACTCGCACCCGCCGCGGGCGGGCTCGGTCTTTCTTCCGCGCGCCCTGGGAACGGACTGGTTGGCCGGAACGTCAAAGCCGGAGCGACCGGACTGCTCCGTGATATTGAAGCAAACTGCCCCCGGACATCGACCTAACCTCCTTTTCGATCTTTTTTCCCCGGGTAAGTCTTCACCATGCTGCACCGCTTTCGGCGCGCGGCCTTCGGTCGCCTCGCCTCTTCCCTGACCCGTAAAGAACGAAAACCCGTCCCCCTCGGCCGCGACTGGCGCCTGGAAGACCGCCTCGTCCCCGCCAAGATCCACACGCCGGCGCTCCCCGTCGTGAGCGCCCCGGCCATGCGGGGCCTCGACGGCATGGACCTCGCCCTCATCGGGGCGATCCAGCGAGCCTGGCAGGTGTCGCCCGGAACGACCACGTCGGAATGGGTTGTCGGGCTAGCGCCCGGACAGGCGCCCCAATCGCTCGGGGCGTTCGGCGCCCAGGTCGAGCCGCTGCCCATCTTGCCGGGGTCGTACGGGCTCACCTTCGCCTCGCCGCAGGACATCGCGACGTTCGGCCCCCAGCTGGCCGCGCAGGTAGGCTATGCCTTCCCGCTGACTCCGCGGCCGAATGTGACCAAGTTCGTCCCGAACGACACCCTGTTCCCCAACCAGTGGCACCTGCGGAACACCGGGCAGACCGGTGGGATCGTCGGGGCGGACGCGCGCACCGTTCCCGTCTGGGACAACTACACCGGCTCCGGGGTCGTGATTGGCGTTGTGGACGACGGCGTGGAACACACCCACCCGGATCTCCAGCCGAACTACGACGCGGCGGACAGCTTCGACTTCAACGGCAATGACAACGACCCGTCCCCGGGCGGTGGGGATGACCACGGCACCGCGGTGGCCGGCGTCGCGGCGGCCAAGGGCAATAACAGTCTCGGCGTCACCGGCGCAGCATTCAACGCGTCGATCGCCGGTCTCCGCCTGCTCGGGGGCAGCTTCAACGACAACGACGAGTCGAATGCACTGTCGTACCACAAGGACGCGGTCGACATTTACAACAATAGCTGGGGCCCCGTCGACATTGGGACGCTGGGCAGTATCGGCCCGCTCGCCCTGTCGGCCCTCCAGACCGGCTATTCCACGGGCCGAAGTGGCCTGGGAACCGTCTTCACGTGGGCGGCCGGGAACGGCCTCGGAAACAACGACAACGTCAACTACGACCCGTATGCCAACTCCCGGTTTGTGATTGCCGTCGGCGCCATCGATCACAAGGGCAAACAGGCCACATACAGCGAGCCGGGCGCGCCGATGCTGGTGTCCGCCTACTCGAGTTCCTCCGGGGCACCGGGCATCACGACGACCGACATCAACAATGGCTATCGGCCCGACTTCGGCGGCACCTCCTCGGCCACGCCACTCGTTTCCGGCGTCATCGCATTAATGCTCGAGGCGAACCCGGACCTGACCATCCGCGACATTCAGAACATCCTGGTCCGCACGGCGCGAAAGAACGATGCCGGCGACGCCGGATGGACCACCAACGCCGCCGGCTACCACATCAACCACAAGTACGGGTTTGGGGCCATCGACGCGACTTCGGCCGTGAATCTGGCGAAGAACTGGCAGACGGTCGCGCCGCAGAAGCAGTTTGTCGGCCCGCTGATCAATGTCAACCGACCCATCCCGGATAACAACGCGGTCGGCGTGAGTTCGTCCTTCACGTTGACGCAGAACTACCGCCTGGAGCACGTCGAGGTTGTCTTCAACGCAACGCACCCCTACCGCGGCGACCTCGAAGTCGTGCTGACCGCTCCGTCGGGGACGAAATCCGTTCTGTCGACACAGCACTTCGAGGACGACGGCGACAACTACTCGAACTGGGTGTTCTCGACGGTTCGCCACTGGGGCGAGCAATCGGCCGGCGTCTGGAAGTTGACTGTCCGCGACAAGGCGGCCCAGGATCTCGGGACGTTTGGCAGCTGGCAGCTTCGCGTCTATGGCATCGACGTCCCGCCGTCTGTTGGCGGGATCGAGACCACGACCCTGCCCTACCTGGAGAATTCGTCGGTCTTTGTCACGAACACCCTGACGGTGAACGCCGCGGCCGGCGGTTCGATTTCTTCGGCCCGTGTTTCAATCAGTGGCAACTTCTCCGGAGCAGAGGATAACCTGACGCTCACCAACCCGAACGGGTTACAGGGCATTTACGACTCGGGCAGCGGCGTGTTGACGATTTCCGGGGCCGGCTCGCCGGCGACCTATCAGGCTGCCCTCCGCTCGGTCAAGTTCAGCAGCTCCTCGCAGAATCCGCCCGCGATCACGAAGTCCGTCTCCTTTGTCGTGACCGACGCGAACGGCAATGACAGCGACGCGGCGGTCCGCAAGATCTCGATGATCGCGGTCAACGACGCCCCGTCGTTCATCGTCGGGCCCGACGTCCTCGTCGATGAAGACGCGGGCGCCCAGTCGATCGCGGGCTGGGCAACGAGCATTTCACCCGGCCCGCCGGAAGAGTCCAACCAGCAGGCGCGAATGGAGACCGTCAGTTTCGACAACCCAGGCCTGTACTCATTCGCGCCGTTTGTCGAAGCGGACGGCACTCTCAGGTTCACCACGGCTCCGAACGCGTTCGGCGTCAGTACGGTTAGGGTTCGCGCCCGCGACAACGGGGGGACCGCCAACGGCGGCATCGACTTCAGCCCCTCCCAGACGTTCACCATCACCGTCGTCAACGTGAACGACGCCCCCATCACCCACGATGACCGGCTCGTCGTCTCCGAGGACAAGCTGTTGACGGTCAGCGCCCCCGGCGTGCTCGGCAACGACATGGACATGGAAGGCGATGCCATGACCGCGGTCAAGCTTTCCAACCCCACTCACGGCGTTCTGTCGTTCAACACGAACGGGTCGTTCACGTACCAGCCCAATCCGAACTTTGTCGGCAACGACACCTTCACCTACGCGGCCACGGACGGGGTGCTTCCCTCGGGGGCGACTACGGTGACCATTTCGGTGGCGCCGATTAACGACGCACCGGTTGCCGCGGACGACGTGGCCAGCTCGGACGGCCACCCGGTGACCATCAATGTCGCGGCCAACGACACCGACGCGGACGGGGACTACCTGCGCGTCGGCACGTACACGCGGCCGACTCTCGGCAGCGTCACCCGCCAGGGCAACTCGCTTGTGTATACCCCGCTGCCCGGCGCCGTCGGCACTGACACGTTCAACTACACCGTCTCGGACGGCAACGGCGGCTTCGACACCGGGATGGTGACGGTGAACGTGACGGATGCGATTGCCCCCGTCGTGCAAAGCGTCAAGCTCACATACGGCACCGGCACGACAGCAGTGATCGACCTGGCGTCGCTCAACCAGAACACACTGCCGTGGGCCAGCATCAGCAAGTTCCAGGTGACTTTCTCGGAGAACGTCAACGTGAACCCGCTCGCGCTCACCCTCACGGGCGGCGACGGCGCGGCCTTGAACTTCAGCTACAACGCGGCGACCCGCACCGCGACTTGGTCGCGCGCCACGGGTTTGCCGATCGATCAGTACTCGCTCAGGCTGGACGGATCCCTCGTCGCGGACGTTAACGGGAACGCGATGGCCGGTATCTGGGCGAAGTCGTTCGCGGTCCTGCCCGGCGACTTCGACGGTAATGGAGTCGTGGACGACGTGGACCTGGCCGGGATCCAGGCGAACTTCTCCCAGCCGGGGCGAATCCTCAACCGCTTCGCCGACGTGAATGGCAACGGCGTGGTGGACGCGACCGACCTGGAAGTGGCCCGAACGAACAAGGGGAAACGCGCCTAACAAGCCATCCGTCCCTGGCACGACCCGCCACGTAGAATGACGGCCTGCACCACCACGGGGCGGGAGTCGTTCCATGCGGCGGGTCGTGTTGATTCAAGGCGGCGGCATCGGCCTGGACCAGGAAGCGAGCGTCCGCCGTGTCCTCGATGCCGCCGGCGTCCGCATCGACTGGCAGACCTTCCCGGCGGGCTATGAGGCGCAGTCGCAAGCCCTGCCAGCCATTCCCGACGAGCTGATTCGTGCGATCCGCCAGACCGGTGTCGCCCTGAAGACGAAGCTCCTGCCCGGCTCGGGGGGATCGTACTTCGGGACGCCGGCCAATCCGAATGTCATTTTTCGCAAGACGCTCGGTATTTTCGCGGTCGTCCGGCCGATTCACAACTTGCCCGGCCTGCCAAGCCGGTTTCGCGACGTCAACTTCACCCTGGTCCGCGAGGTGACGGAGGACCTGTACGCGACGACCGAACACGAGGTGGTGCCGGGCGTCGTTCAGAGCTTCAAGATCGTGACCGAGGCCGCGTGCCTGCGCTTCTTCCGCTTCGCCTTTGAGCTGGCCGTGCGCCAGGGACGCAAGTCGGTTCACTGCATCCACAAGGCGAACATCCTCAAACTCGCGGACGGTCTGGCTCTCGACTGCTTTCGCCGCGTCGCCGCGGAATTTCCGCAGGTCACGGCCAAGGAAATGATCGTCGATAACGCGTGCATGCAGCTCGTGACGCGGCCGCACCAATTCGAGATGCTGGCGACGGGCAACCTGTACGGCGACCTCTTGAGCGACCTGGGCGCCGGCCTGGCCGGGGGGATCAGCAGTACCGCGGGGATCCAGCACGGTGACGGTGTGCGCATATACGAGGCGATCTTCGGCGCGACGCGCGAGGCGATTGGCACCGACCGCGCGAACCCGCTGCCGCTGATCTTGCCGGCCATCGAGATGTTGAAGGACTTCGGTGAGACCGCACCCGCGGAGCGCATCCTGCGGGCGATCGAAACCGTTCTGACCGAACGTCGCGTGTTGACCCCGGACCTCGGCGGGTCGGCGGGAACAACGGCGTTTACCGAGGCCGTGATTCGGGCGATGGCCTAGTGTGGCCGCTACGGTTGCCGGAAGGCGGCTTTGGTTTGAGAGGTTACGCCAGCATAGACATCACGCAACGGCACGCCGTTCTCGCGCGCCACTCGAGCACAATCCTCGTATTCCGGCGTCACGAGCGTCAGGCCGTCGCGCCCGCCTTTCTTGGCTTTGACCGGCCCCCACGGCGTCGAGACCGTAATCGACTCGCGACTGAGCTTGCTTCGCCGCGCGTTGTGTCGGCGTATCCCGAACGTTCCCGTCTCGCGGAACAGAACCGCTTCCAGGGCAGTTGCCGTTGATGCCGTCGCAATGACACTGAGCAGCACCCCCGGCCGGTTCTTCTTCATCAGGATCGGAATGGCATACACGTCAAGCGCCCCGGCCGCGAACAGTTGCTCGAAGCAATAGCCAACCAACTCCGGGGACAGGTCATCCAGATTCGTCTCCAGCACGGTGACCGTGTCCGAATCCGCCGTTTCTGTTGGCGAACTCGTGCCCAGGAACACCCGCAGCACGTTCGGCTGTTCCCAGAAGTCCTTCTTCCCCGCGCCGCATCCGACGCGATCGATGGTCATCGTCGGCTGGTCGGTGAACTCATGGACGACGGTCGCGAGGATCGCCGCCCCCGTCGGCGTGACCAGCTCCCCGGTCACCGGGGCCTGCGCCAGTGGCATGCCCTTGAGGAGCATCGCTGTCGCCGGGGCGGGCACCGGCATGAGCCCGTGGGCGCATTTCACGGACCCGCTGCCCGGCGGGACCGACCGACAGGTAATCCGTTCCAGACCGAGCGAGTCGATCGCAACCGCGGCCCCGGCGATGTCAGCGATGCTGTCGAGAGCCCCAACTTCGTGGAAGTGAACTTTCTCGACCGGCATGCCGTGAACGGCCGCCTCGGCTTCCGCGAGCTTTCGGAAGATAGCCAGGGCCAGCTCGCGCTGCCGCGTCGTCAGCTTGCCCTTGACGAGGATTGCTTCCACGTCCGGCAGGAAGCGGTATTCCTCCTGGTCCGGGGCGACGACCGTCACCGCGGTGGCCGCGATGCCGTTCCGTTTGACCCTTCCGATCTCGAGTGAAATGGGCAGGCCGAACGAGTCCAGGACGGTGCGAATGAGTTCCGGGTCGACCCCCGCGTCGATGAGCGCCCCCAGGGTCATGTCGCCGCTCGTGCCGCTGAAGCAGTCGAAGTGCAGTGTTCGCACGGTGACCTCCCGGCGTTCATCTTACGGGAGGCGAACTCCCTTGCGAACCACGACGGCCGAGCCGTCTGCGAGAAATGCGGACGTCGGGCGTTCGGCCAAAAACGGGGCGAAGGTCTCACCGTAGAGCCGCGCGGCCTGACACGCGAGGGCGGGGGTTTCACACCGCCACGCGCGCCACGGCTCGTGCTCAACCGCATATTCCACAGTCGAGCCGTCCCGCTGGCGGGCGTAACCCCAATAGTGTTCGGTGATGAACTTCTCCTCCGAGTCTGGGTCGGCCAGGCAGGGCTGGCCGATCACCATCGCGGAGACGCCTTCCCACGCCCCGGCATGCCGCCATTCGTACCGGACCGACCCAGGCACCGCGACCGAAGATCGCATCGGCATGCAGACATAGTTCTCGTTGTAAAGTGCTCGCGCGACGAACGCGATTGCCCGCCGCGGGACGATCTCCTTGACGAACGTGACCCCCTTCCGCCAGTCGTCGCCGACGCGATGCCGAACGTAGAAGCGCAGGTTCACCTCGTCGAAGTTGCGGTGGAAGGGAACGGGAACACCACGGACTTTCGTGTTCAGGAATCGGAACCCCACGACCGACGCATACGCCCGACCGTGCCACAGGTCCAGCTCAGTCCCCGCGGGGACGAGCGGTTCCAGGACGCGCGGGTCCACCACGAAGTTGACCATGAGCAGGTGTCGCCATTCCGCGGTGAGAAAGGTGCCGGGCTTCCCGCCCATGGCGTCGTTCGCGGCGACAATCGGAGACGCGCCCTCACGGGCCGTTGCGGCGGACGTCGTCGGCTGGCGGGTCGTCAAAAATGAACTCCGGGTTGGTCACCTTCGGATCTTCGCCGGTAATCTCGCGGATCCGGCGGCGGTACTTCTCGACCTCAGGCGAGGGACCGGTCGGCTTGGCGAACCGCATCGCGACCCAGAGCCGCACGAAGTTCCACACCGCCAGCATGCAGGCCAGGGCAATCGCCAGTGGCGTTTGTGGGCCATTGGCTCTTTCCAACAGCCCGGGCGGCATCCAGAGTTCGCGCGTCCACAGCCCGATGGCCAGGAGAACCCAGAAGACCAGGAGCGCGAGGTTGAAGACCTTGGTATTCATGGCAAGTTCATTGGATCGGCCGCAGTAGGTCTCGGCCGGGCGGGACCTGGACGCTCGCCCGCGCGGACCGCGTTTCAATCAAATGGGCTGCCGGCCCAAAGGTCCCGCCTGGCAGGCGGGACCTACGGAGATTGTCGCGGAACGGCAGGGAATTGCAACCGGCCGCGCGGCGCGGGATGATACGGGCCCACCGCGGAGACTCCCCATGACCAGGTATCGCGTCGCTGTCATCGGCCGAACTGGGAAGGGCGACTACGGTCACGGCCTGGACACCGTGTGGCTCAAGAACGACCGCGCCGAGATCGTCGCCGTGGCTGACGAAGACGAAAAGGGCCGCGCCGCTGCTGCCGCCCGACTGAAGGTGCCGAATGCCTACGCCGACTACCGCACGATGCTGGCCAAGGAGAAGCCCCAGATCGTCTCGGTCGCGTGCCGGTGGCTGGACGCGCACCGCGACATGGTCATCGCCTGCGCCGAGGCCGGGGCGAGCATCTTTCTGGAAAAGCCGCTCTGCCGCACGCTCCAGGAAGCGGACGAAATGATTGCGGCGTGTGATAAGCACCACGTCAAGTGCGCGATCGCTTACCAGACGCGGTACAGCCCGCGGTTAACCGTGGTGAAGCAGCTCATCGCCGACGGCAAACTCGGCGAGTTGATCGAACTGCGCGGCCGGGGCAAGGAGGACGCTCGCGGCGGCGGCGTGGACCTCATGGTCCTCGGTACGCACATCCTCGACCTCATGCGCCTGCTCGCTGGCGACGCGCGGTGGTGTTTCGCCCGCGTCTGGCAGAATGGGAAACTCGCGCTGCCCGCGGACGTACGCCAGGGCGACGAAGGCATGGGGCCGGTTCAGGGTGACCGAATCGCTGG
>AR_comb_assmDRAFT_10167971_pt1 | contig 10349 bp, 9 predicted proteins | sample ArasoioldDNA_FD_10543 | JGI IMG/M metagenome (IMG submission 10543) | reverse complement strand
ATCACGACACTCGTCAACCACCTCTGCCGCCGCGGCGCGGAGGTGCTCTGGGAAGGCACGGCAGACATTCACGTTTCCGGGCATGCGAGCCAGGAGGATCTGCGACTCGTCCTGCGGCTCACCCAGCCGAAGTATTTCGTGCCGATTCACGGAGAGTACCGCCACCTCGCGCGGCACGTCGCCCTCGCCGAAGAGACGGGCCTCGAACGCTCCCGGTGCTTCCTGCTCGAAGACGGCCAGACCCTGGTAATCGACCCCGACGGGGCGAGAGGAGGGGGGCACGTCGAGGCGGGGCGCGTTTTCGTCGATGGCAAGGGGGTCGGCGACGTCGAGGAAGTAGTGCTGCGCGACCGGCGGCACTTGTCGCAGGACGGACTTGTGCTCGCCATCCTCGGCATCCACCCGACCAGCGGCGCGGTCGTCGCCGGTCCCGAGCTCGTGTCTCGCGGATTCGTGCTCGAAGGAGCGCATCAACCCCTCCTGCAGGAAGCGCGCACGGCCATCCTCGCCGCCCTCGAAGGGATCAGCCCCGAAGGCCGTGGCGATCCGCTGGAGGTCCACGAGTCCGTGCGCCGTACCCTCAAGAAGTTCTTCGACAAACGGCTGGATCGTCGGCCGATGATCCTGCCGTTCATCATGGAGATGTGAGGCCCGGCGGAGCCCTCCGCGCACTGGAGGGCGGTCGGCTGCGGGTGCGCCGGAATCGCGGGGTCGGGTGGCCCTCAGCACCCGCTCGCTTCCGGTTGCGGGCCACCTAAAGAATGGCATATCTTTGCCAAAAGAATGCCCCGTTCTCCCAATCCGATGCCGACCGTGACGATCACGGTCTCGACCACGCCACAGATCCAGAAGTACCTCTCGCGGCTGGTCACGACCGGCCTGTTCGGCAAGAACGCCGCCGAGGCGGCGGAGCGCCTGATCGCGCGAAGCGTGGAGCAACTCGGGCGCGACGGCGTGTTGCCCCGCCCGCGGGCGCGCCGCTAGACGAATGGCTCGGGAGCGAGCGAAGGCGACGCGCGGTTCGTCGATTCCCGACTGGTGGCTGCGGGAGGCCGGAGCGCTGCTCGCCGGCGGCGTTTCGCTGTTTCTGTTCTTGAGCCTGTGGTCGAACCGATTAACCGGTCAGGTCGGCACTCATCTCGCGGCGCCGCTGCGGCAAGTGTTCGGCCTCACCGCCTACCTCGTGCCGCTCGCCGGCCTGGCGGCGGCGATCCATGCGATGCGCAGCCGGCCCGCCTGGTCCACGCTCCGTTGGGCGGCGGGGCTCGGTCTCATGGGGTCGGCCGCGATCCTCGTCGAATTACCAAAGCTCGGCTCCAGTTGCCCGAGCTATGCCGCGCCCGCCGCGCCGCACGAGCTTGGCGGCATCGCCGGGCAGTTTCTCGCAGCCGTACTGTGCGAGAACTTCGGCATCGTCGGCAGCTACTGTTTTCTCGTGCCCCTTTTCATTCTCTTGCTGCTCGCCACGACGTCGACTTCGATTCGCGACGGCGCGGGACGACTCGGCGGTCTGTTGCGGCGGACCGGCGAGCGCCTCACCTCCTGGTTCGAAGCGCGGTGGCGCGAGCGGCCGCCCGAGATCGCCCGCGTAGCGCGGCCGGTGGCTGCCAAGCCGAATCTGCGCACGAGCAAAAGCATCGCCGATCCGCCGCCTTCCATCCTCGTCACCGAGGCGCCGCGGCGCGTCGCCGAGAAGCCGAAGAAGGCCGCGCAGGAGGCGTTTCGCTTCGCCGGCAGCTTCAATCTGCCGTCGCTCAATTTCCTCGATCCGCCCGTCCACACAGGCGAGCGAGTCGACGAGCAATCGCTGATCGCGAGCTCGCGAATCCTCGAATCCAAGCTCGCCGACTTCGGCGTCGCGGGGAAGGTGACCGCAGTGCGCCCGGGGCCGGTGATCAACACCTTCGAGCTTGAGCCCGCTCCGGGCGTGAAAGTGAACCGCATCGTCACGCTCGCCGACGACCTCTCGATGGCCCTGCGGGCGATGAGCGTGCGCATCCTGGCGCCGATCCCGGGAAAGTCGGTGGTCGGCATCGAGCTTTCCAACCCACGCCGCGAGAAGGTCTTTTTACGGGAGATCCTCGAGAGCGACGAGTTTCAGAACGCCTCGACGTCGAAGCTCACGCTGGCGCTCGGCAAAGATTCGGTCGGCAAACCCGTGGCCGCCGACTTGGCTCGCATGCCGCACCTGTTGGTGGCCGGCGCGACCGGGACGGGCAAGTCGGTTTCGCTGAACGCGATGATCATGTCCATCCTCTACAAAGCCACACCCGATGACGTGCGCTTCTTGATGATCGACCCGAAGATGCTCGAGCTGTCGCTCTACGAGAACATCCCGCACCTGCTCACCCGAGTCGTCACCGACCCTCGGGAGGCCTCCGCCGCTCTCAACCGGGCGGTCATCGAGATGGATAACCGCTACCGGCTGCTCCGCGACAAGGGGGTGCGCAACATCGACAGCTACAACCGCGTCCTCGAGGCCGAATTGGAGGAGAAGAGCTCCGGCGTCATCGAGCTCAAGGACGCCGAGCCGAACGAGCCGATCGAGGGTTCAAGGAACGGGGAGAATGGGCCCGTCATCGAGAAGCTCGTGCATCGGCGGTTGCCGTATCTCGTGATCGTGATCGACGAGCTCGCCGATTTGATGCTGACCTCGGGACGCGAGGTCGAGGAGCAGATCACGCGGCTGGCGCAGAAGGCGCGGGCGGCGGGCATCCATCTCATGCTCGCCACGCAGCGCCCGTCGGTCGACGTGATCACGGGCCTCATCAAAGCCAACGTGCCGGCGCGCATCTCCTTCCAGGTGACGTCGCGGATCGACTCGCGGACGATTCTCGATTCGATCGGCGCCGAACGTCTCCTCGGCGAGGGCGACATGCTGTTCATGCCGCCCTCGAGCGCACGGCTGACGCGCATCCACGGCGCCTTCGTGTCCGAGCCGGAGATTCGCAAGGTGGTGGGATATCTCAAGGACCAATCGCGGCCGGTCTTCGACCAGGAGTTCACGCGGGCGATCGACGAAGCGCACGAGCAGAAAGCGGACGAGCTCGAAGACGAAAGCCTCGCCGACGACATGTACGACCAAGCCGTCGAGTTGGTCGCCGAGAGCCAACAGGCTTCGATCTCCTGGCTGCAGCGCCGGCTGCGCGTCGGCTACAATCGGGCCGCGCGCATGATCGAGCGAATGGAGAAGGAAGGTCTGGTCAGTCCCCCCGACGGAGTGCGCCCGCGTGAAGTGCGCATGCGCCGAAGCGAGAGCTTGTGAGGTCGCGGCTAGCGATCGTCGGTGGCGCGGTGGCGTTTTTCGCGACGGTCGTCGCAGTCACGGGCGCGGTGACCGCGAAGGCGGCCCCAAAGGTCGCGGACGTCGTCCGCAAGTTGCAAGCGCGCTACGACGCAACCAAGGATTTCACCGCCGACTTCAGTCAGACGGTTGAAGCCGCCACGCTCGGCAAGCCCTTGCAGTCGACGGGGCAGGTGTTCTTCAAGCGCCCGGGACGCATGCGTTGGGAATTTCTCGAGCCGGAAAAGCAGACGATCATCGCCGACGGAAAGCTCCTTTGGGTGTACCAGCCGGAGCACCATCAGGTGCTGAAGACTCCGTTTCGTGCCGCGTTCCAGTCCGCCACGCCCATCTCCTTCTTGCTCGGGGTAGGGCAACTGAAGAACGATTTCGATGCCACGCTGATCTCGAGCGGTCCGGACGTCGTTCGTCTCAAGCTGGTGCCGAAGCGGGAGCGTGAGATCGGCGTGCTCGTGCTCGACGTCGGTCCCCAGACGTACGACATCGTCGCCGCGGAAGTGACCGACCCACTCGGTAACGTCACGCGGCTCTCTTTCTCGAACCTGCAGCGGGACGTGGGTCTGGACGATTCGTCGTTCATCTTCACGGTTCCTCCAGGAACCGACGTTGTCGAGCCTCCGGAAAACTCGTAGGCTCGGTCGATGCCCTCGTTCGACGTCGTCTCACAGCTCGACCTCCAGGAAGTGGACAATGCGCTCAACCAGGCGCGCAAGGAGGTACTGCAACGCTACGATTTCAAGGATACGGGCACGGTGATCGACTGGGACAGGAAGGAAAAGATCTCGATCGAGTCGAAGGATGATTTCAAGGTGAATGCGGTCGATGACGTGCTCCGAGAAAAGCTCGCGCGTCGGCACGTCTCGCTGAAGGCCGTCGAATTCGGCAACGTCGAGCCCGGGCCCGGTGGCCGCGCCAAACAGGAAATCACTCTGAAACAGGGAATCGACTCGGATCGCGCGCGCGAGATCGTCAAGCTCGTCAAGGACGCGAAGCTGAAGGTACAAGCGCAGATCATGGGCGACCAGGTCCGTGTATCGGGCAAGAAGCGCGACGACTTGCAAGCCGCCATCCAGGCGATCCGCGCTCGCGACATGGACCTGCCGCTGCAATTCATCAACTTTCGTGAGTGAGCGCGTCGCGCAAACTTTGACTTGCTCGGCGCCCCCGGTTAGGCTCGTGTCTCGACCGCTAGCGGCGATGGGGTCCGTCGGAACCGCGCGCGAAACGCGCTGATGACTCCTGGATCTCGTGCGGATTGATCCGCCGGGAGAAAGGAGTTGTCATGGAAGCTGCGTGGTTCCTGGCTGCAACGCGACTCGCGCCGACTCTGGCAGAAACGCTCCCGGCGACGTGGCTGCGCTGGTTCGATGCCGGCGCACTCGTGCAGCTCAGAATCCAGGCTGGTGAGCGATGATCCCTGCGACCAAGCGATTGATGATCTACCTCGGCGAATCCGACGTCTGGCACCACCAGCCCGCCTACATGGCGATCCTTGAATTCCTGAAAAGCGAAGGTTGCGCAGGAGCCACCGTGGTTCGCGGCATCGCCGGCTTCGGAGCTTCGAGCCGGATCAAGACGACCGCGATTCTGCGCCTGGCGATGGACCTCCCGGTGGTCATTACTGTCGTTGACCGGGAAGATCGGCTTCAACGGGTCGTGCCGCGTCTGAAGGAGATGGTGGGATCGGGACTGATGACCGTCGAGGAGATCGGCGTCGTCAGGTATACGCCGATCCTCAAGCAGGGGTTGCCGAACGTCCACGTACGCGACGTGATGACCCGCACTCCCGAGACCGTGACACCCGACACGCCGGTGTCCCGCGTGCTCGAGATCCTCATCGACAAGGACTACACCGCTCTGCCGGTGGTCGACGCCGAGCGAAGGGTCGTGGGAACCGTGGCAGACGGCGATCTTCTCGAGTCGGGAGAGGTCAGCCTAACGCTCTCGATCCCGCGAGCTGGCGGACGGGCGGTCTTCGAGCCGATGCTCGCCCGGCTGCATCGGAGCTCGACCAAGGTCCGTGACGTGATGAAAGCGCCCGCGGTGACGGTCCTTGCGGATGCCTCGATTGCGGAAGCGGCTCGGTTGATGGTGACACACGGGCTGAAGCGGCTCCCGGTGATCGAGGGTGGGGGGAAGCTCGCGGGAGTCATCGGGCGGCTTGATCTTCTGAAGACCATGGCCTCGGTTCACCTTCCTCACGAGCCCATCGCGACCCACGGACCGGGGACGGAGCCTCCTCACCAGATTGCCGACGTGATGTCGCGCGACGTGCTGACCGTCGGCGCCGACAATGGGCTCGACGAGGTGATCGACCTGGTCGTCGGCTCTGCGGCGAAGGGCGTCGTCGTCGTCGACGATCGGCGCAGACCTGTCGGCATCATCACTGACACCGACCTCGTACAGCGCCTCTCTCCGGATGTAAGCGCGAGCTTCATCGAGCTGGTGCGCAGCAAGATCCCGCTCGAGGCGATCGGTGGAGAAGCGCGCCGCCACTTGGCAAAGATCCGCGGCACCCATGCAGGGGAGATCATGACGAAGCCCGTCACGATGGTCCGGGAGGACACGCCCTTTGCCGACGCGCTGACGGTTTCCGCGGAGAAACACGTCAAGCGCTTCCCGGTCGTCGACGGCGAAGGACGCCTCGTCGGCATCGTCGGTCGCATGGAGCTCTTGCGGGGCTTTCTCGCCGCCGCGGAGCGTTCCGGCTCCTGAGCGCCGCGGATCGAGGGACGGAACAGTGCCTTGGCTCTACGTGGGTGTCGGCGCCTTTCTCGGCGCCAACGCACGCTACTGGGTAGGCGGATGGGCGGCGGATCGCTGGGGTACGGCATTTCCCTACGGCACGTTCATCATCAACATGAGCGGCAGCTTCGCGATCGGTCTCCTCGCGGCGTTCTTTGCGGAGCGCGGGTACTCGCCGAACTGGAGGCTCTTCCTGATGGTCGGGGTCCTCGGCGGCTATACGACGTTTTCCTCGTATAGCTATGAAGCACTGCGCTTGTTCGAGGATGGGGCCTACGTTTTCGGCGTGCTCTACATGTTCGGGAGTCCGGTCGTCGGACTTGCCGCGTGCCTGGCAGGCGTGGCGCTCGGCAGGCTCGTCTAGGTCGACGGTGCTCTGCCAGCGATCCAGACGTTGACCCGCACCGCGCGTTTCGGTACGGCGCGCCATCGTGAGCAGCGAGACCGCGGCCGAGCTCGGTCATCTTTTGCCGACCGCATCCGTTATGCCGTTCGTGCTCACGCTGCTTGGCATCGCCGTCATCCCACTTCGCTGGCCGCATTTGTGGGAGAGCAACCGGAACAAGGCATTGTTCAGCGCCGTGCTGGGTGTGCCGGTGCTCCTCTACGTCATCGCCTTCGATGCGAGCGTCGTGTGGCAGACGGCCCTCGAATATGTCTCGTTCATCGTCCTCCTCGGGGCTCTGTTCGTGATCTCCGGCGGGATCGTACTGCGCGGCGACCTCCGTGCCACGCCGGAAGTCAACACAGCCTTCCTGGCGGTCGGCGCGTTGCTCGCGAACCTGATCGGCACGACCGGAGCGAGCATGCTGCTGGTGCGTCCGCTGCTGCGGACCAACTGCCCCGAGCGCAAGCACGTCATGCACGTACCGATCTTCTTCATCTTCGTGGTGTCGAACTGCGCCGGCTTGCTGACCCCCCTCGGGGATCCGCCGCTGTTCCTCGGCTACCTACGTGGCGTTCCGTTTTTCTGGACGATGCGTCTGTTCCCCCAGTGGTTGTTCGTGGTCTCGATGTTGCTCGGCATCTTCTACGTGCTCGACCGCCTGGCGGTACGTCGCGAAGAGCCTCCCGCCAGGGAAAGAGACCTGCGGGACTACCAGCCCCTACGGATCGCCGGCGGCCTCAACTTTCTGTTCCTCCTCGGTGTGGTCCTGGCGGTATTGCTCAGCCCGGCGCTTCCGGAGGGTTGGATCCGAGAGACGGTACGCCTCGGTATGATGCTGGCGATGGCGGCGCTCTCGCTCGCCACGACACCCGCGGAGCTCCGCCGGGAGAACGCCTTCGGCTTCGGGCCGATCCAGGAGGTCGCCGTACTGTTCGCGGGGATCTTCGCAACCATGATTCCCGCTCTCGAGATCCTGCGAGCGCGCGGAGGCGAGTTCGGGGTCACCGAGCCGTGGCATTTCTATTGGCTGTCCGGGGCGCTCTCTTCGTTTCTCGACAACGCGCCGACTTACCTGACGTTTGCGGCGCTTGCGCAAGGCCTTCATCCGGTCGGCCAAGCGGCCGTCGAGATGGCGGGTGGCCCGGTCCCGGAGCACCTGCTCGCGGCGATTTCCTGCGGCTCGGTGATGATGGGGGCCAACAGTTACATCGGCAACGGCCCCAACTTCATGGTCAAGGCGATCGCCGAGGAACAAGGCGTCGCGATGCCGAGCTTCTTCGGCTACATGGTGTGGTCCTGCAGCATCCTCGTGCCGCTTTTCGGCCTCGTGACCCTAGTCTTCTTTCGCGGCTGAGCGTACGCGGTTCTTTGTCGAGCGCTTGACCGAGTACATCGCGGTATCCGCGGCGCGAAACAGGCTCTCGGCATCCTGGGCATTGTCGGGAAACGTCGCCACGCCGAAGCTGGCGGTGACGCCCGAAAGGTCGACGTCCTCGCCCTCCAGCCAATGGCAGGCCTCGATCGCCTGTCGAATGCCGTCGGCGAGACGCACCGCCGATACTGCATCCGTGTCCGGCATGGCGATCACGAACTCGTCCCCTCCGAAGCGCGCAGCCACGTCGCCGGGCCTTATGAGGCGCCCGATCATGCGACCGATCTGTGCGATCGTGCGCGAGCCGACCAGGTGACCGTAGCTGTCGACCACCGCTTTGAAGTTGTCGAGGTCGAGGATGATGAGCGAGACCGGGCCGCCACGGGCAATCAGACGGACGAGGCTCCCGTTGAAGTGTCGCGTGTTGCCGAGACCCGTCAGGTCATCGGTGATCGACGCCAGGTAGGCTTGACGGTAAAGCGAAGCGTTCTCGATGGCGATCGCCGCGTGATCCGCCAGCGTCTGCGCGAGCCGCAGCTCCGCCTCCGTGAAGCAAGAGCCGTCCACTTTGTTGATGATCTGGATCACGCCGCGCAGCACCTCTTTGCTCACCATCGGCACGCAGATCATGGTGCGCGGCATGAATCCCGTCTGTTGCTCGACGCCGGTGAAGTGCCGCGGATCCCTCGCGACGTCGTCGAGCCGGACGGCCTCGCGGTGGCGAGCCACCCAGCCGGCGATGCCGCGGTCGGAGGGCAGGCGAAGACCGTCGATGACGCCGGGGTGCATTGCCCGCGAAGCCCGGAAGACGAGCTCGCGCCCGGCCGGGTCTACGAGCAAGAGAGACGCCGCCTCGCTCGGTACGAGTGTCACGGCTCGAGCGAGCAGAGCGCGCATCGCTTGGGGATCACGGCAGAGGGAGTCCGGGTCACAGGCTTCGCCAGCCTCGACGCCGAGGTCTTCCAATCGTTGGCGATCCGCCTCGCTGAACGGAACGTCGTCGAACCGATTGGCGACCTCGATGACCCCGATGAGCTTGCCCGCCCGCCTCAAGGGGACGCACAACAACCGCCGCGTTCGAAAGCCCGTAGCGCGGTCGATCTCGGCATAGAAGCGCGGATCACGCTCGACGTCGTCGACGATGACGCTTTCCCCGCTGCGGGTGACCCAGCTCGCCAAGCTTCGCGACGGCGGGACACGCAACCCGACGAGCGCGTTCTCTCGCAGCGTTTCCGTGGCGGCGAAGACCAGCTCGTCGCGCTCCGCGTCGTAGAGCATCAGCGAGAGTCCCTCGGCTTGCGTCAGGCTCTTCAAGCGGCCGAGTACGATGCGCAGAATCTCGGGAAGCTCGAGAGTCGACGTCAGCGTGCCGATCAGCTGGTTGATCGTGCGCAGCTCTCGAAGCTCCTGCTCGAGACCGCGCTCGGGGTCGCCGGCCGTCATTCTCTTGTCTCGGCGCTATCACAGGTGAGAAGGTGTGCCAACGCGCCGCAACGCTGCTCTCGGCGCTGGAGGCTCGGAATGTTCGCCCTCGTCGCTATCCTGCCGATCGTGCTCGCCGCGGCGGCGCCCGCCGCGATTGTGCCCAAAGGCGGGATCGTCGATCTCAGTCATCCGTACGACGCGCAGACCATCTTCTGGCCGACGGAAAGCGGCTTCGTGCTGGAAAAGGAGCACGACGAGCTGACGGAAAAGGGCTACTACTACCGCTCCAACCGCTTTTCTTCCCCCGAGCACGGCGGCACGCATATCGATGCCCCCGCGCATTTCGCCAAGGACGGCAACACGGTCGACGCGATTCCCCTCGACCAGCTGGTCGGTTCGGCCGTGATGGTGGACGTATCGCGAAAGTGTCTCGCGGATCGCGACTACCGCATTGCGATCGACGACTTCCGGGCCTGGGAGAAGGTGCATCGCGAGATCCCTTCGCGATCCATCGTGCTCCTGCGCACCGGCTTTGCGAGATACTGGCCCGACCGCAAGAAATACCTCGGCACCGATGAGCGCGGGGCGGCGGCGGTCTCGGAGCTGCATTTCCCCGGCCTGGATCCTGCCGCGGCGGCGTGGCTCGTGAGCGAGCGCAAGATCAAGGCGGTCGGTCTCGATACGGCCAGTATCGACTACGGGCAATCGACGGGCTTCGAAGCGCACGTCGAGCTCATGACTCATGGCGTTCCGGCGATGGAGAATCTCGCGAACCTCGACCGCTTGCCGCCGACGGGGATCACCGTGGTGGCCTTGCCGATGAAGATCGCCGGCGGCAGCGGCGGACCGCTGCGTGCGATCGCGATCATCGAGCAGAAATGAGCGACCTGAAGGATCAATTGGCAGACTTGGCCCGGCGCCAAGGTTTCGTGAGGATGGCGGTGGCCGCGGCGGAGGAAGACGCCGAAGCGCGGTCCATCACGCTCGAGCGGGTCCGACAGGGGAGCTTCGCGGGGTTACCGTGGTTCGACGAGGCGCGCGTGATCCGCGCGACGGATCCGAAGCGAACGCTCCCGGAAGCGCGGTCGCTCATCCTGCTGGCGGCCTCCTACTGG
>AR_comb_assmDRAFT_10053645_pt1 | contig 10349 bp, 6 predicted proteins | sample ArasoioldDNA_FD_10543 | JGI IMG/M metagenome (IMG submission 10543) | reverse complement strand
GCACCGCGTTCGCGTTGGCGACGATCGCCGCGAGCGGCTGGCGCACCTCGTGCTCGATCGCCGCCGACATCGCCTCCATGCTCATGCGGCGGGCCTCGCGCTCGCGCTGCTGCGCCATCACCGACGAGGCGAGCTTCGCGTAGAGGCGCGTCGATTCGGCGAGCAGCACGAAGAGCACGATGTTCGCGGAGACGATGCGCACGACGCGGTTGGCGTACCAGGCGCCGGTGAAGCGGCTCTCGGTCATGAAGGTGAACGCGGCGTCGAGGAGCCACGCGAACGTGACCACGAGCAGCCACAGGTCGAGCACCGACCAGCGCCGCCGCCGCGCGAGCACCACGACGCCGGCGAGGCTGAGGCACACGACGCTCGCGAGCACGCCGACGTCGCGCGTCATGCGCACCGTGTCCATCGTGACGGCGGGCAGCGCGTCGTTGAACGCGATCGCGGCCCACGCGATGGCGACCGCGAGCGCGAGGGCTGTCGCCGCGCTCGCGGCGATCGCGGACGGGACCGGCGCGCGCACGAGCTGCGCCTGCCCCGTCGCCTCGCCGAGGAGCGCGTACGCGATCACCGCAATGGGCAGGCCCAGGTGCCAGAACACGAAGATCCACGCGGCGGTCTGCAGGCCGGCGCCCAGGAGGCCCGTTTCCGAAAGCGCGCCGGGGAACGTGAGCGCGTAGGGAATGACGAGCAGGCCCGTGAAGAGGTAGCCGCCCGCGAGCACGAGGAGGGCCCGCGAGCGCAGCACGGCGAATTGCCCGAAGAGCAGGACCGCGCTGATGCAGTCGCCCAGGGCCATGATGGTCGAGACGACGGGGATGACGGCGTCGATGCGCGGCAGCCGGACATGCGCGACCGGCAGCACCGCGAGGAAGAACGCGAAGAGCGCGACGGCGACCGTGAGCGCGGCGCGCTGCTGCGCGCGCGACGGCGGCAACGTGGCGATGAGCAGCGGAGACGAATCCTGCATTCGAGCGAAATGGTATCAGCAGCGCGCTCGTCACCAAAGGACGATTGCGGCCGGCGCGGCGCCGGCGATGTAATCGGCGCGCCATGATCCGCCGCGTCCAGCGCCTCCTCGCCGCATGCTTCCTCGCCGCGCTCGCGGGATGCGCGAGCCTGCCGCAAACAGTCGAGCGCGCGCCCTCGAACGCGCCGGCCGACACCGCCGGCACGCGCCTGGGCCGCGCGGTCGGCGCAGCAGCGGCGGCGCACCCCGGCCTGAGCGGCATCCACGTCCTCGACGCGCCGCGCGACGCGTTCGCCGCGCGCGTGCTGCTCGCGCGCGCAGCCGAGCGCACGCTCGACGTCCAGTACTACATCTGGCGCGCGGATACGACGGGCACGCTCCTGTGCGAGGCGCTGTGGGAAGCGGCCGAGCGCGGCGTGCGCGTGCGCGTCCTCGTGGACGACGGCAACACGAAAGGACTCGACGAGGCCATCGCCGTCCTGGACGCGCATCGCAACATCGAGGTGCGCCTCTTCAACCCGTTCGCGAACCGCAGCCGCCGCATCGCCGATTTCGTGAGCGACTTCGCGCGCGTCAATCGCCGCATGCACAACAAGTCCTTCACCGCCGACAACCAGGTGGCGATCGTCGGCGGCCGCAACATCGGCGACGAGTACTTCGGCGTGGCGGGCTCGGTCGCGTTCGCCGACCTCGACCTCATGGTGGCCGGGCCGGTGGTGCCCGAGGTGTCGAAAGAATTCGACGCGTACTGGAATAGCGCGAGCGCCTATCCCGCGGCGGCGCTGCTGGCGGCGCCGGACGCGGCGGCGAGCGCGAACGTGCGCGAGAAGTGGGCCGGCGTCGGCGAAAGCGACGCCGCCGCGAAATACATCGAAGCCGTGCGCGGCACCTCGCTCGTCACCGAGCTGCTCCGGGGACGGCTGGCGTGGGAATGGGCGCGCGCCCGCGTCGTGAGCGACGACCCGGCGAAGGTGCTCAGTCCGCCCGAGCGCCACGACATGCACATGCTGCCGCTGCTCGAGTCGGCGCTCGGCAAGCCGCAGCGGGAGATGGATCTCGTCTCGCCGTACTTCGTGCCGGCGAAGGACGGCACCGCGGCGCTGCTCGCGCTCGTGCAGCGCGGCGTCAAGGTGCGCATCCTCACCAATTCGCTCGCCGCGACCGACGTTTCGCCCGTGCATGCCGGCTACTCGAAATATCGCCTGGAGCTGCTGCAGGGCGGCGTGCAGCTCTACGAGCTCAAGCCCACCGGCCCCGAGAAGAAGACGGACGACGGCGGCGGGTCGGACGCGAGCCTGCACGCGAAGACCTTCGCGGTCGATCGCAGCCGCATCTTCGTGGGCTCGTTCAACCTCGATCCACGCTCGGCGCGGCTCAATACCGAGCTCGGCGTCGTCGTGGACAGCGCGCCCGTCGCCTCGCGCCTGGCCGAAGCGTTCGATCGCGTCGTGGCGCAGGTCGCGTACGAAGTGCGCATCGCGCCGAACGCGACGCTCGAATGGGTCGAGCGGACGCCGTCGGGCGTGCAGGTCCACGCCTCCGAGCCTGGCGCGAGCCTGCTCTTGCGCGCGTGGATCGGATTCCTGGGGTGGCTCCCGATCGAGTGGCTGCTCTAGGCGCGCGTCACGGCGTGCCGAGGAAGAAATAGACGCGCCCGCGCCGATCCTGCGTGCCCGACCAGCCGATGTAGAGCGGACCGAGCGGCGTCGTCGCGCCGAGATAGAAGCCGTACGAATCGATCGCGCCCTTCGCGAGGTCCGGCTCGGTGACGGAGTTCTTCATGCGCGCGCGCTCGTAGCTCGCGCCGACGAGCACCGACAGCCCCAGCACCGGGATCGGCTGCAGCAGGCGGTGCTCGACCCGCATGCCCGCGTACCAGTACTGCTCCCGGCCGAGGATCTGGCCGGGCGCAAACGCCGAGAGGCGGTTCAGGCCCCCGAGCGCGAAGAGGTCGCCGAGGGGCAGGGCGGCATGCGGCGCGCGGCCGCCGGCGATCGTCGGCGTCACGACGACCGGGCCGGCGGGAATCGCCGCGGTCGCGCTTGCCTCCACCCGGGAATAGCTCGGCCCGTCGCTCACCTTGAACGCGTGGCGGTAGTCGACATCGAGCTTGTAGCCGCGCGTCGGGAAGAACGCGAAGTTGAACTGGTCGATCGCGAGCCGCGCGGTGACGGCGCTCGTGCGGCTGGATGCGTCCGGCAGGATCGGCGAGCCGACCTCGTTAATGGCTTCGTCCTTGCGCTCCAGCCAGCCGATGCGCGCCTGGCCGTAGGTCCCGAGGTTCACGCCGGCGTCGATCCCGCCCTGGTAGGTGGGAACGCGGTACTCGGCGATGCGGTCGCCATTGAAGTAGAGATTGGCCTTGCTGCTCGACGCCGACACGAACGGGCGCAGGAACCACGTCTGGCGGTAATCCACGGGCTGGTAGTACTCGGTCGCGATCGCCTGCGTGGTTCCGAGCTGCGCGATCGAGAGCCACTCGCCGCCGTACGCGTTGAGCCAGGTCTTGCGGTAGAGCGCGCGCAGGTTGAACGACGAGTCGAAGCGGAAGTCGGTCGCCATGTTGAGGCCGAAGCGCAGGTAGTCGGGGCCCCACGGCTTCTCGATCGGGACGAGCTTGAGGATCGTCTTGTCGCGCTCGCGCAGCACCGAATAGTCGAGCGTCTGCAGGTCGCCGCGGCTGTAGATGTTGATCAGGTCGTCGACGAGGCCCTTGGTGTCGAGCGGCTCGCCTTCCTTCTGGCTCACGCTCGCGCGGATGTCGCGCGGGTTCACGAAACGCGTCTCGGCGACGACGACCTCGTCGATCACGGGCCGCCCGGAGGAGGCCTGGGCGCGCAGCTTCGCCGTCCATGCGGCGTATTGCTGCGGCGGCGCCGAGAGCGCGCGCAGCTTCTCGGCCTGCGCGAGCGCGGCCGCCCGCCCGATGGCCGCGGCCTCGATCTGCCGGCCGAAGTCCATCGCGCTGATGCTGCCCAGCTCGGGGCGCATGTACACGTCGCGCGGCGTGAGAAGGGCGAGCGACTTGGAGACGTTCTGCTCGGTGAGCAGGTTCACCATCTGCCCGACGACGCTCACGGCGCCGGACACCTGCTTCTCGGTGAGCATCGGCGAGCCGACGTTGACCGCGATCACGATGTCCGCGTGGCAGCGGTCGCGCACTTCCTGGATCGGCACGTTGTCGACCAACCCGCCGTCGACGAGCTTGTGGCCCTCGCGCACGATCGGCGCGATCGCGCCCGGCACCGACATGCTCGCGCGCATCGCCGACGTGAGGTTGCCGCTTCGCATCGCGACGCGCTCGCCGGTGACGATGTCGGTGGCGATCAGCGTGAGCGGCAGCGACAGCTGCTCGATGTTCTTCTCGCCGACGTCGGCATTCACGAGCTCGGCGAAGAAGAGCTTGATCTTCTCGCCGGCGATCGCCCCTTCGCGGTACTTGAGACCGTCGGGCGTCACGCCGAACTCGAGCCCGGAGAAGAAACGGTCGTCCATCTCGCGCCGCCGCAGGTTCTGCAGGTCGCGGCTGGCGCTGTCGTCGAACATCGCGCTCCAGTCGGTCTTCTCGATCTTCGCGCGCATCTCGCCGGGCGAGATGCCGGAGGCGTAGGCGCCGCCGACGAGCGCTCCCATGCTCGTGCCGGCGATGCAGTCGACGGGGATGCGCATGTCCTCGAGCACCTCGAGGACGCCCAGGTGCGCGCCGCCGCGGGCACCGCCGCCGCCGAGCACGAGGCCGATGCGGGGGCGATCGGGCGCGGCCGGCATCTGCGCGACGCAGGGCGCAGCGCAGGCGGCGGCAAGGCAGGCTGCGACCAATCGTTTCACGGCGAGGAATCTTGGGCGAGCGTCACGCGCGGGGCAATCGCCCCAAGGTGCCGCGCCTCGGGAAGGTCAGTGCCCGGCCGGGAGAGTGAAGCTGAACGTGGCGCCGCGGTCGGTGTTGTTCTCGGCCCAGAGGCGGCCGCCCTGCGCGGCGACCAGCGAGCGCGCGATCGACAGCCCCAGCCCCATGCCGTCGGGCTTCGTCGTGAAGAAGGAATCGAAGATCTTCGCGGCGTTCTCCGGCGCGATGCCGTGCCCCGCGTCGCGCACGGCGATGCGCACCATCCTCTCGTCGTCCATGAACGTCATCACCGTCAGCACCGGCGAGGCTGCGGTCTTTCCGCGCATCGCGTCCATGCCGTTGAGGATGAGATTGAGGAGCACCTGCTCGACGTGCACGCGGTCGGCGCGCACCGTCGCAACCGGGCCCCAGACGCCGCGCAGGCGGATGCCGCGCCGGCGCGCGGTCGGCATCGCCAGCCGCAGCACCGAGCGCGCGACCTCGTTGACGTCGAGCATCTCGAGCGCCGTATCGCGCACGTTGGCGAGCCCGCGGATGTGCCGCACGATCTCGCTCGCGCGCAGGTCGTCGCTGCGGATGTCGGCGAGGATCGACAGCATCTCCTGGCCGCTCATCTTGTCGGCGCGCAGCAGCAGCTCCGCGGCCTCGACGTTGTTCAGGATCGCCGCCATCGGCTGGTTGATCTCGTGCGCGATGGAAGCGGCGAGCTCGCCCATCGCGGTGAGGCGGGAGGCATGGGCCAGGCGCTGGTCGAGCTCCTCGGCGCGGTGCCGCTCGGTGAGGTCGTTGATCGTGCCGATCGTCTGCACCGGCCGGCCCTTGGCGTCGCGCACGATGAAGCCCTGCTCGTGCACGTGCGCATAGGTTCCATTCGCGCGCCGGAAACGGTATTCCGCTTCCCACAACGCCCGCCCGCCGCGCAGCGCCTCCTCCTGCTGCTCGAGCGCGTGGTCGCGGTCGTCCTCGTGCATGAGCTCGGGAAGGAACATGCCGGCGCGAGGAAAATCGTCCGGGTTGGCGTAGCCGAATTGCGTGCCGCCCTGCGCGCTCCAGCGCAGGTCGCCGGTGCGCAGGTCGTGCTCGTACATCGTGTCCTTGGTCGCTTCCAGCAGCATGCGGAAACGGCCGTCGCTCGCGCGCACCGACTCGAGGCCGCGCTTCACCTCGACGATCGCGGCCGCGAGGCACAGCAGCGTCGGGCCGAGCGAGAGCATGAGCAGCTGCACGGCGTGCGCGTTTTCCGCCGGGGAATCCTCGCCGAGGGCGCCGAGCCCGTGGCCCGCGCCCCAGATCGCGGCGAGCGCGACGGCGGTGAACGCGACGCTCGCGCCGGTGGGGCCGAAGCGCAGCGCCGCCCACATCAGGAACGGAAGCGGCAGCAGGATCTGCGCGGCGGGCGCGCCGAGGGCCGAATGCGTGTCGAACACGAGGATCGTGATCGTGGCGAGCGCGATCACGAGGCACGCCGCCTCGGGGCTGCGCGCCGTCAGCGAGCGCGTCGTAATGCCGGGCCACGCGGCGGCGACCGTGACGACCACCGGCACCACGATGAGGTCCGCGCTGAGGTTCGAGAAGAGCCGCGTGACCCACATTTCCCAGTAGGTCCTGGTGCCGAAGGCGTTGGCGACGACGAGGGCGGCGTCGAGGAAGGACGAAAGGACCGTCGCGACGGCCGCCGCGAGCAGGAAACGCAGCACGTTCTGCAGCGTCTCGAACGGCTGCGTGTCGCCGATGAGGTAGCGCAGGATCGTCGCGCCGATGAGCGCCTCGGTGACGTTGCTCGCGTACCAGCTGAGCGCCATCGCCGCGGGGATCTGCATCTGCATCTCGGCGACCAGGTGCGCCGGAAACGCCGCCGCCAGCACCAGCCACCACTGGCGCCGCGGCACGAGGATGAGCGAAGCGAAAAGGATCGCGTTCGGCGGCCACAGCACCGAGATCGGCTGCGGGGCGAAGGTGAGGGCGAGGCCGAGGCGCGCGCCGGCGTAATACCCGACGAGGACGAGCAGCGCGATGGCCGCATGCCGCCGGAAGGCGGCGATGCCGGTGGCGCGCGCAAGGCCAAGCCCGCGGCCGAAACCGCCGTCGTCGACGCGCTCGAGCAAGTTCGCCAAAGGCCCCCCTTCGATTAACAAATAGCATACGCCGAAACGCCGCAGCATCAGGCAAAATCCCTAAAATATGTAGGAATTGCCATGGCCTCAGGTCCGATCCATGTCGTCGACGACGATCGCGCGGTGTGCACGAGCATCGTGCGGCTGCTGCGCGCATGCGGCTTCGATGCCATTGGGCACACGTCGGCGCGGGACTTTCTGGCCCTCGCGCAAACGGCCGCCGGAGGTTGCGTCATCCTCGACTACGCCATGCCGCATGTCACCGGGCCCGAGGTGCAAAGGACGCTGAGCGCGAGCGGCGGCAACTGGCAGGTTGTATTCCTCTCCGGCGAGGTCGACGTCCCCGAATCGGTCGACGTGATGAAATCGGGCGCGGTCGACCTGCTCATCAAGCCGGCCGACCGGGACAGGCTCGTGACAGCGGTGAAGACGGCGATCGAACGCTTGCGCGCGGTCGGCGAGGAGCTCGCCGCGCGCGACGACGTGCTCGCGAAGGTGGCGACGCTCACGCCGCGCGAGCGCGAAGTCATGACGCACGTGATCGCCGGGCGCCTCAACAAGCAGATCGCGGGTGCGCTCGGCACGAGCGAGCGGACCATCAAGCACCATCGCTCCGCGATCATGCGCAAGATGGGCGTGCGGTCCGTCGCCGACCTCGTGCGCCTCACGGAAAGGGCCGCCATCGCGCCCGTATAATCGCGGGTTCCATGGCCACGAATCCCAGGGTCGCGGCGGACCAGGACGCGCCGCCCGTCACGCAGCTCCTCGCGTCCTTCGTCGCGAAGCATCCATCGCGCAAATGGAGCGACGCCGCCGAGCACGAGGCGCTGCGCACGTTCCTCAACTGGGTGGGCTGCGCGCTCGGCGGCGCGCGCCACGAGGCGGTCGATGCGGCGCTGGCGGCGCTCGCGGAGCTCGAGAGCGCGCCGCAGGCGAGCATCCTCGGGCGCACCGAGAAGTGCGACATGGCGAGCGCCGCGCTGGTGAACGGCATCGCCTCGCACGTCCTCGACTTCGACGACACGCACCTGCGCACGGTGATCCATCCCGCGGGCCCGGTCGCTTCGGGCCTGCTCGCCATCGCCGAGCACATCGGCGCATCGGGACGCGAGGTGATCGACGCATTGGTCCTGGGCGTGGACGTCGAGTGCCGCATCGGCAACTGCATCTATCCCGACCACTACGACCGCGGCTGGCACATCACCGGATCGGCGGGCATGCTCGGCGCGGCCGCGGGCTGCGCGCGCCTGCTCAAGCTCGATGAAAAGGCGACGGCGATGGCGCTCGGCATCGCCGCCTCGCAGCCGATCGGCGTGCGCGAGCAGTTCGGCACGCACACCAAGTCGTTCCATCCGGGCGCGGCGGCGCGCGCGGGCGTGCTCGCGGCGTTGATGGCGAAGAACGGCTTCACGTCGAGCGCGCGGGCGATCGAGGCGAAGCGCGGCTACGCGCGCATCGTTTCCACCAAGACGGACTGGACCGAGATCACCGGCGAGCTCGGCACGCGCTTCGAGATCGCGTTCAACACGTACAAGCCGTTCGCGTGCGGCATCGTCATCCACCCGGCGATCGACGCGGCGGCGCAATTGCGCGCGCGCGGCATCAAGGCCGCCGACATCGAGCGCGTGGATCTCAAGGTGCATCCGCTCGTGCTCGAGCTCACCGGCAAGAAGGAGCCGCAGGACGGGCTGCAGGCGAAGTTCAGCGTGTATCACGGCTTCGCCGCGGGGCTCATCGCCGGCGCCGCGGGCGAGAGCCAATACGACGACGCGTTCGTGCGCAGCGACGAGGTCGTCGCGCTGCGGCGCAAGGTCGTCGCGACGGCGGACAAGTCGATCGCGGAGGATGCGACCGACGTCGCCGTGACCCTCGCCGGCGGGCGCAAGGAGCATGTGCGCGTCGAGCACGCCATCGGCTCGCTCGAGCGGCCGATGACCGACAAGGACCTCGAGGCCAAATTCCGCGCGTTCGCCGCGCCGGTGATCGGGGAAGGAAAGACCGGCGCGCTCATCGCCTCGTGCTGGAAGCTCGCCGAGGCGAAGGACGTGAAAGCTCTCATCGCGAAGGCGCGGCCATGAGCAGCATCTCGATGGGACCGGGGCCGGGCGAGATGATGCGCCAGGCGCGGCCGCGCATCGTCGTCCTCGACGATTACGAGGACTCGCTGCGCAAGACCGCGGACTGGTCGAAGGTCGAGGCGAAGGCCGACGTCGAATTCCACACCCAGCGGCTGCGCGGCGATGCGCTGCTCGACGCGGTGAGGGACGCGAGCGCGATCGTCCTGATCCGCGACCGCACGCCGTTCAAGGCCGATCTCCTCGCGAAGATGCCGAACCTGAAGCTCTTCATCTTCACCGGCGGACGCAACACGCAGCTCGACTTCGCGGCGCTCGCGCAGCGCGGCATTCCGGTCGCCAACACCGAGATGAGCGACTCGAAGCCCGCGACCTGCGAGATCACGTGGGCGCTGATCCTCGCCGCCGCGAAGCGCCTGGAGGCTTACCTCGCGCTCGTGCGGCGCGGCGGCTGGCGCGACGGCAAGGGATTGCCGCAGGTGCTGAAGGGCCAGCGGCTCGGGCTCATCGGTTTCGGCGAGATCGGCAAGATGGTGGCGAGGGTGGGCCAGGCGTTCGGCATGGAGCTCGTGACGTGGAGCCCGCACATGACGCCGGAGCGCGCCGCCGAGGGCGGAGCGAAATCGGTCACGCTCGAGGAGCTCCTCGCCACGTCCAAGGTCGTGAGCCTGCACCTCGTGCCGGGCGAGGCGACGCGCAAGCTCCTGAATGCCGAGCGCCTCGCGACGATGCGGCCGGACTCGATCCTCGCCAACACAGCGCGCTCGGCGCTGATCGACATGGCGGCGCTCGAGAAGGCCCTCGACCGCGGCCGGCCGGCGATCGCCGCGCTCGACGTCTACGACGACGAGCCGCTGCCCGCGGGCTCGAGCCTCGCGAAGCGCGAAAACGTCGTTCTCAGCCCGCACCTGGGCTTCGTCAACGATCCGGTGTTCGCGAAGTTCGGCCCCGGCATCGTCGAGAACCTCATGAACTGGCTCGAGGGCCGCCCGCTCGTGCGCGTGGTGAAGGGATAGGCAGGTGACGGCGCAGAAGGCGAGCCGCTATCCCGTTCCGGATCTCGGCGCGTTGCCGGCCGACATGCGCGAGCGCATCGAGGCGGTGCAGGAGAAGGCGGGCTTCGTTCCCAACGTCTTCCTCGCGCTCGCGCACCGGCCCGACGAATTCCGCGCGTTCTTCGCCTACCACGATGCGCTCATGGACAAAGCCGGCGGCCTCACGAAGGCCGAGCGCGAGATGATCGTGGTGGCGACCTCCGCGGCGAACCAGTGCCAATACTGCGTGGTCGCGCACGGCGCGATCCTGCGCGTGCGCGCGAAGAACCCGCTCATCGCCGACCA
>AR_comb_assmDRAFT_10630333_pt1 | contig 10351 bp, 9 predicted proteins | sample ArasoioldDNA_FD_10543 | JGI IMG/M metagenome (IMG submission 10543) | reverse complement strand
TTTGTTACTGTTGAGATTGTGTCCCATCAGCGCGACTCAACGCCGAATCGGTAATAGCAAGAGTGTGATCATGTTCCACGTAATTCACGCTTGTTATCCCCAATAAATTGCGAAGCTGGTCGGCGGGAACTTTCATTGGCCCGGCGGCAGAGGCTGTCCCCGGCTGAGGTTGCGGGAATGCCGTGGAAGAAGCAGTATGAAAAGTAATATTGCCTTCTACTTTTTGCAGAGTTTGGTGAATATGCCCGTTTAACACAGATACCGACCCGAAGCGCTTCAGGTAAGAGAGCGCTTGCTCGCTGTCCCTTGTGCCCCAGCCCCATTGAGGATAAACGGCCCAGAGAGGGATGTGGGCAAACACAACAATCGGTGTGCTTGACGAAAGTCCTTTTACATCTTTTTCCAGCCACTCGAGCTGTTCATTACCAAGCACACCAAGGCCGCCTTCAGCCGTGTCAATAACATTCACCAACCCTATGAAATGTACCCCGTTGAAATCAAAGCTATACCAGCCATTACCTTTTGTGCCCTTACCATAGCGCTCAAGATATTGTTTGCCATTATCATTGAGTACGTCGTGTTCACCCGGCACATAAAATATCTTTCCTGTCTTTGCCGATTTCATGGTTTGGTCAAGCACATCAAATTCCTCAGCCTGGGCAAGGTGAGAAATGTCGCCCGTATGAAGAATAAAAGATGGCTGGGAAGGCATTGCATTTATTTTTGAAATCGCCGCCTGCAGTGTGCCGAGTACATCAGGGTTGGCGGGTTTGTTAAACCCGATGTGGCTGTCGCTGATCTGTGCAAAAGAGAAATCTCCTTTGTCAACAGCAATGTTGCTCCTGAGCTGCCCTGTTGTCTTGTCAATGAGTTGGCTCATACCATATGACTTTAGCACGCCGCCGCTCATGATGCAAAAAAGGCCGGTGCCCGCCCAGGCCATACACTTCAAAAAGCCCTTCCGGTCAATTCCATCATCGTTTTCATTGAATCCTATAAAATTGTCGTTTTTCATAATCTTTGTTTTAATTAATGATTTCTCCACAAAAAAAAACAATGAATACCCAGGAAATAAATCTTTTACATTATCCAGACAATCTTCTTGATTAAACAAGGGTTTTCGTTCATCAAGATTTTTACCTCAATAATGTAAAAGAAGCAACCGGGATCGAAATACTGCGTTAAGTTTGAAAGCGGCTAACTTCCTTTAATATGGTTCAGAGAAAAACCGGGTACAATTTATTCCTATGGATAGCACTCTACCTGCTGTGGATAATTGTATTTCAGAAACGAGCGTTTGCTTTTTCAAAAACCATGACCGTTCAATTTTGTTATCTTCTGTTTGTTGCCGGGAACTATTATTTCAATGTCTACTACACCATCCCGTCATTCCTTTACAAAAAGAAGTATACGGGCTTCGCTGTATTGTTCCTGGGGGGAATTATCGCTGCTGCGTTATTGCGAGTACCGGTGGCCACTTATCTAAGTGAACACTTTTTTGCACCAGGCAAGCGGGCGCCTGGGTTTTATGAATTGTTTTTGAATTCACTCATCAATATTTTTATCTGGGTCCTGTGCCTTGTCTCGGGTAAATTAATTATTGACCGTAGTCGATTTCAGAAATACATTGACGCGATGGAAAAGGAAAAAATACAAAATGAGCTGGACTTCCTGAAGGCACAATTCAACCCGCATTTTCTTTTTAATTCCATTAATTCGATCTACGGTAACATCAATAAAAGCAACTCTACGGCCCGGGAAATGCTTCTGACCTTCTCCGAAATGCTGCGTTACCAATTGTATGAGTGTAATACGACTATGATCAGCATTGACAAAGAGATCAATTATATTCAGAATTATGTTATCCTTCAGCAAATACGCAGACCTGAAAATCTATCCGTGCACTTACATATCTCGGATGATGTAAAGGGCGTACCAATTGCACCACTGATATTCATCGCTTTTGTTGAAAACTGTTTTAAATATGTAAGTAACTATGAGAACAAATTGAACGAGGTGAAAATTTCGCTAACCAGGGATAATAATCATCTGGTTTTTAAGACTTGTAATACGAAGGAAAACATCAATGGACGTAAAATGATGGATCATGGAGGAATTGGGATTGCAAACGTAAAGCGACGACTGGAGCTGCTATACCCATCCAAACACGTGTTGACAATTAAATCTAACGACCAGTCTTTCGAAGTCGCACTACATCTTGAGTTATGAAACTGAAATGCCTGATTATTGACGACGAGCCAGTAGCGAGAAGGTTACTGCGGGAATATGCCGAGGATATTTCTTTTTTGGAAGTCGTTGGAGAGGCCGACCATCCGCTAAAAGCCCAGGTAATCCTGGATGCTGAACCCGTTGATCTTATTTTCCTGGATATAAACATGCCAAGGTTGACAGGAATCGAATTCCTGAAGGCCAGTAACTCGTTACCCATGGTAATCATGACCACCGCCTATGCCGAACATGCCCTAGATGGGTTTACTCTCGACGTGTTGGATTACCTCGTAAAACCCTTCTCATTCACTCGATTTCTAAAAGCATGTAACAAGGCGAAAGAATACCATGAGCTCAAGACGAGCGCTGGAAAAAATGCCAGGGTAAACGAAAGTTATTTCTTTGTAAAGTATAATGGCCGCTTCGAAAAAGTTTTGTACGACGAGCTGCTATATGTTGAAGCAGCGCTCAATTATGTCCTGCTTCACACGATCAATAATAAAATGATTGTGTACCTGACTATTAAAAGCATCCTGGAAAATCTTCCTGGGGAATCGTTTATTAAAGTTCATAAATCGTTTATCGTCAATTTGCACAAGATACAATCCATCGAAGGCAATATAATCCATATTGGAAACGCAGAAATCCCAATCAGCCAGAATTGTTACGATGTAGTGATGAAAGCAATTCTAAGAGACAAAATGTTGAGAAGATAAGTTATTGCAATGGACGCGTTCCACGCGTTTAAATACAGGAGAAACATACAAGAAAGACGGGCTGTGGGCAAGGCCAGGGGCGTTCTCCCAAATCGCTATTGTCACAACTATAGGTGCTTACCTGTACCTGAAGGTCTTTGCCTTCTCCCCCCATCCTTTCTCAACCACGCGGCGAAGCAAACGAAAACGGTACTTTGTCAACCATGGTCCAATTTTATCTTTCATAAGCCGTAGCACAATCTCAAACACAATGTACCCAATCAGCACAGATGCCATCCATTCCAAATTGCCAAAGGTTTGTTTGCTAACTACCGTTTTCCTCGCGGTCAGTCCCCAGAGATTGTGAATGCTGCGCGTAGTAAAAAAATGAGAAACAAGTTTGCAAGCCCAGAGACCAATTATAAAGCCGGTAAGCCTGCCAAGGAATTGTTCTGATAAATAGTTGAAAACTGGTTTTCGGTTCTGTTTTTTCATAGATGCGGATTTCTAAGGATAATGATAACAGCTTTAAAACTATTATTATTTTGCGAGGTGTGCAAGCGGAGTTTTTCGCGTTGGTCTATTGGTTTATTCGTTTATTGGTTTATTCGTTCGTAGTTACCACCACGATCATAAAGGAAAGGTTGATTATCGAAGTAACCGATAATAGAAGAAAGGTTTGATAATCGAGGCAACCATTAACCCATTAAACAATGTAAACAATCTGGCTAATCCAGCATCTTCCTATCCGCATGACCAAGACTCTTAGTTGGGTTCACAACATCCCGCACCATTTGTTTGATCTCCTTTATTTCAGGAAATCCCTTCCACTCCTCACGATCAAAAATTTTTCGGTCATCAATAAATACCTTGTAAGAACCGCCGACCTCGCTTGGTTGTAGCGTTACTTGTTTTACATCCTCAGTAAACGTGGTAAGTATTTCCTGGGCCATGTAGGCGGCGCGTAGCAGCCAGCCGCATTTGGGGCAGTATTCAATCGTAATTGATGGTTTCATTTCCGCAAATTTACAATTATTGATTATTGATTATTTATTACTGCATGCAAACGGTTGCGTGATGGAATTAATAATTAATAATTGGCATAAGCGTGTAATGAAAAAAAGTGAGATATGTTTCATCAACGTTAAAAGGAAAAAATTGACACTACTCTGCGTCATTTAACCTTGGATAAACGTATCTTTGTGCTCGCAAAAATCCAAAACTGCTTCTGAAAGGAGGCAGTTTTTATTTGATAACAAAAACCATTGAAAAAACCTCTTTCACCAATGAACCTACTGAAAAAACCAGCCACCACCGTCTTTACTATCTTAGTAAGCGTCTTCTTCATATTTGCTACCACAAAAAATAATGCAAGCAGTAAAATAGCAGCCTCTGCAGTAAAGGCAGCCTCCACAGAGAATGCTGATGCTGCGAATGCTTCTGCGTTGTTCAGCGAATTACATCTAAACGAAGCTGGGCTAAATCAAACCGCTTTCAATTCAGCAATCCAGGGATTGCATAAGTTAGACGAGAAAGGCATTCTGCATAACGATGAAATCATTACCATCGTTGACTTCAGCCAGCCAAGCACGCAAAAAAGATTGTATGTTTTGGATCTTGAGAACAAGCGTATTTTGTTTAACACATTAGTCGCTCATGGACGAAATTCAGGTTCACTTTGGACCAAATCATTTTCCAATAATGCTTCTTCCTTAAAAAGCAGCCCGGGTTTTTATGTCACGGAAGATACTTACATGGGTAGTAATGGTTATTCCCTACGTCTTAATGGCCTCGAAAAAAATATTAACGACAAGGCGCTACAACGCGCCATTGTAATGCACGGAGCTCCTTATGTTGATCAGTCGGCAATTAATTCTTTAGGATTTCTCGGCAGAAGCTGGGGTTGTCCCGCTGTTCCAATGTCAACACACAAGGCCATCATCAATACCATAAAAGGTGGTACCTGTCTCTTTATTTATAGCCCGGATAAGCGCTATCAGGAGAGATCAACGCTTCTCAACTCATAATACGCGAAACGTGAGAAGTGAGACGTGAATGATGTCTCACCTTTGGGGTTTCACGTCTCACGTTTGACGTCTCACGTCTCTTAGCCTATCTTTGCCGCGACTTACGTTATGTTAAAGATTGGTGTTTTCGGTGTCGGCCACCTTGGAAAATTTCACCTGAACAACTGGGGGGAAATTGCTGGTGTAGAATTGGTCGGGTTTTTCGACCCGGACGACGACATTGCGAAAGATGTTTCAGAAAAATATCAACTGCCTCGCTTTCTCGATGAAGACAGTTTGATTGATGCCTGCGATGCCATTGATATCGTGGCGCCCACAAATGTTCATTTTCAGCTTTGTCAAAATGCAATCCGGAAAGGTAAACACGTGTTTGTCGAAAAGCCGCTTGCCAATACTATGGAAGAAGCGCACCGGCTTGTAAAGTTGGCACAGGAATCAGATATCAAATTACAGGTAGGCCACGTGGAAAGGTTCAATCCTGCGTTCCTGGCTTTAAAGGGAACGGAGTTGAGCCCGATGTTTATAGAGGTACATCGCCTGGCGCAATTCAATCCTCGCGGCACGGAAGTGAGTGTGATCCTTGATCTCATGATTCACGACATTGATATTATTCTCAGCATTGTAAAGAGCGGCGTTAAAAACATTTCTGCAAGCGGAGTGGCGGTTATGACGGATACTCCGGATATTGCCAACGTCCGCATTGAATTTGACAATGGTTGTGTTGCAAACCTTACCAGCAGTCGTATCTCCATGAAGAAAATGAGAAAGATGCGTTTGTTTCAAAAGGACGCTTACATCGGGATTGATTTCCTAAATAAGAAAACCGAGATCATCAAGCAAAAAGGGCCGAAAGATTCTAACGTTTTCGCATTTGATATTGAAACACCAAAAGGAAAGAAAACACTTGCCATTGCAAACCCGGAAGTACCTGAGGTAAATGCCATAAAAAAGGAACTCGAAGAATTCAGTAGTGCTGTCATCAACAATACTAAAACAATCGTATCGGAAATTGACGGCCTCATGGCCATGGATGTTGCTCACCAGATATTGAAAAAAATTGGCAATAATGTACTTTCACGGTGAGATGAAACAAAACAGACAGATATCGATCGCCTGGTATGCATTAACGGATTTGCTAACGGCTGCAGCGGCCTGGGCTTTATTTTATTTTGTTCGGAAATGGTTGACCAACGACGATATCATCTCAGGCGGCGAGTTGCAATATGACTACAAGCTGTGGCTCGGAGTAACCTTTGTTCCTTTTGGCTGGCTGATTCTTTATGGTTTGGTTGGGACTTACAATTCACTTTATAAAAAATCAAGACTGTTTGAATTTACCAAAACGCTTGTCTGCAGCCTTATCGGTTGTATCGTGTTGTTTTTTCTACTGATACTTGACGATGTAAAAAATAATTACACTTATTATTACCTTGCTTTTCTGTCGCTGTTGTCCATCCATTTTACGTTGACTTTCCTCGGGAGATTCATTTTTCTCAACGTTGCAAAGCAACAACTCGTTAATGGGTCTGTACAATTCAACACGCTTGTTATCGGGAATCCCGATTATGCAAGCCAGATATTTCATAAGACTGAAAAGAATCTTCGGAGCGATGGTTACTATTACACCGGTTACATAACTCCTTCTGTAAATGGTAAAAATGGTTTATTTAGTGCACTCCCTAAGCTCGGCACGATTGATTCATTGGAATCCGTGATTGACGACAACAATATTCACCAGGTAGTGCTTGCGATGGAAAAATCGGAGCATGTTATGGTAGAAAGTATCATTAACCGGTTAAGTGAAAAGGATGTTGAAGTAAAAATCCTTCCTGATACGCTTGATATCCTTTCGGGTTCCATTCGCACCAGCAACGTAATGGGAGCATTACTCATTGATTTGAAAACCGGCCTCATGCCGGATTGGCAACAAAACATCAAGCGTTTGCTTGACGTTACATCGGCCGTCTTTGGGTTAATTATTTTATCGCCTCTGCTTTTATATGTGGCTATCCGTGTCAAATTCTCGTCAAAAGGACCCATGTTTTATGGCCAGGAAAGAATCGGATACAAGGGTAAACCTTTTACCATGCACAAGTTTCGTTCGATGTATGTCGACGCAGAAAAAAATGGCCCCGCGCTTTCCAGGGACGATGATCCACGAATTACACGCTGGGGAAAGAATATGCGCAAATGGAGGCTTGACGAGTTGCCGCAGCTTTGGAATATTTTATTGGGTGAAATGAGCCTGGTAGGCCCACGTCCCGAGCGCAAATTTTACATTGACCAGCTCATCGATCGTTTCCCTTATTACAAATATTTGCTGAAAGTGAAACCGGGTCTTACCAGCTGGGGAATGGTTCAGTTTGGTTATGCAGAAAATGTAACCGAAATGATCGAGCGCAGTAAGTTCGATCTATTATATATTGAAAATATTTCGCTTGCCCTCGATTTCAAGATCATGATCCATTCGCTAAGAATTATCTTTTTGGGAAAAGGGAAATAGTTTATTTGTTTATTGGTTTATTAGTTTGTTAGTTCTCCAACCACGAGCCCACGATTTAAATCGTGGGCCGCGGGAATCAACCAACCAATCGACCAATCAAGCAATAAACCAATCAACCGGTAAACCAATAAACAACCTATTTTTGATTGAAATATAATCTGTGAAGAAACTCGTTTTCGTGCTTGTCGCTCAAAGCCTCTGGCTTGTAGCTCTTCCGCAATATTGGCAACAAGAAGTCACCTATAATATCGATGTCGCCCTTAATGATTCAATCCATAGCCTGAAAGGGTTCTTGAAACTTGAATACACAAACAATTCGCCCGATACACTGCACTTTATATGGTTTCACTTGTGGGCAAATGCGTATAAAAATCAAAACACGGCTTTTGCAAAACAAATTCTTAAAGAAACAGACGGAAAAGAACGTTGGAAAGCGTTGAAGGAAAAGGGATATATCGACAGCCTTGATTTTTCCGCGAATGATGTAAAATTAAAAACCGAAAAAGACGGAGAAAATATAGACATAATGAAGGTTTGGTTGCCCTCTCCCCTTCGGCCAAAAGAAAAGATTATTATTTCGACTCCATTCTTCGTTAAGATTCCCACTTATGTTTCGCGATCCGGGCATATGAATCATTCTTACATGATTTGCCAGTGGTATCCCAAGCCGGCAGTCTATGATAGTAAAGGCTGGCACCCTATTCCTTACCTTGATATGGGTGAGTTTTATAGCGAGTATGGAAGCTTTACAGTAAATATTACAGCACCCTCCGGATATGTGATCGGTGCAACCGGCGTGATGCAAAATGCCGATGAACTGAAATATTATAGGGAACTGGGTAAAGAGAACTTCGGCACTACAAAAAACAAAAAATACGTTCCCACGACGACACAGAAGACAAAGACCTTGACTTACCAGGCTGGCAATGTTCATGATTTTGCCTGGTTTGCGGATAAAGACTTTATCATCGAGTATGATACGATGCAGCTATCGTCAGGTAATCCCATAGATGTGTTTGCCTATCATCCTTCTAATGGAAATAAGTTGTGGGACAGGTCCGTTAGCTATATCAAGGACGCGGTTCGTCATTACTCTTCGTGGGTTGGTGAATATCCATACCCCGTCGTACAGGCTGTGGAAGGGCCTAAAAATGTTGCTTCGGGAGGAATGGAATACCCAATGATAACCCTGATTACAAGCCCCGATGCCAAAGAAGAAAAACTGGATGGTGTAATCGCTCATGAAGTAGGGCATAACTGGTTTTATTCCGTTCTTGGAACCAATGAAAGAGACCACGCCTGGATGGATGAAGGCATCAACACTTATTTTCAATTCCGTTATGAGCATGAGAAATACAAGGCCAACAGCGTGTTCGGAGACATAATACCGGACGAGGTTAAGCAACGACCGCTTAATCAGTTTGAGGCTGCTGTCTATTCCGCATTAACGAATATCCCGATGGAAAAGCCAATCGACTTGCCTGCGGCGGATTACGCAGATAAAGACGAATATGCTGCTGTGATTTATCTGAAAACAGCTATTTGGATGTATTTGTTAGAGCTCCTCGAGGGACGTGATAAATTAGATAAAGGGATCAAAGATTACTTTACGGAATGGAAATTCAAACATCCATACCCAGAAGATTTTAAAAAAACGATGGAAAAATCAATGGGAAAAAACCTTGACAAATATTTTGACCTGCTAAAGCAAACGGGCAGCCTGAGATGACATTATAGAGATGGGCCGCAACAGGTCCGATAGCAATCGGGACCAAAAACCAGAAACTATGCACCATTAGCACTTCTTTTTTATTTTTGATGGGAAATACCAACCTTTTGAGAAAAACCTCTTTCGTAATCCTCTTCAATTGCCTGGCGATCCTTGCTAATTCTCAATTGAACTACTGGCAGCAACAAGTGAACTTTACTATTGACGTTACTTTAAATGACAAGGACCATAGCCTGGATGCCTTTGAAAAAATTGAATACATTAATCACTCTCCTGACAGCCTGAAGTTTGTCTGGTTTCACATTTGGCCTAACGCGTACAAGAACGATAAGACGGCTTTCAGTGACCAAATGCTGGCAAACGGAGATACAAAATTTTATTTCTCGGAGAAAGAACAGCGGGGCTATATTAACCGGCTGGATTTTAAGGTAAACAATATTACCTGTGCAATTGAAGATCATCCCCTTTATATCGACATTATCAAGGTAATACTGCCAACTCCGTTGCCACCAGGAGACAAGGTTGTACTGACAAGTCCGTTTCATGTCCAGTTACCGTATAATTTTTCACGCGGTGGTCACGAGGGTGATAGTTACCAGGTTACTCAATGGTATCCCAAGCCAGCGGTATACGATAAGAATGGATGGCATCCAATGCCCTACCTGGAGCAAGGTGAATTTTACAGCGAATTTGGAGACTTTGACGTGCGGATCACCATTCCCAAAAACTATGTGGTGGCAGCTACCGGCGAATTACAAAATCCTGATGAAAAACAATGGCTGTTAACCAGGAATAATTTCTCCTGGGAACCAGTAAAGAAAAAAACGAAGGGGAAAGGTGGTATTATTAAAACCACGGTTCAAAAATTTCCCGTTTCATCGGCTGAAACCAAGACACTGCAATACATCCAAAAAAATGTTCACGATTTTGCCTGGTTTGCCGACAAACGATTTATTGTAAATTACGATACCTGCCAGCTGGCATCAGGGAAAATTGTTGATGTCTTTACGTACTACACGCCTCCGGAAAAAGAAATTTGGAAAACTGGTATACTGAATTCCAAACGAGCACTAAGATTCTATTCATCAGCGGTAGGAGAATATCCATATAATATAGTAAGTGCTGTGCAGGGACCGAAAAGCTTTGGGGGCGGAATGGAATACCCAAC
>AR_comb_assmDRAFT_10415151_pt1 | contig 10351 bp, 6 predicted proteins | sample ArasoioldDNA_FD_10543 | JGI IMG/M metagenome (IMG submission 10543) | reverse complement strand
TTCAAGTTGGCACGCGCAGGTGAGTTAGTAGGACGTGAAGCCGCACGACGTCTCGGGCTGCCTTTTGGAATTATCGATCTGTCGTTGGCTCCTACGCCGGTTCCCGGTGACTCTGTTGCTAACATCATTGAGGCAATGGGGTTTGAGCGTGCGGGAACACACGGAACAACCGCCGCGCTTGCACTACTGACAGATGCCGTTAAAAAAGGTGGAGCTATGGCCAGCGGATCGGTCGGAGGAATGAGCGGCGCGTTTATCCCGGTTTCTGAAGACGCTGGAATGATCGAAGCAGCAACACTCGGTGCGTTATCGCTCGACAAATTAGAGGCATGGACCAGCGTCTGTTCAGTTGGTATTGATATGGTTGCAGTCCCGGGTTCCACTTCCGCTGAAACGATTTCAGCGATCATCGCCGACGAACTCGCTGTGGGTGTAATGAATAACAAAACCACTGCGGTACGTATTATTCCAGTGCCTGGAATGGAGGTCGGTCAGATCGTGGAATTCGGAGGGCTCCTCGGTAGTGCGCCGATCATGTCTACGAACGCGTTCTTGTCGCATGACTTTATCCGACGCGGCGGTAGGATTCCCGCTCCAATTCATTCACTGCGCAATTGACGCAAGTGATCTCCTCTGATAGATCAACGCTGACGAAATTCTGGGCCACGCTTTAAGGAGACGTTTATGCCAGAAGCATTAGGATTGGTTGAATGCCGTGGATTGGTCGCCATGATTGAAGCCGCGGATGCGATGGTTAAGGCAGCGAACGTTCGCTTAGTGGGCTGGGAAAAAATTGATGCGGGTCTAGTGACTGCTATTGTGCGTGGTGACGTTGCGGCAGTTAAAAGCGCCGTTGATGCTGGCGCGGCAGCTGGCAAACGAGTCGGCGAGGTCGTGGCAACGCACGTGATTGCTCAACCACATTCCGATGTTGATATAGGCCTACCAGTACTTCACACCGGTGAAACGACACGGAAGAAAATCAGCGGCTCGGTCAAGGCAAAGTAACCGCACTGAAATAGACCCCCCAGTCTTAATAAGAACTCTCAGTTAGGGTTTTCTTCCTGGCGTTGCAGTTGTCGAATTCGTTGGCAGTCTAACGGCCGGCGCTTTTGGACCACCTGCATTCTCACGTCTCGCCAATCTTCCAGGCCTGGTAAGTGCGATTCGTTTTTCAGTTGAGCTGCCCTGGTCGACGCTGACTCGGATTGCGCGATAGGTACCGTCTGGGTTTTTGTTGGTTGGATTGTAGGAAAGTACATATTGCGTTCGCAGATCACGAACGATCTCATTCGCTATTTGCGGAACTTCCGACAGAGATTCCGGAAAGAAAGCGCGTCCCCCCGTCTCGGTTGCCAGTTTGTTTATTAAGTTGACCGCTTTTTCGCGCGGACTTTTGCGAATGAGGCCCTGATCTTTGTCGAGTTCATTCACAAAACCAATTATAAAAATTTGCACGTCTTCCTCGCGAAGTCGCGAAAGCAACTGTTCCTGGGTATAGAAACTACTCCGGTCTTCACCATCCGTGATCACGATCAATGCTCGGCGACGTCGATCATTCTCATCGCCTTTCTTGTATTCCGACACGTGTTCTGCGGCCAGGTAAACGGCGTCGATAACGGCTGTTTGCCCGCCCTCAACAAAAAGATTATCGAGCGCGTCCATCAGTAGATCTTTTTTGTCCGTAAAGTCCTGGGCCAATTCGGTGTTGTCTCTGCCAATAAACCGAATCAGAAAAGTTTCATCACCTGACTTGTTACTGTTAACGATCGTTTTCCCGGCGTCGATAACACTCTGCAACTGAGTTCGTAGCGAACCGGAAGTATCAACTGCTAATCCATAGCTGATCGGAACTTCTTCACGGGTGAAAGTCTCAATCGGCTGCGGAACGCCATCTTCGAACACGTGAAATTCATTTTTCGAAACATTATCGATTGGCCGGTTATTACGATCTATAACGCGGACATGTAACTGAACGAGATCGGTGTTGATCTTTAGAATACTTTCGGGATCAAGTGTCTCGGGAGGCGTGGGTGTTGGTGTCGGCTTCAGCTTGGGAACCGGTGGCGCCTCACCGAGAGTTGGTGGGCCCCCAGTCTGTTTTGTCGTTGGCGTTGGACTGGGAACGCTTTGCTGAACAGGAAGGGCCGGTTTTGGAGTTGGTGAAGACGTCGATTGTACTGAGGCGTTGCGTGGCCGGTTTTGACCTTCTGCAAAAGCGGAACTCAAAACGAGAACACATACGATTAGAACGGTCAGCACAAATACCACTGACCATCTGAAAAACTGTTCGTTATTGAAATCAGACTTCTTCATCAACTCGTCTCTTCGATAAGCCAAACCCTAAATTTGTATTGCTAACCTAAACCGAAACGCTCCACGAACCCTTCAATCGGGACGGGAGCGCTGTCAGGGAATTAATCCAAACCGGACGACCACGCGCGGGCTGGGGCAAACAGCGTCGCAACCAATTGCGGCGGTCAAGCGCACAGTTAAGAGATGCCACTTACGCGATTCTGCGTTGCCGAAACCCTTATGAAACAACGGTTAAAACCTAACGGGCGCCAGCTGTGGCGTAATAGCCTTCCTTGGATCTAACAAACAAACGCGGCAGGCCTCGCGGCGGCGTCACCTTTACTTTGACTCGATGCCACTTACCGTCGTTTGCGAATGTCTCTGGCTTATAGCCGATTGAGTACTGGTGCCGCAGCTCTAAAGCAATCTGTTCAAATATGTCGTCCATTTCGGCAGCGGATCTTGGGAAAAACGCTTTACCGCCTGAAACCCCGGACAGTTCATCCAGTACGCCTTGTCCTTCCATGCCAAGCGAACTTCCTGCGTCACTGCCACTCAAAATTCCAATTGCATAGAGCACAACGTCGGACTCCTTCAAGAGCTTGCGGAGTTCATTAAACGTGTAACGCGAATCATTATCCTGACCGTCGCTGATCAACAGTAGCGCTCGTTTCGGGTGTGAGCCTCGTTGCACTTTTTCAACGCCAAGATAGCAGGCGTCGTAGAGCGCTGTTTGACTCTTCGTGTCCACAAAAGTCAGCTTATTTAAAACGGAGTCGCCGTCGCGGGTCTTATCGAGCAGTAGCTGTGCGCGCGAGTTGAAGGCAATCAGAAAATACTCATCGGAATCGTGACTTGTCTGAATGAACTTGCTCAAAGCGTCGCGAGCTCGTTTCACTTTGTCGCCGCTCATGGAGCCTGACACGTCGAATATTACGCCCACAGATACGGGCGAATCATCGTCACTGAAGAACGTGATTTCCTGTTGCTGTTTATCGTCAAAAACCGAAAAAGCAGTCTTACTTAAGCCGGAAACATAGCGCCCGTAAGTATCGGTGACGGTCACTGTCAAAGTCACCAAATCCGTATGAGAAATGATTGGGCCATCATCAAGTTCACTGCCGAGTCGTTGTTTTTGAGGAGGCGTGGGTGTTTGAACGGCTGGGGTGGCGGTCGGCGTCTGCTTATCGGTTGCTGGTTTTTTATCCTGCGTCGTCTCCTGACTTCTGGCTACAAGTGTAAAAGCTAGTAGCGAAAGCAGCATTATAGAAGCTAACGACAATTTGGTCGCGTAACGTTTCGGTAAATACATCTCACCCCCGCTACTTTTCTTCATTCGCTTTGACTTACGGGCCAGGCTCGAAAAGAGAATTATCAACACAGATGCTCTTGGAGTAACAAGTGATGCCCGACTATTTCTTTTGAAGCGTGAAATGGCTACGGGGAGACGACCGCGCTGTTTCAGTTGACTGTGTTGCCACAGCCATTCTAGGACAGCGCTCTAAGGCGTGCAAGAAGTAAGACCGTTGCGCAAATCTCAGGCAATATGCGGGTCAAAACCGAACTGAAAACCAGTCTGAAGTTTGCGCATCCACTGGACTTATCACGCTGGTTGACCCTCGATAATACTGGTTGGTTGGTCAGTAGGAATAACTTGGAGCAACTTGAAACGCGCCGCCTCGAACAAGGCAGCAAATTCCTGCCTCGTGCGTTCCTTCCCGCCTGTCATAACGAGCATGTTCAGGTCGATAAACTTGGAAAAATGAGGTTCATTCGTGTCTGGAACAACGCAGTCGACGACGATGAGTCGTGAATCCGGCCCCATTTGAGCGCGGCAGTTTTTCAGAATTTGGACAGATAACTCATCATTCCAATCGTGGAGTATCCATTTCAAGACATAAGCGTCGCCACCAGGAGGAACCGCTTTAAAAAAATCGCCGGCAACTGCTTCACAGCGATCAGCTACTCCGGCTTGGCCCAGTTTTTCGGGAGCGCCACTGACAACCTGAGCAGCATCAAGCAGAACACCTTTGGTATTTGGGTTTGATTTCAGAATCTCGGTGATTAACCCACCGTGTCCACCGCCGACATCAACGACAGTTTTGAATTTTGAAAAGTCATAAAGCGAGGTCAGGGTTGCATTGACTGCAGCCGTCATTCCGCTCATTGAATCGTTGAAGACTTTCGCGTCTTCAGGATTATCTCGGAAATAAGTCCAAATATCGGCGCCAAAGAAATTATCAAATGCGATTTCGCCGGTGCGGACGGAGTGCATCAGATTTCCCCACGCCGGATAGTGCTCCTGACCCAACTCGGAAATAGTGAACCACCGAAGCGAACCGGGCGCATCGGTAATCAGAGTCTCCGAAAGCGGCGTATTGCTAAAACGTTCGCCATCAATTTGAAGCACCCCGACGCTGGCCAACGCGCGTAGCACACGGAACAGCGAAGGCGCATGCACGCCGGTTGAATTGGCAAGCTCAACGGCAGTCTTAGGTCCTGACTTAAGAAGATCCGGAATCCCGAGTTTTGCGATTACAAAAACGCCGCGCGAGATCCAGAAACCGGAGATAAGTTGCAGCATTGCGACTTGAGGTGGCGGTGCTTGTTCCTTAGGGGATGACATTGATTTCTCCTCCGAATGACCGTTTTAGAGTTGTGGTTTTATACGCCTCTTTCTGCTTAACACCTAACGCGCAATACCTTGAAAAAGTTTGAGCCGGACCCTTTGCAACTTCTGCCCGGATCGAGCGTGTTAACAAACGAGCGCATAGCCTCGCTTGGCGCTTCCCGAAGTCCCCGCATCCGCATGCTATACTCGAGGTCCGCTTCGGCTTTACAAACAAAAAACTATGGCTGAGTTCATTTGTCGATTGGGAACGCCTGCGGGCGAAGTCGTTACGCGAACGATTGAAGCAACCGGCGTTAAAGAAGCGCGTTCGCGACTCGAGCGCGAAGGCTTCCGCGTGTTCAATGTAACGCCGCCTAAGACTTCAGGTGTTACGGCACTTACGCAATTCGGGCGCACTGGTGCCCATGCTCGGGTCAAGGCAAACGATTTCCTGCTATTTAATCAACAACTCGCAGCACTCGTTCGAGCTGGCATCCCAATTCTCCAGGCGATCACAATGCTGCGAAAGCGCGCCGCCTCCGCTCGTTTGCGAGCTGTTCTTGATGACGTAGAGCAACAAATTCGCGGTGGCGCGGCACTGTCAGAGGCGTTCGCTGCTCAAGGATCAATTTTCCCGCGCATTTATACTGCCTCAATTTTGGCTGGTGAACGATCGGGTGCTCTCGACGATGTCTTAAGTCGTTACGTTATTTACATGCGCCGTAACGTCGCCCTGAGACGAAAGATTCGGGGTGCGCTTGCCTATCCGATCTTCCTGCTTTTTGCGTCAGCCTGCATGGTCACATTTCTGACGGTGTATGTGGTACCGCGGATGGCGGATCTATTCACAGGTTTTGGAAATGAACTCCCGACGGTTACACAAATAGTGGTTGGAGCATCTCGCTGGCTCTCGTCAAATGTCATCTGGTTTGGTCCACTGGTAATTATCGGGTCGATCCTCCTCTTTCTATGGTCACGTACGTCATCCGGAAAGCTTCAACTGAGCGCATTGATTCTTAAGGTGCCTCTGGCCGGTAAGTTGGCGATACAACTCTCAGTGGCTCAAGCGACCCGGTCACTTGCGACACTATTGGCCGGCGGTATCACTCTCGTTGAATCGTGGGAAATAGCGTCTGAATCAATCACAAATCAGGAGTTGCGACGCCGAAGTGCTTCGATCTTACCGATGATTCGTGAGGGTCGATCATTTACAGAAAGTTTGGAACTCGCAAAATGGTTGCCGCCGTTGGCCATCGACATGATAGGAATCGGCGAAAGGTCGGGCAGTTTGCGAGAGATGCTGGACGAGGTTGCGGTATTCTACGATGCAGAATCAGAGGTTAGATTGGAGCAGTTGACGACCACGCTCGAGCCTGCGATTCTTGTGGTAATGGGTGGCGTGGTAGTCACGATTCTACTGGCCATTTACCTCCCGATCATTCAATCGATTTCCAGCGGCGCAGGAATCACAGGTCACCACTAAATAGCGCCGGCAGCTTATGAAAGAAGTATCGGAAAACAAAACAGTCCCGCTCAATAGTCCGCCACTGCCGGAATTCGAAGAGCCTACGCCACCTGAAATGAAGGCGGCGAAGGATCTTGCCCGACGCTATCGACTGCCGTTTGTGGATCTACTTCCGCCGAATCGCGAGTCTCCAATCGATTACACCCTGTTTGCCGAAGTGCCGGTTGACTTGATGGTCCGACATCAATTTGTCCCGCTCAAACGCGACGAAAAAGGTCTCCACATCGCGATGGCGGATCCGACAGATCTCGAGCGCCTCGACGAACTGTCAGGCACTCTCCGCACTCGGGTAATTCCCTATGTCGCAACAGCTGGCGCCGTCGAGGTTGTGTTGCGCAAGGGCGATACAACTCAACGCGTACTTGCCGAGGCAGCATCAACTTTTCGAATTTCGCTAGTCAGAGAAACTGAGCACGGCGAAGAGGTTCTCGATCTCGACCGACTCGCGACAGACTCCGAGATGTCGCCGATCATCAAACTCGTAGACACCATCATCTACAACGCGATGGAGTCTCGGGCCTCCGACATTCACATCGAAACGCGCGACACCGAGGTCCAAGTGAAGTACAGGATCGATGGAGCGCTCTACGCTAAAGTTGATCCGATTGATCTCGCGTACCACCAGACACTGATTTCACGCATCAAGGTGATGTCTGAACTCGATATCGCGGAGCGACGTGTACCGCAGGACGGTCGTTTCAGGGTTCGGTATAAAGGACGCAATGTCGACTTTCGCGTTTCTATTATGCCGACGATCCACGGCGAAGATGCTGTTATTCGTATCCTCGATAAAGAACAGATCAACGAAGAGTTTAAAAATTTGAATCTCAACGTTGTCGGTTTTGCTGAGGAGGATTTGCGAAAGTTTCGGCGCTATATCATGGAGCCGTATGGGATGGTGCTTGTCACGGGACCGACTGGTTCCGGCAAAACTACTACTCTGTATGCGGCCCTCAATGAGATCCGAAATGAAGAAGATAAGATCGTGACTATCGAGGACCCGGTCGAATATCAACTTCACGGGATCACGCAGATTCCAGTCAATGAAAAGAAAGGTCTCACCTTCGACCGAGGCCTTCGTTCAATACTTCGTCATGACCCTGACAAGATCATGGTTGGTGAGATTCGCGATACTGAAACCGCGCAGATAGCGATTCAGTCGGCGTTGACCGGACACCTTGTATTCACTACGGTTCACGCTAACAACGTCATCGATGTAATTGGAAGATTTTTAAATATGGGTGTTGAGCCGTACAACTTCGTTTCGTCGTTAAACTGCGTATTAGCTCAGCGCTTAATCCGAATGTTGTGCCCTTATTGCAAACGCCAATATCAACCTTCCGATACTGAGTTGGCGGAGTCGGGTTTAGCTCCTGACCAATACGGGAACCGGCCGTTTTATTTAAACGTCGGTTGCGACGCGTGTAATCACACAGGTTATCGAGGTCGAACCGCCATCCATGAACTATTGGATTTGTCAGACAACATTCGCGAGATGATCGTGGAGCGGCGCCCGGGCTCCGAAGTTCGACGAGCTGCAGAAGCGGAAGGACTGACGAGTTTACGGGAATCTGCATTACAGAAAGTCTTTTCGGGCACCTCAACCTTATACGAGATTAATCGCGTCACCTTCGTTGAAGAATTGAGTGTGGTCAAGTAGCCAGCTGCGGTCTTTTCATGTTTGAAATCGATTGTTTTAAGGAACCAAAATTTCTTTTGGGCGTGTAAGGAAATCAGGTGCGTCGATCTTGCATCTTATGCGCAGCGGCGGCATTATTACAGCGCCGATTCTTTCCACCTCCCGCGTAGAACGCCAAAGAGAACAATATGCGAAGTAGAACACTTATTTCCCTCGTCTTGGCATTGAGCCTGTTGACGGTTCCAATGACCGCTTTCGCCAAAAAAGGCGAAAAGAATTTCCGGCATGGCCTAGATCTGGAGAACGCCCAGCAATGGGACAAGGCTGCCCAGGAGTTTACGTTAGCGGTTGCCGCCGATCCCTCGAACATGGAGTACCAGATGCATTTTCGGCGAGCGAGCTTTAATGCTTCGCAGACCTATATGCAGCAAGGTCGTTCGTTGGCCGAGCAAGGCGATTTCGTTGGGGCGTATAACGCTTTCCGCCAGGCATATGGCTTCGATCCGGTTAACGAGTTAGCCGTATCTGAGATGGAGCGCATGTTACGACTCCAAGGAGTTAAGGATGGAAGGACCGCGCCTCCGGCAAATAAGAACGGGGACCAGGAGGGCGTATTCACGCCGGCTTCTGCGCAAACGCAAGAGCTTCCAGGTGGCCGTGAAACTCAAATGCGCGTGGTCCAATACCAGGGTGATTTGAAATCGTTTATCAGACTCTACGCCGAACAACTAAATCTTAATGTCATTTTTGATCGACAGTCGTTTGCACAATCTCGACCGCTCGACATCAACCTTCATGAAGTAACAACCGCTCAAGCCCTCGACTATGTTTTTCTGCAGGAGGGTTTGTTCTTTCAGAAGCTAAGTCGCCGCACTATCCTGGTCGCAGATCAGAGTCGCCGGCCTCAGTATCAGCAGTTAGTTCTCCGCACGTTCTTTCTTTCAAACATGAAGCCAACCGATGCTCGCACTCTCGTGCAGCAAGCAATTCCACCGTCAGTTGGCCGGCCGCAAACTATCGTGGTGCCTGACGATGCGACCAATAGTTTGACCGTCCGCGACACCGCGGAAAATGTTCGGTTGATTGGCGACTTACTGCAGAGTATCGATAAAGATCGTGCTGAAGTCGTTATGGACGTCAGCATCTACGAGGTTTCCAAGAGCGATCTTCTGCAATTCGGAAATCAAATCGGCACGGCCACCCCTTTTAGCGTTGGCGGTTCACCAGGTTTTTCATTGCTGACTGATAACGGTGTTGTTAACAGCGCTGCAGGACGAGGAGTTAACCTCGGTGCGTTTGTCGGATCAGTGCCAACAGCACTTGCGGCCGCACTTGTTATTCCGCAATCGACGCTGACAATGTTCCAGAGTCAGGACAATACAAGATTGATTGCGTCAACTCAGGTTCACGCTTTCAATGGTGAAGAATCCACTGCACGAATCGGACAACGGGTGCCGGTGCAAACTGCGCAGGCGTATCCCTTCGGTATTCAAACAGGACAGCCAGCAAATGGAACGAATTATCCTAGTGGTGGTTTCCCAGTCATTAACTACGAACCTACCGGTTTGACTTTGAAGTTCACGCCGCAGGTATTTCCAAACCTCGACGTCCAGGTGAAAATGAACATCGAAGAGAAGGATGTTTTGGGCGCCAGTTCTCTGACTCCGACGTTCACCGAGAGAACCATAACGGGCACTGCGCGTGTCCAAAACAATCGCACCATGATGTTAGCGAGTGTTTCGACGAATGCTGAAACACATGGACGTGCCGGACTTCCGGTCATCGGTGGCTTACCCATTGTGGGACGTCTATTCACTTCACCAACTCGAAATAATCGTCAGATAGACATCGTAATCTCAGTCACACCTCGTGTGTTGCGAGCTCCAACCGTGACTCCGCGCGATGAGGAAATGAGACCGAGCGGTACATTGCAGTCGCCAACAACCGGCTCGCTGGCTGAAATGGTACGCGACGCCAATCGAGACGATCAGATTGCTGCGGCGAGGCAAATTCCTCGAGAAGTAAACGTTCAGCTTCCTGATGCTCCGCTTGAAGTCCCCGCCAAGACGGCCGATGTAGCTCTCAACACAATACCTACTGCTGTAGTTGCCAACACAACAACTACTGCTCCAGCTGCAAAACCCGCTGTCAAGCCAACTGCAACTGTTGCCGCCAATAACACGACCAACGACACGGTTGAGGAACTTCCATCGTATATTCCTGCGCCTAAGTCGTTAGTGAGCAATCAAGCCGCTAGCCAGGTAGCTACCGTGAACGCGAG
>AR_comb_assmDRAFT_10230195_pt1 | contig 10353 bp, 8 predicted proteins | sample ArasoioldDNA_FD_10543 | JGI IMG/M metagenome (IMG submission 10543) | reverse complement strand
CCGCCGGCGCCCGAGCTGCTCGATCTGACCGACCGCATGGGCTTCATTGTGATGGACGAAGCCTTCGACATGTGGAAGAAAGAGAAGACGAAGTACGACTACCATCTCGACTGGGATGACTGGCACGTGCGTGATTTGTCGGACATGGTACTGCGCGATCGCAATCATCCCAGCGTGTTCATCTGGAGCATCGGCAACGAAGTCATGGAGCAGTGGACCGACGGCGACAGCACGGCCGCGCCGATCGCGCGCGAGCTCGCCGGTATCGTACACACGCTCGACCCGACAAGGCCGGTCACCCAGGCCGCGAACAACGGCAGCACCAAGAATCCCGTGTTCCACGCCGGCGCCCTCGATCTGCTCGGCCACAATTATCACCACGAGGTCTGGGCCGATTTCCCGTCGCAGTATCCGGGCGCCAAGTTCATCATCACCGAGGCGATGTCCGACCTGAATTCGCGCGGTGAGTACCCGCAGCCTTCCGACAGCGTGTCCGACTACCACTGGCCGTATGAGAAGAACAAGGGCCCCCGGCCGCCGGCCAACGGTCGCTTGTCGTCGTACGACAACAGCCACGCGTTCTGGGGCTCGCTGCACGAGACCTCACTGCGCCTGTTCGAGCGCTATCCCTTCCTCTCCGGCATTTTCATTTGGCAGGGCATCGACTACCTCGGCGAGCCGACGCCGTACGAGTGGCCGGCGCGCAGCTCGTATTTTGGCGTCGTGGACTTGGCCGGTCTTCCGAAGGATCCGTTTTACTTATATCAAAGCGTGTGGACTGAGCAGCCGATGCTGCACCTCCTGCCGCACTGGAACTGGACTGCGGGAGACACCGTCGACGTCTGGGCCTACACCAATGCCGATGAAGTCGAGCTCTTCCTGAATGGCAATTCGCTCGGCACAAGGCGCAAAACAGAACCGGTGAGCCATCTTGTCTGGCGTGTGGCCTACGCACCGGGGACGTTGCGTGGTGTCGCGCGAAGCGGGGGGAAAATGACGGCGACAGATTCAGTCAGAACTGCCGCCGTACCTGCACGCATCAGCCTCTCGCCCGACCGCAGTACCCTGGCCGCAAACGGTGATGATCTGAGCTTTGTCACCGTCACGGTACAGGACAGCGGCGGTATCGGCGTGCCGACGGCGGAGCCGTTGATTCAATTCCGCGTCACCGGCGATGCCAGGATTGTTGGCGTCGATAACGGCGACGCGATCAGTCACACATCGTTTCAGGCGAAGGAAATCAGGCTCTTCAACGGCAAGGCGGTCGTCATCGTGCGCGGGGGCAGGAAGCCGGGCACCGCGACCCTGGCGGCTGAGAGCCGCGGCCTGGCGCCCGCGACGGTGCGTATTACGCTGAGGTAGCCATGACGCTCTCGCGACGCAACGCTTTGAAAGTCGGCCTCGCCGGTGCCCTGCCATTGGTCGGTCGCATCCCGGTGCCGCTCGAGGAACCTGTTCGTGCATCCGGTACGGGGAGGCCGCTCCCGGACACGATCCGTGCCAGGCCCTTGCCGCTGAGCGCAGTCCGTTTGACGGGCGGCCCGCTCAAACACGCGCAGGACCTCGATCGCCAATACCTGCTGGCGCTCGAGCCCGATCGCATGCTGGTCTACTTTCGCGATCGGGCCGGGCTGCCACGGAAAGCAGAGCCGTACGGCGGCTGGGACGGCGGCGGCCGCAACCTCACCGGACACATCGCGGGTCACCATCTGTCGGCGGTGAGTCTGATGTTCGCCGCCACCGGCGACGCGCGGTTCAAGCAGCGCGCCGACTACATGGTTCAAGAGTTGAAGATCGTGCAGGACAAGCACGGCGACGGCTACCTGAGTGCGCTCGAGGGCGGCCGCAAGGCGTTCGGTGCGTTGGCGCGGGGCGAAATCAAATCGTCCGCCTTCGATTTGAACGGCGAATGGTCGCCGTGGTATACGCTCCACAAGCTATACGCCGGGCTGCGCGATGCCTATCGCCACGCCGGCAACCGCACGGCGCTCGACGTCGAGACGAAGTTCGCGGCCTGGGCCGAAGGGATTCTCTCCACACTCGACGACGCCCAGCTCGATCACATGATGAACACGGAGTTCGGCGGCATGAACGAGGTGCTCGCTGACCTCTACGCCGACACCGGTGACGCGCGGTGGCTCGCACTCTCGTACAAGTTCGAGCACCGGCGTTTCATCGATCCGTTACGTCGCCATCAGGACGATCTCGCCGGCACCCACGGCAACACCCAGATCCCCAAGATCCTGGGTTCGGCGGCGCGGTACGTCTACACCGGCAACTCGGGCGATCTTCTCGCCGCCGACTTTTTCTGGGACCAGGTGGCGCAGCATCACAGCTTTGCGAGTGGCGGACACGGCAAGGACGAGTACTTCGGACCTGCGGACCAGCTCAACGACTGGATGGACGGGCGCACGTGTGAAACGTGCAACGTCTACAACATGCTCAAGCTGACCAGGCGCCTCTTTTCGGTGTGGCCCGACGCGCATTACGCGGACTTCCACGAACGCGCGCTCTTCAACCAGATCCTTGCGTCCATCGATCCTGAGGACGGCCGCGTGTGTTACATGGTGCCGGTGGGGAGCCCCGGTCGCGGGGTCACACACGAGTACCAGGACATGTTCCGCGACTTCACCTGCGACGTCGGCACGGGCATGGAGAGCCACGCACTTCACGGAGACGGCGTCTACTACGAAGCCGGGGACAAGCTGTGGGTAAACCTGTACATGCCCTCGACTGCTGAATGGGCGGCAGCAGGCGTCCGCCTGACGATGGAGACCGGTTTCCCGGAAGGCGAGACGGCAAGACTGACCGTCGAGCCCCGGGCGTCCAAAGAATTCACCCTCGCGGTCCGGCGGCCGTACTGGGCAGGCGACGGATTTAAGGTCAGCGTGAACGGACAAGCCGTTGCCTTGCCGGAGCAAACGGCAGCAGGCGAAGGGCGAAGCCAGTATCGCCTGACGGAGAACGACGTGAGCTCGTTCGTCGAGGTCAAACGCGTCTGGAAGAAGGGCGACGTCGTGGAGATCGCGCTGCCCAAGTCGCTCGGCCTGCAGCCGGTGCCCGATAATCCTCGGCGTGCCGCACTCATGTGGGGGCCGCTCGTACTCGCCGGCGATCTGGGGCCTGAGCCTCCCGAGCGCGCGGAAGAGCCGGACGCGCAGCGTCCCATGCCGAATCCTCCAAAAGTCCCGGTGTTCGTCGCGGCAGAGCAGCCGGTCGCCTCGTGGTTGAAGCCGAGCGAGGCAGGTCACTTTCGCACGAACGGCGTAGGACGCGACCCCGATGCCGCGGCCGCGGCGCACGATATGGACTTCCAGCCGTTCTTTCGTCTCCACCGGCGCACCTATTCGACCTACTGGGATCTGTTCACGCCGGCGGAATGGGATGCGACAAAGGCGGAGTACGTGGCTGAAGCCGAGCGCCTGCGCAAGCTCGAGGCGGCCACCGTCGCCTATCTGCAACCGGGAGAGGTCGTCTTCGAGCGGCCATTCAACTATCAGGCCGGCGACAACGTCTTCCCGCAGCGTATCATGGGCAGGCCGGGGCGTCGGGGCCGGACCTGGTTTTCCTACGACTTACCAGTGGAGCCCGCGCATCCGATGATCCTGATCGCGACGTACTATTCTGGCGATCGGCGCGGCATGCCCGCGGCGTTCGAGATCCGCGCGGATGGCGAGCGCGTAGCGGAACAGGAGCTCCGGCTCAGCGATCCGCAACGGTTCTTCGACGTCGAATATCCCGTCGCCCCTGCCTTGGTCAAAGGCAAGTCCAAGGTGGCCGTCCGCTTTCAGGCGAAGGAAGGCAGCCAGATCGCGACCGTGTTCGGGCTGCGGATGATTCGCGGCGACGCGCAGCGGTGACTAGGCGGCGACGGCCGGGGGGGCGGGGGCGGGGCCTGCGTCCACCAACTGCATGGTTGTGACCTCAACGCGAAGATTGAGACCCTCGAGAGTTCGCGCGCCTAACAGGATGAGGTCGCCCGGCTCGCCAAACACCACCTCATCAGCAGCGCTCTTTCCCGCGACATAGATGGACACCTTGCCGGCCCAGCGCTCCAAGATGGAGCCATTCGCCTGACGAAATCGCCACTGGTTGCCCCGTTCCACCCCCAATGATTCGAGGACGTTGGCTGGGACCCAACTCAACAGTGCCCCAGTATCGACCAAAACCGAACGGAGCGCACGTTTTTCGCCCGGGCGCGCCGGATTCTCGAGCTCGATGTCGACCCGAAAAGTCCCCATGTCGTGACCCATTCTACCTCCTGAAGGCTCGCCGAGTAGTACCATATCGTTGCGGGCGGTGTCAATCCATCTCATCGTTAGGTCATGAAGACTCGAACTCTCGGAGCCACCGGCTATCGCGTCACGGAAATCGGATTCGGCGCATGGGGGATCGGCGGTGAGATGTGGCGCGGCGTGGATGACGCGGAAGGACGAAAGGCCCTGCGCGAAGCCGTCGACCAGGGGATAACCTTCTTCGACACCGCGCTCGCGTACGGCAGTGGCCACAGCGAGCGCGTCATCGGGGAGACGCTGAAGGACGAGATCCGCAGAAGTAGCATCGTCGTCGCGACCAAGATCCCGCCGAAGAATAGCGAGTGGCCGGGGAAGGCCACCTACAAACTCGGCGACGTGTTTCCGGCCAAGTACATCGCGTCGTGCACCAATGACTCGCTCAAGAACCTGCGCATGGATGCACTGCACGTGCAGCAGCTACACGTGTGGAACGATGTTTGGCTCTCGTCACCCGATTGGGATGCGTCCTACAAGCAGATCGTGCGTCTCAAGGAGGAGGGGAAGGTTCTGCACTGGGGAATTTCGATCAACGACCACGCGCCGGAGACCGCACTCAAGATCCTCGAAGACCCGATCTTCGAAACCGCGCAGGTGATCTACAATATCTACGACCGCACACCCGAGAAGGCCTTGTTTGCGCTTGCCAGGAAAAAGCCGCTCGGCATCATCGTGCGGGTACCCTTCGACGAAGGCGCGCTCACCGGGCAAATCACCGCTCAGACCGTCTTTCCCGCCGGCGACTGGCGGGCGGGATATTTTGCGGGCGATCGCAAAGCCGAGGCGGAGCGGCGCGCCACGTCGTTGTCCCAGGTTCTCGACGATCAGGTCGAATCGCTTCCGGAGCTTGCGCTACGGTTTTGTCTGTCGCGACCCGAAGTGTCGACGGTCATTCCGGGAATGCGGCGACCTGCGCACGTACAACAGAATGCGAAGGCGGCGGCAAAGGGGTCGTTGCCTCCGGCAATGTTGGCGAAGCTCGCACCGCATGCCTGGGACAAGAACTGGTACGCTTAGAGCTTCAGATTCCTTTGCCGAGCCGGAGGGCGGCGCGCACGGCGTAAGTCTTTTGTGCGCCTTTTTGCGTGCTGCTGCCGTTGTCGAGCGGCCAGGTGATCGACGGGATCAGCGTCAATTCGTCGGAGAAGCCAAGGCCGAGTCCCAGTCGGAATGTCGTAAAGTTGCTCTTCCCGCAGCAAAAGTCCTGATATTCGTCGATGCTTCCGCCCGCGGCCGTTGTCAGTTGAGGGTTTCCGGTACCGAACGTGATGTTCGCAGTCGGCATGAAGTCCCACAGCCGCGACCGCGCCATCATCACGCCGAGGCTAAACCCGGCCGACAACGAATTGTCCGAGAAATCCCAGTCTGACCCGTTGATCCCGTGCGGACCCGACAATCCACTCCACCGTACCACCGGGCAAAATCCGAGCTTGGACTTCTGCGACGATCGATCGATCCCGAAGCTGAGGCTGTAGGCTTGCGAAAGGCCGTTGAGCGCCGTCGTCTCCCAGGACCTCACGCCATATTCGACGGCGCCAAAGACGTGGTGAGCGTTGTAGCGCGCCTCGAGTGTGTATCGCTGCGCGACCGGGTCGAATTCGAAATTCGCCGCGGTTGTGAAATGCGAGAGCGCAAAGTTGCCGTTACCGTCGCACAGCTGTGCGCTCAAAGTCCCGAAACCAAAGCAGAGAAAGAGAAGAGAGAGGGTGCCGCGCATGAATTGAACCTACCCTGAGGTCCGCCTCGGGCAACCACTTCCGCCCCAAAAAGCATAGTGCCTGTTGGTCTAACACACCCCTGACGTGCCCGCCTTACGAGTGCCAGCATCTATACGGGCAGCGAGGAGCGTCTATGACTTTCAATCTGATTGCCGTGCTGGCGATAGTCGCTGTGCAGGATGGCGGCCAAAGCGTCGAGATCGCGCGCTCGTATCGCATCTCCTCACACGCCCTGGGCGAAACCAGAGTGATCGAGGTGACGCTCCCGCCGGGCTATAGCGAAGACTCCACTCGCCGCTACCCCGTCCTCGTCGTGCTCGATGGCGACCTCGAGCAACCGATCGCCGCTACCACCGCGCGATTCTACGCGGAGACTTCGCAGTTACCCGAGCTCATCGTGGTCGGTGTGCGGAATACGGATCGCGGTCGCGACTTCACGCCGGCGCTCCGGCCTGATTTCCCCTCGCCTCCGGAGATTCCCGTTGCTGGTGGCGCCGACAACTTCCTCGATTTCGTCGGCGACGAGCTGCTGCCGTATATCGACTGCCATTACCGGACCGCGCCGATGCGCGTGCTCGTAGGCCACTCCCTCGGAGGGCTGTTCGCGATCTATACATTGGGTCATCGCCCTGGCCTTTTCACCGGCTACATCGTGATGGAGCCGTCGGTGTGGTGGAATCGCGGAGCCGAGGTCCAGGAAGCGAAAGCCGAGCTTTCGGAGCCTGCCGCGCGACACATCCGCCTGATGCTTGTGAACGCGGAGCCTTGGGGACTCGACACCACGCAGTGGGGAGCCGGCAAGCCGATGATCCGCGAGCTGTCGGCGCCGGGCGAAACGCACGGGTCCATGCCGCTCACGGGGATCAGCAAGGGGCTGCGCGCATTGTTTGCCGACTTCAAGCCCGCCGCGTGGCAACCGGGCACCAAGCCGATCGCGATGCTGGAGAGCTACGACTCGTTGACGGCGCGAGTTGGTTACGCAGTGCCGATTCCCGCCGACGCGTTCGCGGTCGCGACGCGGATGTCGCTCGACAGCCGCGAGTTCGGCGATGCCGAGCGGGCGCTCGATCGATGGGAACGCGAGCTCGGCCCCTCGCCCGAGTCTCGTCAATTCCGGCGTCGGCTTTCGGAAGAGCGGTCGACTCCCCGCCCGGCCAATTTCATCCCACTCGAATTCCCCAAGCATCGTCCCACGGCCGTGCAGGCAGCGCCCTTCGTGGGACAATGGGTTTCCGTCGCGCAGCCCGATACGCACGAGGTCGTGATCCGCGTCTCGGCCGACACGATTGTCGTGCGCGATCGCGTGCAGCAGCGCGGCATCGACTGGTTCGAAGCCGATGATCCCGTGATTGGGGTGACGTCCGACGGGACTCTCGAGTGGGGGCTGCCGTTCTTTCGTGGCCTCGCGGCGCTCGTGGTGCTGCGTGGCAAAATCGAAACCGACGGAACGATGACCATCACGCGAGAGGTGCGCGGCTGGATACCGCGCGGGCCGAGCGCGGACTTTACTCGTACGGAGACGCTGCGACGCGTCAGTCCCTGACTGTGGTGTAGTAGGGACGTGGGCTCCAAGCGCGTCCTCTACACCGCTCTCGCCGGCAACCTCCTCGTGGCTGCGACCAAGGCAGCTGCCGCGATCATCACCGGCAGCTCCGCCATGCTGTCGGAAGCCATTCATTCATTCGTCGACAGTGGCGATCAGCTGCTATTGCTCTACGGCCTGCATCGCTCCAAGCGGCCGCCACACGCCAAGCACCCGCTCGGCCATGGCCGCGAGCTGTACTTCTGGAGCTTTGTCGTCGCCCTCATGATCTTCGCGCTCGGCGCCGGCGTCACGATCTACGAAGGCATCCACCACATTCGTCACCCCGAGCCGATCAAGAATGAGCTGCTGAATTACATCGTCCTGGCACTAACGTTCGTGTTCCAGGGCTGGTCGTGGCTCGTGGCGCTGCGCGAAATCAAGGTGGCCAAAGGATCGCGGGGACTCATTGAAGCATTCGAGCACACCAAAGACCCGCCGGCGTTCATGGTGTTCTTCGAGGATACCGCGGATCTCCTGGGCGTGCTCATCGCTGCGGCGGCGGTCTTCGCAGCGACGCACTTGCATCTCGCGATCGCCGACGGCGTTGGGTCCATTCTGATCGGCCTGATCCTCGGCACCATGGCGCTCGGCCTCGCGCGCGAAACCAAGAGTCTCTTGATCGGCGAGCAGGCTGATCCTGCGCTGCGGCGTTCGATCGCACAGATCGCCAGGGACGTCAGTCAGGTTCAGGAGGTCGCGGTCATCTGGGCCGTCCAGTTCGCGCCTGAAGAAGTGATCGCGGTGTTGCGCGTGCGGTTCCCGGACAATTTGCGGGCGCCCGAGCTCGCGGAGCAGATCAAGACGATCGAGCGTCACGTGAAGCGCGCGCATCCCGAGATCATCGGGCTGTTTGTGAGGCCGCGGCTCTCATAGCTCGCGCAGCCGGCGCGCGATCAAACGCCGTTCCGGCTCTTCGACGGTGAGCTCGAGCGCGCGCTCGTACGCGCTCCGTGCCTCCGCCTTCCGGCCCAGACGTCGGAACAGATCCGCACGCGCGGCGTGCGCGAGGTGATAATCCTGGAGGTCGCCTCGGGCGAGAATCGCGTCGATCAGCTCGAGCCCCCGCTCGGGGTCGTCTCGCATCGCGATGGCGGCGGCACGGTTCAGCTCTATCACGGCTGATGGCTCCATGCGGAGCAGGACATCATACAGCCCCACGATCTCCGCCCAATCGGTCGCGGCGGATGACGGTGCCTCGGCGTGCAGCGCGGCGATCGCGGCCTGAAGCGCGTATGGACCCGTGCGCCGAGTTTCGAAGGCCTGCCGCACGAGTCGCGCCCCTTCTTCTATTTGCGCCCGATTCCATTGCGAGCGGTCTTGCTCCTCGAGCGGGATCAGCTCTCCCGCGGCATTCGTGCGTGTGGCGCGACGCCCATCATGCAGCAGCATCAAGGCAAGCAGTCCGATGGTCTCCGGTTCAGGCAACAGCTCCACCAGCAGTCGTCCGAGGCGAATCGCCTCAGCCGCGAGGTCGGGACGGGTGAAATAGCCCTGATTGAACACGAGATAGACCACGTGCAGCACCGTGGCGAGCCGCTCGGGAAGATCGGGACGTTCGGGGACCTCGTAGGGGATGTGCGCGTCGCGAATCTTGGATTTGGCGCGCACGATCCGCTGTGCCAGTGTCGGCGCCGTCGTAAGAAAGGCGGCGGCGACTTCCTCGGTCGTCAGCCCGCACACCTCGCGCAGCGTCATCGCGACCTGCGCGTCGGGATTCAGGGCAGGGTGGCAGCAGGTGAAGATGAGTCGGAGTCGATCGTCGACAACGTCGTAATCGGATTCCGGCATCTCGTCCCCCCTCTCCGGAACGGAGAGGGGGTCAGGGGGTGAGGACTCGCGCCGGGTCTTTCGTAACCTGTCGATAGCCTTGAATCGCCCCGTTGAGATGAGCCACGAGCGCGGGTTGGCCGGCGTCCCCTCGACCGGCCAGCGCTCGACCGCCGCCGCGAACGCATCCTGCAGCGCCTCCTCGGCGAGATCGAAATCGCCGAGGAGGCGGATGAGGGTGGCGAGTACGCGACGGGATTCGGCGCGGTAGACCGACTCGATCGTGTCTACGGTTGGTTGAACTCCATGATCGGCCGCACCTCGACCGTGCCGTGCTTCGCGCCCGGGATGCGCGACGCCACTTGCACCGCGTCGTTCAGGTCCTTGGCGTTGATCAGGTAGTAGCCGCCGAGCTGCTCCTTGGTCTCGACGTAAGGCCCGTCGGTCGCGGAGACCTTGCCGTTCCGCACCCGCACCGACGTCGCGTTCTTGGTAGGCTGAAGCGCTTCGCCACCGATGTACTTGCCGCTCTGCTTGATACTGTTGGTGAACGCGTTGTACTCCGCCATCCCCTGCTGCATCTCCGCCTGAGAGGCTTTCTCCCACCAGGCTTCGTCCGAGTAAATCAGGCACAGGTAGCGCATCGTTCCTCCGGAGTTGGGGGTTACTTGCCGTTAGCCGACCAGACCGGACGGACTTCGATCGACCCCCACTTCGCGGAGGGGATGCGGCTCGCGATCTGAATGGCCTCGTTACGATCCTTCGCCTCGATCAGGAAATAGCCACCGAGCTGCTCTTTGGTCTCTGCGAAGGGCCCGTCGGTGGTCGAGAGTTTGCCGTTGCGCACGCGCACCGTGGTGGCTTGATCGGTGTGCTGGAGACCATGGGAACCGACGTAGTTGCCGCTCTTCTTGATGTCCTCGGTGAACGCCCAGTAGTCCTTCTTTGCCTGCTCGATCGTGTCGCGCGGGACGTTCGCCTCTTCCTTCTC
>AR_comb_assmDRAFT_10000689_pt1 | contig 10353 bp, 6 predicted proteins | sample ArasoioldDNA_FD_10543 | JGI IMG/M metagenome (IMG submission 10543) | reverse complement strand
GCGCGGTCGATTTTCTCGACCAGTGGTTCGAGACCGACGTGCTCAAGGCGACGATGGCGGCGTCAGGGATCATCGGAACCTTTCTCGGCGTCCGATCGCCGGGAACAGCCTACGTGCTGCTCCATCACTACATGGGCGAGATCGACGGCGCGTTCAGATCGTGGGGACTCTCCCGCGGAGGAACCGGCGCGGTTTCCAACGCGATTGCCGCCGCGGCACGCGAGCACGGTGTCGAGATCCGTACCGAAGCGCCGGTCAGCCGCATTCTTACCAAGAACGGCCGGGCAACAGGCGTCGTCCTCGAGAACGGCGACGAGATCGCCGCCAACGTCGTCGCATCAAGCGTCGATCCGAATCTGACCTTCCTGAAGTTCATGGACGAGCGCGAGCTGCCGGCCGATTTCGTCGAAGGCGTCCGCCGCTACAAGTTCCGAGGCTCGTCGGGCAAGGTCAACCTCGCACTCGACGCGCTGCCCGACTTCACCTGCATGCCCGGCCCCGGCCCTCACCTGCGCGGTGCGATCTCGATCTCGCCGAGCGTCGATTACATGGAGCGGGCCTATGACGATGCGAAGTACGGGCAGTTTTCACGGCATCCGTACATCGACATGGTGATCCCGTCGTTGACGGATCCGTCCGTCGCACCGCCGGGGAAGCACGTGATGTCGTGCTTCGTTCAGTACGCTCCGTATGATCTCCGGGATCCGGGAACCGGGAGACGGGAACCGGGGTTGTGGGACGCGCAGCGTGAGGCGTTCGGCGATGCGGTGATCGACGCCATCGCCGAGTACGCGCCGAATATCAAGGACATCATCCTGCACCGGCAGGTACTGACGCCGCTCGACATCGAGCGCGACTTCGGGCTCACCGAGGGCAACATCTTCCAGGGTGAGCTCACGCTCGAACAGTTGTTCTTCCTGCGGCCGGTCCCGGGCTGGGCGCAATACACGACGCCGATCGATCGCCTTTACATGTGCGGTTCGGCGACGCATCCCGGCGGCGGCATCATGGGCGCGCCCGGCAAGAATGCCGCCGAGCGAATCCTGGGGACGTCGCGATGAGCTCTCCGCGCTACGACGCGATCGTCGTCGGCGGCGGCATCAACGGGCTGACCTGCGCCACCGCGCTCGCGAAAGGGGGCGTGCGCACGCTGCTCGTCGAACAGCGCGCAGTGGTGGGTGGATGCGCCGCTGAAGGCGAAATTGCGCCAGGCTTCCGGGCCCCCGTGCTCGCCCACGCCACCGGCCCGATCCGCCGCGACGTCGTTGAAGAGCTGCAGCTGTATCTGCACGGCCTCACGTTCAGCGATTCGACAATCCAAGTGAGCGCACTCGCCCCGGATGGGCGCGCACTCGTCGTCTACGAGGATGCCCGCAAGACCGCGGAAGGCCTGCGCAGCTGGTCGGCGAAGGATGCCTCTCGCTGGCAATCGTTCCAAGTCACGCTGAAACGGCTCGGCGCGTTGATTGGTTCGCTCTTCATCAACACGCCGCCCTCGATGGACGAGCCGTCGGCGCGAGATCTCTTCGCGCTGATGCACACGCTCGGCGATTTTCGATCGATGCCGAAGGACGATCAGTGGCGGCTGCTTCGATGGGGACCGATGGCGGTCGCCGACCTGGTCAGCGAGTCGATCGACACCGAGTTGCTGCGCGCGACGGTGGCGGCCGACGGCATCTTCGGCGCGATGCTCGGACCCTGGTCGGCCGGCAGCGGATTGCAGCTGCTCCTGTCGTCCGCGAATCGCGCGCTCGCGTGGCCGGCTGGAGGAGTTGTCGCCGGTGGGCCGATCGCGCTTGCCGTCGCACTCGAGGCCGCGGCCAAGCGATTCGGCGTCGAGATTCGGACGGGTTGCCAGGTGGCGCGCATCGAGGCGAAGGACGATCGAGCCGTCGGCGTCACGCTCGATGGTGGCGAGCACATCGAGGCGCGCGCGGTGGTTTCCGGCGTCGATCCGAAGCGCACGTTCCTCACGCTCTGTGACGCGGAACACCTGCCGCCCGAATTCCTGTGGCGCATGAAGCACTATCGATCGAGGGGCACGCTCGCCAAGGTCAATCTCGCGTTGTCGGCGCTGCCGTCGTTCGCCGGCGCTACGCGAGAAATCCTCGGCGGCCGTGTCAGGCTCGCGCCGGATCTCGACTACCTCGAACGCGCGTTCGATCACGCGAAGTACGGGCGATTCTCGACGGCGCCGTGGATCGAATTCACGATTCCGTCGATCGGCAATGCCACGCTCGCGCCGCCGGGCGCGCACGTGCTCTCCGCTTATGTCCAATTCGCGCCGTACGAACTCAGACGGGAACCGGGAACCGGGAACCGGGAACGGCGTTTATGGGACGATCAGCGTGACGCGCTCGGCGACTGCGTGGTCAAGACGCTGATGCAGTACGCGCCGGACCTCGGCGCGCTGGTCGTCGATCGGCAGACGCTGACGCCGCTCGACCTCGAGCGCGGCTGGGGACTGACCGGCGGCCACATCTTCCACGGCGAGCTGTCGCTCGACCAGTTCTTCACGATGCGGCCGCTGCTCGGCTTCGGACAGTACCGGACGCCGATCAAAGGACTTTTTCTATGCGGCTCAGGTTCACATCCGGGGACGGGGCTCACGGGAGGGTCAGGAATGAACGCGGCTCGCGAAGTTCGACGATCGTTCTAAGGACGTTCTACGATCGGGGCTGTCCGAGGGCGTCCGAAATTCAAGAAACGCCGTCTAATAGCCTGTCGTAATCCGTACGTAGAACCTACGTAGCACGTACGTAGAACACCCGTCGAACGTGTGGAGAACGTATGCGTCTTATCGCCCTGTCGTTTTCCTTTCTCGCATTCGGCGCAATCGTCTTTGGCCAGGCGCCGCAGCCTGGTCAACAAGTGCAGCCGGCGCAGCCGACGACTCCCCAGCGAATGCCTGCCCGCCCGCTGCGGCCGGGCGAAGAGCCGCCGAAAGGAACCGCGGTGCTGAGGGGCCAGGTGCTCGCGGCAACGGGCGGTCCGGTTCGCCGGGCGCAGGTGCGGGCGATGTCGATGGAAGGGCGCGGCGGCGGCGTCACGAGCACCGACGCGAATGGAAACTACGAGATCAAGGAATTGCCCGCGGGCCGATACAACATCACCGCCGGCAAGGGCGGGTTCGTGCAAGGCAGTTACGGCCAACGGCGGCCGGGCGAGCCGGGTACGCCCATCGATCTCAGCGACGGCCAGGCCGCCGACAAAGTGAACTTCGTGTTGTCACGCGGCAGCGTCATCTCGGGAAGAATCGTCGACGACGGGGGCGAGCCGGTGTCGGGGACGATGGTGGCGGCGGTGCGCTACCAGTTCGTGGCAGGTGCGCGACGCCTTGTACCAGGCGGCGGCGAAGGGAGTACCGATCGCACGGACGATCAAGGAAGCTTCCGGCTGTTCGGCCTGCCTCCGGGCGACTACTACGTCAGCGCCAACAACCGGAACAACATGATGGTGATGCCGGGCGTCAACAACACCGAGTCCGAGGGGTTCGCGCCGACGTATTTTCCCGGCACCCCGAACATCGCGGAAGCGACGCGGGTGACGGTGAGGGCGGGACAGGAAATGAGCGGCGCCAACTTCGCGCTGATTGTCGCGCGCATGGCGCGCGTGCGCGGACGGGCGATGAACTCCCGCGGCGAGCCGGTGGCAAGCGCGATGCTCATGCTGACCCCCGACGAGCCGATGGTCATGTCGATGAGCTTCAACAACGCGATGGTGGCCGGCGACGGCACGTTCCAGTTCGCGAACGTGCCTCCAGGGCGCTACAACCTCCAGGTCAGGCCGAACGGGATGCCAAGCCCGACGAGCGAGTTCGCGACGCTGAAGGTCACCGTCGGCAACGACGACATCGATAACCTGATCGTGACGACATCGACCGGCGCAACGGCCCGCGGCGTCGTCATGACCGACGATGGCTCGGCGCCGACCTTCCGCCCCGATCAAGTCTCGATCTTTCCCGGGCCGGCCGAGCCCGGCGCCATGATGGTTGGTACCGGCCAGAACAAAATCAACGACGACTTTACGTTCGAGCTGACCAGCCTTTCCGATCGACGGCTGATTCGCGCCAACGTCGGCCAGAACCTCGGCTGGTATCTGAAGGCGGTGCTGCTCGACGGCGAAGACGTCACCGACGGCGGCATCGAGTTCACGCCGGGCCGATCCTACGATGGGCTCCAAATCATCTTTTCGCGAAAGACCACGGACCTGTCGGGCCTGGTTAGCGACGATCGCGGCAGGCCGGTGCTCGATGCCACGGTCGTGATCTTTCCCGCAAACAAGGAGCTGTGGACGTATGCATCGCGATACGTGCGCACGGGTCGTCCCGACACCAATGGCAGGTACAGCTTCAAGTCGCTGCCGCCATCGGACGATTACCTGATCATCGCGGTGCAGAATCTCGAGCAGGGCCAGGGCAGCGATCCGGATTTCCTGTCGCGCGCCGCAGAGGATGCGAAGAGGCTGTCGCTCAATGACGGCGAGACGAAGGCCGTTGACCTAAGACTCTCCAAGTTGGTGCCTTAGGTGCCTGGGGTGCCAACGGTGCCTAAGGGATAGACTCAGATCGTGAATCGAGCTCTCATCTTCGTAACGTTGTTGGCCGTCAGTGCAACGGCGTTTGCGCAGGGCGCAGGCGGTATTCCGCCGCCACAGGGCGCGGCGGGGCGCGGACAGCGGCCGATGCGCGCCATGCCGCAGCGCGCGGATGCGCCGCGGGGGACGTCGATCATCCGCGGGCAGATCGTGGCGGCGGACAACGGATCGCCGATCCGCCGGGCGCAGGTGCGCATCAATGCGCCCGACGTGCGCGAGTCACGCGTCGCCACGACCGATCAACAAGGCCGATTCGAGATCAAGGAGCTGCCGGCCGGCCGCTACACGATGACGGCCAGCAAGGGCGGCTTCGTGTCGCTGCAGTACGGCCAGCGCCGCCCATCCGAATCGGGCACGCCGATCGAGCTGGGCGACGGACAGACGATCGAGAAGATCGCGATCGCGCTGCCGCGGGGCAGCGTGCTCGGCGGCCGCATCACCGATGAATTCGGCGAGCCGGTCGCGAATGCCAGCGTCACGGCGATGCGCTACGGCTATGTCGGCGGCGCGCGCCGCATGGTGGCCGTCGGGCAGAACTCCCGCGACACCACCGACGACCAGGGACAGTTTCGGCTGTTTGGATTGCCTCCCGGCGACTACTACGTCAGCGCGACGCTGCGGACCGGCGGTGCGGAGGTCACCGATCCGATGGGCGAGCTGTCGGGATACGCAGCCACCTACTACCCGGGCACGACCAACGTGGCGGAGGCGGCACGCGTCACGCTCGCCGTGTCGCAGGAGAACACCAGCATCAGTTTCGGTTTGATCGCCACGAAACTGGTTCGCGTCGCCGGCCAGGTGTTGACGTCGTCGGGATCGCCGGCGACCAACGGGATGGTCCTGCTCGTGCCGGCCGGCGCGAATGGCCGGCCCGGATTGGCGGCGCAGCAGGGCGGCGCGGGGAATCGAATCGATCAAACCGGGCTCTTCCGTCTTCCGAATGTGGCGCCCGGCCGGTACCAGATGCAGGCGCGATCCGGCGCGCGCGACTTCGAAATCGCGCGCATGGATCTGACCGTCGGGGCCGAGGACGTCGACGGCCTCACGCTGGTGACGGCGCCCGGAGCGACGATCAACGGCACGATCGTCAGCGACACCGGTGAGCCGTTCGACTTCAAGCCGGCGCAATTGCAGGTCGCGGCCCGGCCCGGCTCGCCGGATCCTCCGGGCGTCGGCCCGGGGCTCGGCGGCTCGCGCGTCGGCGACGATTGGTCGTTCTCGCTTCGCAACATTACGGATTCGGTGTTGATTCGAGCCCAGGCGCCGCAAGGGTGGGCGATGAAGGCAGCGGTCATCAACGGCCAGGACATCACGGATACGCCGATGGAATTTCCGGCGGGACAAACCGTCACCGGGATGCAGATCGTGCTGACGAAGAAACTCACGTCGCTCGGCGGGCAGATTACGGACTCCCGCGGCAACCCGGTCCTCGATGCGACCCTCGTCGTGTTTCCCAGCGACGAGAAGCTCTGGACCTACCAGTCGCGATTCATCAAGGCGGCGCGGCCGGATCAGGACGGCAAGTTCCAGGTGACGGGCCTTCCCGGCGCCGAACACTACCTGGCGGTGGCTCTTCAGGGCCTGGAGGACGGGCAGGCGGGCGACCCCGAGTTTCTGGCAACGATCAAGGATCTGGGGACGAGAGTCGACCTGGGCGAGGGCGAATCGAAGTCGGTTGACGTTAAACTGCAGGCTGTAAAATGACGCGGCAGACGATCTGAGATCGAGAAGGATCCTCCATATGATGAATTGCAAGCAGTGCGGTGAGTCGTTCCCGAGGAACCAGCCATTCGACCTGTTCGAGCTGAGGCGTCACAAGCTGCTGCCGGCCGACGCGGACGGCATGACGCACACCGACGTGCTGGAAGACGGCGGCATGTTCTGCTCGCGCAAGTGCGTCACGGACTTCCTGGGCTCGCGCGACAAGTCGGGCGTCTTCGACCTCGCGGGGATCAGGAAGAAGATGGAAGACCTTCAGAAGTAGAGGCCCCTCAAGGCGGAGCCTCATCGTCGGGAACCGGTTCCCGGCAGGATCAGAAATAGTCCGCGTGCCAGTAGACCACTTCCGCCGCGGCGAGCGGCGGCAGTGGCAGGATGCGATCGCGCAGCGGGCGAATCATCATCACCTCCTGTGTCGGCGTCGCGGCCGCGACTTTGATCTGCGGCGGCAGCAGCGCCTTCGGCCACCAGCACTTGATCTCGGGCAGGCGCTCGCTGGGGTGGCGCGCCAGCATCACCTGAAGCATCGCGCCGAGCCGCGCCCCTGACGGATCGCGATCGCCGGCCTCTTCGATCATCCAGCGTCCGTCCTGCTCGGTGCTCACGAGATACGCGACCGCCTGGTAGCCCTCCTCGACGACCAGGAACTCCGTGTTGCGATAACCCGACGGCGCCAATCCCGACTGGATGCGCTTCCTCGTGACCATGAAGCGGATCAGGTCCTCGCTGCGATCGAGCGCCAGCCGCGCGTCCTTCGATCGCGCGGCGCTCATTTCGGCGATGGAGTGAAGATCCGACTCATGGCCGCTCCGCACCAGCATCGCCGGCGCGCCGCCGGCCTTGCGATCGACTTCGAGCGTCGATTCGATGAGCGGCACGGGCACGAAGTCGAGCCGCTCGTAGAACGCCGGCGCAATTTCGGAGAAGAGCATTGCGAACTCCTGCCCTTCCGTGACGGCAGTGTCGAGCATGCGCGTCAGCAGCTCGCGCGCGCAGCCACGGCCGCGGTGCGCGGCCGCCGTGAACACGGCGCCAATGCCAAGCACGCGCCGGATACGTCCGTCGATGCGCAGCGACAGATCGTAGCGCTTGGCGCTCGAGAGGACGTGCGGGCCGTCAACGAGCGCGACGCGATCGAGGTGATGCTGCCCCCACGGCGTCTTGATCTGGGCAGCCCAGGCTTTCGCATAGTGTTCGCGCGACAACCCGTCGCTCCACAGCGGATAGGTGTCGTTCAGGACCTGTTGGAGAACGGGACCCGTTGCCGGGACGACGTGAAACGGCATCCGCCTACGCTCGTTGACCGAGTAGAGCCAGGGCGCGACGGGTTTTTAACGTTTGTGGGGACATGAGGGTCGAATAGGCAGTCCCCCTTCGCCAAGGCGGGGGACAAGGAAGATTACCGTATGACTCGACCGTTTGCCCTCGCTTTCCTTCTCTTCCTGGCAGCCGGCACCGGCGCGCCGGCCATCCAGGCCGCGGCGGCCGATGACGCGGCTGTGCTTCACGCGCTCAATCGGCTGACCTACGGCCCGCGGCCGGGCGACGTCGATCGGGTCAAGGCCGTCGGGCTGCAGAAATGGCTCGACCTCCAACTGACGCCGGCGCGCATCGACAACAGCGCGCTCGAGACACGACTCCAGCGCCTTGAAACGCTGACGCTCGATTCCGAAACCATCCAGCGCGAATACGCCGGTCCCGCCATGGCCGAGCGGCGCAAACGCCAGCTCGAAAATCCCGAGGCGGTTCGTCCGGAGCCCGGCTCGATGCGGAACGATCCCGACATGCCGCGCGGTCCGATGGACGAGACTCAGCGCAAGGCTCGGCAGGTGATCACCGACATTGAAGAGGCGAAGCTGCTGCGCGCCGTCTACAGCGAGCGCCAGCTCGAGGAAGTGCTGGTGGATTTCTGGTTCAACCACTTCAACGTCTTTGCCGGCAAGGGCGCGACGCGCATTTACATCAGCGAATACGAGCGCGACGCTATCCGGCCATACGTGCTGGGGAAATTCAGGGACATGCTCGGTGCCACGGCGAAGAGTCCTGCGATGCTTTTCTATCTTGATAACTGGCTCTCCAGTGCACCGGACTCACAGGGTGCACCACGCGCACAGGGTGCACAACGTGCACGAGGTGCACCACGTGCACAAGGTCCGCAAGGAATACAGCCTGCGCAATTTCGCCGTTCTTCCGGCATCAACGAGAATTACGCGCGCGAGTTGCTGGAGCTGCACACGCTCGGAGTTGATGGCGGCTATACGCAGGAAGACATTGTCAACATCGCGAAGGCGTTTACGGGTTGGACGATGCAGCCGCGGCAGGGGTCCGGATTCATGTTTGCTCCCTTCCGCCACGATCGCAGCGAGAAGGTGGTGCTCGGCAAGACCATCAAGCCCGGCGGCCTCGACGAAGGCGAGCGCGTGCTCGACATCGTCGCCGCGCATCCCGCGACCGCCCGGCACATTGCGACAAAGCTCGCGATTCGTTTCGTCAGCGACAACCCGCCCGCGGCGCTGGTCGATCGCGCCGCCGCGACGTTCACCGCGACCCATGGCGACCTGCGCGAGGTGCTCAGGGTGATCCTCGGCTCACCCGAGTTTTCGTCTCCGGATACCTATCGCGTGAAGGTGAAGACCCCGCTCGAGTTCGTGGCGAGCGCGCTGCGCGCGACGGGCGCCGAGGTCAGAAACGCGCTGCCGCTCGTGAAGACGCTTCGCGACATGGGCATGCCGCCCTACTTCTGCCAGCCGCCGACCGGCTACGACGAGACTGCGACGACGTGGGTATCGGCTGGCGCGCTGGTGAGCCGGATGAATTTCGCGGTCGATTTGTCGAAGAACCAATTGCGTGGCGTGCGCGTGCCGCTCAGCGAGGAACAGGCGCTGGCCATGAAGATCGGCGCGCCGGAATTCCAGCGGCAATAGGCCACAGACGATCCACTGATTTCAACAGAGATCCACCGATTAACGATGCACCGATTCATCACGATCCACCGATTTCGGTTCGGTGTCAGGCGGTCAACATGACTCGAAACGCTTTACCTCATGTCCATGCGATCGAGCCGGAGTGCGCTTCGCGACGTGTGTTCCTCCGGAACGGCGCGTTGGCGCTCCTCAGTCTCGGATTCGCGCCTTCATTTGTTTCCCGCATCGCGGCGGAATCCATGGAACGGCGGAAGCTCCTGATCGTCGTCTTCCAGCGGGGCGCGGTTGATGGGCTGAACATGGTCGTGCCCTTCGGCGACGAGGACTACTACCGCGCCCGCCCTTCGATCGCGATCGCGAAGCCTGGGGCGGCCGACGGCGCCATCAATCTCGATGGCCACTTCGGCCTGCATCCGCGGATGGCGGCGTTCAAGCCGCTGTGGGACCGCGGCGAGCTGGCGATAGTCCATGCCGCCGGATCGCCCGACACTACCCGGTCGCACTTCGACGCGCAGGACTACATGGAATCAGCCACACCCGGCGTCAAGAGCACGCGCGATGGATGGCTCAATCGGTATCTGCAGGGATCAGGGATCGGGGATCAGGGCTCAGGGGGAAACCCGTTACGAGGCATCGCCCTCACCAAGCAGATGCCGCGATCGCTGCAAGGCCCCGCACCGGCGATCGCGATCGGCAGCACCGAGGACTTCACCGTTGCGGACATGAGCGCGCGGACGTCGTTCGAAGAAATTTACGCGGCCGCTCAGCAGGACACGGCGCTTCGCGGCGCCGCCGGCGAGGCGTTCGACGCGATGAAGACGCTCGCACAGAAGACCTCCGGCGTGTATCGGCCGGCCAACGGCGTGCTCTATCCGCGCTCCCCCTTCGGCCAGGCCATGCAGGAGATCGCGCGTCTCGCGAAATCGGACGTCGGCCTCGAGATCGCATTCGCTGAAAGCACGCAGTGGGACCATCACGTCAACGAAGGCGCGGCGACCGGCCAGATTGCCAATCGCCTCGACGATTTTTCACGCGGCATCGCCTCTCTCGCCCAGGACCTTGGCGATCGAATGGCCGACACCGTCATCCTGACCATGTCGGAGTTCGGCCGGGC
>AR_comb_assmDRAFT_10935444_pt1 | contig 10355 bp, 8 predicted proteins | sample ArasoioldDNA_FD_10543 | JGI IMG/M metagenome (IMG submission 10543) | reverse complement strand
GGTCGGACGTTCCGAGGCAACGATGCGCGAACAGATACGGACGGTCGCGCTCATTCTGCTGCTTGGCCTGCCGCTCGCCGTCGCCACTGCGGGATTTGGCGGCTATCTCCTCGCACGGCGTGCGCTCGCACCGATCGAAAGGATGACGGAGCGCGCGGAGACAATCACCGCCGAGCGATTGAGCGACCGGCTGCCGGTCAGCAATGCCGACAACGAGATGGGCCGCCTGGCGACCGTATTCAACGCGACGCTCGCCCGGCTGCAGGAATCGTTCGAGCAGATGCGGCGTTTTACGGCGGACGTGTCGCACGAATTGCGGACACCGCTCACCGCGATTCGCAGTGTCGGCGAAGTGGGGCTGCGCGGCAAGCGTGACGAGCACGACTACCGCACGATCATCGGCAGCATGCTGGAGGAGGCGGACCGCCTGGCGGTGCTTGTCGATCGTCTGCTGACGCTGTCGCGGACGGAGACCGGAGAGTCGAGGCTGTCGGTCGAGCCGATCGCGCTGCAGGAGCTCGCCGAGAGCGTCATCGCGGATCTGGCGGTGCTTGCGGAAGAGAAGTCGCAGCAGCTCGTCGTCGAGGCGCACGGTGCGCCGTGCGCCTCGGGCGATCGCATGATGCTGCGGCAGGCGCTCATCAATCTGGTCGACAACGCCATCAAGTTCTCGCCGCCTGATACCGCCATCGTTATCCGCATCGCGGATGCGCAAGGCAAGGCGACAATCGATGTGATCGACCGGGGCGCCGGCATTCCGGACGCCGCGCGCGATCACATCTTCGACCGCTTTTACCGTGCCAGCGGCAGCGCGGATGTGATCGGCACGGGGCTGGGACTATCCATCTCGAAGTCTGCCGTGGAAAAGTCCGGCGGGTTGCTCACGCTCGAAAAGACGGACGGCAACGGCAGCACGTTCCGGATCACGCTGCCGCGGTCTTAACCACGAAGGTCCGGAAGGCACGCGTTCTTCCTACCTTCGTGGTTGAGAGACCGGAACGCCAGCGCCAACGCCGCCAGCAGCATCGCCGTGAGAAATATCGCGACACCGGGCCAGGCGTACGCGGTCCAGAAAAATCCGCCGACCGTCCCGGCGGTGCTCGCGCCCATGTAATAGAAGAAGAGGTACAGCGCCGATGCCTGCGCCTTCCCCTCATATGCGTGCAGCCCGACCCAACTGCTCGCGACCGAATGCGAAGCGAAGAAGCCGATCGTGACGAGTGCGATGCCGACAATGACGAGCGGCAGCGGCCGCAGCATCGTCGCCCCGACGCCGAGCAGCATTGTCGTCAGCCCGACGCGCAGCAGCACCGGACGCTCGAAGCGATGTGAGAGGAATCCCATCAGCGATGAGCTGAAAAATCCGAACACATACAGACCGAATACCGATCCCACTGCCGTTTGACTGAGCCCGTACGGCGGCGCGAGCAGCCGGAACGAGCTGTAGTTGTAGACGGTCACGAGCGTCCCGAGCACCAGACCAGCCTCCATGACGAGCGCCAGTATCACCGGATCGCGGAGATGCGACTTGTAGATGCCCATCAGCGTCGGCATCGAGAACGATCGCGGTTGAAAACGTGCCGACGCCGGGAGACTGACCGAGAAAATCGCGGCGGCGAGGACTCCGAGAACGCCGATGGCGGCAAGCGTGGGCCGCCACGAGAACAGATCGGTCATGAGGCCCGTCAGCAATCGTCCCGTCATCCCGCCAAGCGCACCGCTGCCGACATACAGGCCCATCGACACACCGACATCGTCCGGATGGATCTCTTCGCCGAGGTAGGCCATCGCGATTGCCGGAAGTCCGGCGATGGCGATGCCTTCAATGGCGCGAATAAGGAGGAACGTCGGCCAGTTGCCGACGACCGATGACAACAGCGTCAGCAGCGCGGCAGCGAGGAGCGACACCGCCATCAGCGGCTTGCGCGACCAGGCTTCGGCGACAGCGCCAATGACGAGCATGGAGACGGCGAGACAGCCGGTTGTCACCGACAGTGCAAGACTGCTGGTCGCCGCATCGACGTGGAACTCGCGGGTGAACACGGGGAGCAGCGGCTGGACGGCGTACATCAACAGGAAGACGGAGAACCCGGCGGAGAAGACCGCGAGGTTGATTTTCCAGAAGGCGCGGCTGCCGCGCGCGACGCCTGTCACGTCAGCGGCGCGCCAGGGCGAGACGGATGCCGAGCGCCATCAACACCGCGCCGGTCGCTGCTTCCATACGTCGCTTGACACGATCCGTCAACAGCACGGCGGCCATCCGATCGATGAAACGCGCATAGAGGGTGAGCCAGAGCAATCCCATCGCCACGTGTGTCGCGGCGAGCACCACGGACTGCGTCAGTACGTTGCGGTCCGGCACGATGAACTGCGGCAGAAACGTCACGTAGAACACCGCGACTTTCGGGTTGGTCAGGTTGGTAAGCAACCCTTGTGCGAACGCGTTGACCGCTTTCGCGCTCGTCGCGGCTGTCGCAACCTCCACGCGTGACTGCGCGCGCACCGCCGCGTGAAGCGCGCGCCCGCCGAGATATACGAGATACGCGCCGCCAGCATACTTGAGAACGGCGAATGCCAAGTAAGAGTGCGCAAAGATCACGGCCACACCAAGCGCCGAAGCGGCGCCCCAGATCAAGGTGCCGAGGCAAATACCGAGCGACGCGAAGAAAGCCGGACGCGTGCCGCCGCCGAGCGCGTGCCGCATCACCAGCGCCATGTCCGCACCGGGCGTCATTGTCAGCAGACCAGCGACGACGAGAAACGCGAAGAGTTGCGGCCCAGGCGGAAAGTACACCATCGCAGCGAAGTGTACTTGACGTTCTAACGCGAAGGCAGGAGCCGCTTGAGTTCTTCCGTCCAGTTCAGGACGACGACGATACTCGTCGGCGTCATTGAGTCGAGCTTCATCATGAGAAACCGGCGACCGTCAGGCGACACGTCATAGGTGCGCCCGACGTAGATGCTGCCCCCGACATAGTAGCGACCGTCCAGGAGCTTGACCGGCATTCCAGGTGTGAAGGACGCGGCGGATTGGTGTTCAACGCTGACGTTCATCAGCGCGCCGGTACGGTCGATGAAAAAGAGCTCGCGTCCGTCTCGAGCCCACAGTGGCCGCGTGCCGCCTGCCGTGGAAATTTGCCACCGCGCTCCTGCACGATCTGGAAACGCGCGCACGTACACCTGCGACTGGCCGGATTCGTCCGATTCGTACGCGAGCCACCGCCCGTCCGGAGAGATCTCGGCGTTCAGTTCGTTGGCAGTGGTTTGCAGGAGCGGTTCGATCCGAGACTCTGAAGTGCCGAGATCAAGCAGCATGAGATCCTGGCCGCTGCCAGGTACATCCTCTCGAAACACGACGAGCCGGCCATCGGGTGACATGGTGTACGGGAAGCGATTGTTCGAGCCGGCGCTGAGCTTTTCGACTGCACCAGCGCCATCGGCCGACTGTCGATAAATCCCGTTCGGACCAAACCGGCTGGAACTGAATATAAGACCGCGGCCATCCGGGCTCCAGAGGGGATAACCTTCGTAAGCCGGGCCGAAAGTAAAGCGCGAGAACGTCTGCCGCACGACATCCCACGTCCAGATGTCTGTCTCCTGATCCCGGACATCGAATGCGATGCGCTTGCCGTCAGGCGACAGACGCGGGTAGACATACGCGCGCACCGGCGCGTTGATCGGTTCCTCATGCCCGGATCTGTCCACCCACACGAGCGAGCGGCCTGCGACGGTCGCCGTTGACGGCAGATACGCCATCGTGCCATTCGAAGCCACATCCAGGTTCGCAACCTGCACGCCCTGGTTCATCAGCGGCCGGTCCTGGAGCGGAACGGGTGTGCCGACGACCTGCAACGTTGCCGCGTCGAAGCGGACCGCGCGCATGGTCTCCCCAGCCGAATACACCAGGTATCCGCCTCGGACGTAACGGGCAGCAGAGCCACCTTGGATGAGAACTTTCTTCTTGTGTGACGCGAGATCCAGCACGGCGATCTGTGATGTGGTGGTCGCGGTAGAGGGCGAGACCGTAAACAGAATTGCGCGGTCGTCAGGAAGGAATTCGGGCCACTCGTAGAATGCGCCTGGCAGCTGGGCGTCCGGTGTCGCCAGCTCTGCCGGCTCTCCACCACTCGCCGAAACACTGAACAGACCCGGGTTGGCAATAGTGGCAAAGACGATCGTGCCGTCCCGTCCCCAGGTGAGACCTTGTGGCACTGCATTCACACGGCAGATGGTGACAGGCGGCCCGCCGTTGATCGATACACGCTTGAGCGCCGATATGCCGTCGAAGAACGCAATCCATTCCCCATCCGGCGAAACCAACGGATGATGTGGGATGCCGGCGCCCCCGACAACGTCGATCGGTTTGGGGTCGATCTGATCGAAGGCTCGCACAAAGAGCTGGGTCCCGTTCGCGCCGACGTACACGAGCTTTGTGCCATCCGCACTGAGAGCGATGTCGCGGTCGGCTCCGCCGATCGTTAGCGCGGCACTGCCCGCAGGCGCAATCGTCAGACGCATGGTCCCGGTGGTCGGGCGCGCCTGGGTCCGTACCCAGATCGCGATCCCTCCGATAGAGGCCGCCATGACCACCGTGGAAATCTGCACTGCGATCCGTCGCCACCTACCGCGACTGCTGGCGCCCCGGCTCGCGCCGTCGGGCGCCAATTTTTCAGAGCCAACATCAGCGATCAGTAACCGCGCGTCGCCGACGTCGCGAAGTCGTTCGCGCGGTTCCTTGGTCAGGCATTTCTCTAGAAGCTGCCGCAGCCGTCCTGGTGTCGCAGGCGGCAGCCGGGACCACTCCGGATCTTTCGTCAGCGCCGATATGATTACGTCGGCAGCTTCGTCGCCAGCAAAAGGCCGCCGTCCTGCGATCATTTCGAACAACACGCAGCCCAGGGACCAGACATCGACACGCTTGTCGACTGCCTTGCCGCGCGCCTGTTCGGGGGCCATATACGCGGCAGTTCCCAACAACACGCCCACTCCGGTCAGCAGCGCCGGAGAGGTGATGGTCGGCGACAACGACACGATGTTGGGAATCGACTGCGTGGCTGGGGGTTCCGACAGCTTGGCGAGGCCGAAATCGAGGACCTTCACTGTGCCGTCAGACCTCACCTTGACGTTGGCGGGCTTCAGGTCGCGGTGGATGACGCCATGTTCGTGAGCTGCCTCCAGTGCCTCGCAGATCTGCCGCGCGATCGCCAGCGCTTCATCCAGCGGAAGAGGGCTGCGCGCGATGCGATCGGCAAGGGTCTCGCCCTCGACCAGCTCCAACACGAGTGCGTGCGTGTCGCCTGTGTCTTCAAGCCCGTAAATGGCGGCGATGTTTGGATGATTCAGCGATGCGAGCAGCTGCGCTTCACGCCCGAAGCGGGCGCGGCGATCTGAGTCAAGCGCAAGATCGGCGGGAAGAATCTTCAGCGCGACGTCCCGATTCAGCTTCGTATCGCGCGCGCGATAAACCTCCCCCATGCCGCCTGCGCCGAGCGGAGACAGCACTTCATACGGCCCGATGCGAGTGCCGGGACCGACAGACATGCGGGAGCGCGCGGGATTGTAGCGCGAAACGAAGCGGGGTCGTCCGCTCCTGGTTCAGCGCTACGCCAGATGAGATTGTTCGATCAATAGCCGGGCGTGCAGTTTGCAATCGAGGCGGCCATGCGGCGTTTTGCGATCGCACTTGAGCTCGCGGCAATTGTTCTCTGTCTTGGGTGCAGTCGTCAGGACGCGCGTCTCGAAGAGCACAAGAAGAATTTCGAGTCGCTGGGCGCCACGACCAAGGTAATCGGTGAGGCGTGGCTGTCAGGCGACGTGTCCGGTACCTACACGCGCACAGCATTAGAGCAGACGTTCTATCTCGTCGAGCAGGAGCGGACCAAACTGGCGTCCAGACCCGAGATGCTGCAGGACCCGCGCGGCGCCGCGCTGTCGCAGGAGGCCGAGCAACTCTCGCGTGTGATCGCCTCAATGATCGGCGATGTCGGGTCCGCGGACGGTGATGCCGCACGCCAGCGTCTCGCCTCGCTCCCCATCGTGCCGCAGGAACGCCCGTGAGCGCGATCGTCGATCTGGTCCTCGGCGTCGTTACCAGCATCGGCGGCTTCGTCGAAGTTGGTTCGATCTCCACCTCGGCGCAGGCCGGATCGGAGTTCGGTTTTCAGTTGTTGTGGGCCGTCGCCGCCGGGACGGTCATGTTGGCAATGCTCGCGGAGATGTCGGGCCGCCTCGCCGCCGTCGGCAAACAGAGCGTGGCGGGAGCGGTGCGCGAGCGGTTTGGCATTCACTTCCAGGCGGTCCCGCTCGTCGCCGAGCTCATCATCGACGTGCTGCTGTTGACCGCAGAGATCGGTGGAGTGGCGATCGCTGTGAAGCTCCTGACAGGCATCGCCTTCCAGTGGTGGCTGCTGCCGATTGGGGTGGTCGTTTGGCTGGTCCTCTGGGTTTCGGGATTCGCGGTCGTTGAGTACGGCATCGGCCTGCTGGGGTTGGTGACGCTCGCCTTCATCGTCGCGGCATGGAAGCTCGGTCCCGACGTTTCGGACCTCGCCAAAGGACTTGTGCCGACGATGGCGGACCACGACATGACGCGCTACGCGTTTCTGGCGGTCAGCATTCTGGGTGCGACGGTCAGCCCCTATCTCGTCAACTTCTATTCGTCGGGAACGATTGAAGAGAAGATGAAGGAACAAGAGCTGTGGGTGAATCGAGTGACGTCGTATGCCGGAATCTCGTTCGGCGGCGTCGTCGCCATGGGCGTGCTCGTCACCAGCGCAATGGTGCTCGAGCCGCGCAGCATTCTTGTCAATTCGTACGAGCAGGCCACGTTGATGTTCGTGCCGACGTTCGGTCGGTGGGCGGTCGCGCTTTTCGCCTTTTCCCTCGGTATCGGATGCCTAGGTGCCGCACTCGAAATCACGTTGAACGCCGGTTACCTGCTCGCACAGGTCTTCGGCTGGGAGTGGGGCGCGAACAAGCCGCGCCGCGACGAAGCCCGCTTCACCACGGCGTTCACATTCATCCTCGTGCTGGCACTCGCCATCGGCCTGATCGGGTTCGATCCGCTGAAGCTCACGATGATATGCGTCGCGCTGACGGTGGTGATCATGCCCCTCATCGTGCTGCCGTTCCTCGTGCTCATGAACGACTCGCGCTACGTCAAGGGGCACACTAGCGGGCCGATCGGCAACGGCTTTCTCGCGGCGCTGACGATTCTCGCAGGGCTGCTGGCGCTGGTCGTCGTCCCGCTCGAGATTCTCGGAGGGTAACGGATGCCGTCACGGGTCGATCTCATTCGCGACGTGCTCGACAAGGGAGTGGTCGACCGACATGGGCGTGAGATGGGGCGCGTGGATAGCATTGTCATCGCGCTGCGGCCGAACCGGCCGCCGCAGGTAACGGCCATCGAGATAGGCCCCGCGGTGCTTGCTTACCGCGTGCGGCCGGTTCTCGGCCGGCTGATGTCGGCCGTGGAGCACGCACTTGGTATCGACCAGGGGCGGCCATTGCGCATCCCCTTCGGCGACATTCTCGGCATCCACAGTCACATCAAGGTGGATCGCGCCTTCGGCGAAACCGTGGCCGCGACCGTTGAGCAACGGCTGCGGGCCTGGGTGAGCGCCCTTCCAGGATCGTCATGACGGCAACTGGTGAAGACTCCTCGAATGCACTGAAGCCTCACGAGCTGCGCATCGACCGGCTGCTCGGCCGTCAGGTACTTGCCGCGAACGGCCGTCCGGCCGGGCGCCTCGAGGAGTTCCGCGCCGAAGTCCGCGACGGACACTGCGTTATCACGGAGTACGTCATCGGCTCCGCCGGATTGATCGAGCGGATGGGCGTGGTTGCGCGGGGCCTCTTCGGTCTGTCCCGAAGAGGTTATGTGGCCCGGTGGAATCAGATCGATTTCAGCAACTTCGAGGCGCCGCGTCTGACGTGTCCGGTTGAGGAACTGGAAAAGCTCGGCGAGTAGATGTAAGCTCCGCCCCTCTTCCGAGGAGGGATCATGGAGCTCTCCGTCAGCGTTACCGTCAATGGGCGGCGCTACGACCGTCAAATCGAACCTCGTCTTCTGCTCGTTCACTTCATTCGCGACACGGTCGGCCTGACCGGCACGAAGATCGGCTGTGACACGAGCCAGTGCGGCGCGTGCACCGTGCTGCTTGATGGCGTCGCCGTGAAGTCCTGCACGTGCCTGGCGGCGCAGGCGGACGGCGCGTCCGTGACGACGATAGAAGGCCTCGCGCCCGAAGGGAAGCTCGATCCCGTTCAGGAAGCGTTCTGGGAAAAGCATGGTCTGCAGTGCGGCTTCTGCACCCCCGGAATGATCTTCGCGACGAAGGCGCTGCTGCAGACCAACAACAATCCATCGACGGAGCAGATCCGGCACGCGCTTGAAGGCAACATGTGCCGCTGCACGGGTTACCAGAACATCGTCCGGTCCGTTCAGGCGGCGGCTGCCGCGGGAGCACGATGATGGCGACGACGGTTGCGGCTCCGGCACGCGTGTTCGGCTCGGGCATCAAGCGCCGCGAGGATCCGAGGCTGCTGACAGGCACCGCGCGCTACACCGCGGACATGACGCTGCCCGGGCAACTCTATGCGTCGATTCTGCGCAGCCCGCACGGGCACGCGCGCATCAAAAAGATTGATACGGCGGCTGCGAAGGCCGCATCCGGCGTCGTCGCCGTGTTCACCGGTGCGGATACAGAAGGCGTCCTGCAGTCGATTCCGTGCGCGTGGCTGGTGCCGAATTCCGATCTCAAGACGGCGCCGTACGCGCCGCTGGCGAAAGCGACTGTTCGCTATGTTGGCGATTCGGTCGCTGTAGTGGTCGCCCACTCGCCCGAGCACGCTGCCGATGCGGTCGATCTCATCGAGGTCGACTACGAGCCGTTGAAGGCCGTCGTCGATCCCGAGAAGGCAGTCAAATCAGGTGCCCCGCAGCTGCACCAGGAAGCGGCGAACAACATTGCGTTCCACTGGGTGGTGGCTGGCGGCGACGTCGATGCGGCGTTCAAGAATGCCGACGTCGTCGTTCGCGATCGCATCATCCAACAGCGCCTCATTCCGACGGCCATGGAGCCGCGCGGTGCGCTGGCGCATTACGTCCCCGCAACCGGTGAGCTGACGCTGTGGAACACCACGCAGAATCCGCACATCGTCCGCTTCATCATGTCGCTGGTCTGCGGCATTCCGGAAGATCGCCTCCGCGTGATCGCACCGGAAGTGGGCGGCGGCTTCGGCAGCAAGATTCCGCAAATCCAGGGCGACTTCATCACGGTGTTCTGCTCGATGAAGCTCGGCCGGCCCGTGAAGTGGATCGAGACGCGATCTGAGAACTATCAATCGACAACGCACGGAAGGGACCACGTGCAGGATGTCGAGATGGCGGCGACGAAGGACGGCAAGATCCTCGGGCTGCGCTGCACCGTGTGGGCGGGGATGGGCGCGTATCTTTCAACCGCGGCGCCCGGCATCCCGACCATTCTGCACGGGCTGATGTTGTCCGGGCCGTACCAGATCGGCGCGGTGAAGGAAGACGTTTACGGCGTCTACACCAACACCACGCCGGTCGAGGCGTATCGCGGTGCCGGACGGCCCGAGGCGACGTTCATGCTCGAACGCGTGATCGATCGACTTGCCGACGAACTGAAGATGGACCCGGTCGAGATTCGCAAACGCAATCTGATACCCGCGTTCGACAACGGCCACGACGTAGTCACCGGCCTGAAGTACGACAGCGGCAACTATCAAGGTGCGCTCGACAAGGCGTTGACGCACGTTGACTACGCCGCCTTGCGCAAGGAACAGGCGGAGGCGCGGAAGAAGGGACGCTACATCGGCATCGGCGTCGGCATGTACGTCGAGATCTGCGGCCTCGGCCCGTCACAGGTCGCCGGCGCCGTCGGCTTCCAGGGCGGCCTCTGGGAAAGCGCTATCGTCCGCTTCCATCCGAGCGGCAAGGCGCACGTCTTCATCGGCTCGTCGCCGCATGGTCAGGGTGAAGAGACGACGTTCGCGCAGATCGTCGCGGACGAACTCGGTGTCAGCGTGAACGACGTGAAGATCGTCCACGGCGATACCGAGAACACGCCGATGGGATGGGGCACGTACGGCAGCCGCACGACGGCAGTCAGCGGCGCGGCGCTGGCGGTGGCAACGCGGAAAATCAAGGAGAAAGCGAAGCTGCTCACGAGCCATCTGCTCGAAGCGGCGGTGGAAGACATCGAGTACGCGAACGGCAAGTTCTTCGTCCGTGGCTTCCCGGACAAGGCGAAGACCATTCAGGACATCGCGCTCATGGCCAACGTCGCGTGGAACATGCCGCAGGGGATGGAGCCCGGGCTCGAGGCGAC
>AR_comb_assmDRAFT_10714690_pt1 | contig 10355 bp, 3 predicted proteins | sample ArasoioldDNA_FD_10543 | JGI IMG/M metagenome (IMG submission 10543) | reverse complement strand
GGGTTACCACCCTTGCCTGTTGCAAGTTGATAAGGACGTAGATTAGGCACTCCCGTATTAAATATGGGCCATAAATCAACGGACCTTGGGGAATTGGCAGCGGGCAACAAAAGGTTTCCAAACACTGCATCATCGAGTGCGGTACCGGCTAACGCCGCGTTTCCCTTTAAAGCAAACAAACCGTTTTGTCCGTTTCCAAATCCAAACGCACCAAGGGAATTTTTCTGAATCCGCAATTTGGATAATGCGGGTACTGCTCCACCAAAAAGCGCATCATCCATGTAAAGGCCCAGCTCAGGATTATAGAAAAAGTTTCCGAACGTGTTGAGATAGGAAAGATCCTGGTAAGGAGTCAAGGAGTTCCAGAGATCTTTGTATCCAATCGGAACGACTACTTCGTTTGTTAATGGCATTCCCAATCTTGAAACCTGCACCCATGGGCCCTGGTGGGATTCCGTCCCGTAGCCGTCTTCGTTCAGCACTCTTATTTTTTGACGGCTTGCCGAAGCCCAAACTCCAATCACAAAATCCGGGTCCAGGATATTGCTTGCCTGGGTCGCCGCCTTACCATCCTTTTGAAGGGTTGAAATTGGAATCTGCAAAGCGATTGTGGATACATTCAGGCATTTTAATCCGTCAATTGATGGAGTGCCTGTTGTACGCGGCGCATCGCCTAAATCAAAAACACCACCAAGATCAACATAGAACGGATCATCTGAAGTACCAGCGAAAACCTTTTCACCAGTGCTTGCTGTTTTAATAGATGACTGGATCAGCGATTCATAGTTCGGTGCATTTAAACCAACCGGCGAGCTGATAGAGCGAGGACCGATATTTGGCGGCGGCACAGGTCCATTGCTGACGATGGTAGAGAAATGTTTTCCTCCGTCGGTACTTCTCTCCAAAGTATATGTGGTCTTCAGATTTTGCTTTCCAAGACGGATATTGAAAAAAGTAGTGGGATCTTCATTGGTTTTTTGGAAGCTAAACCGGTAAATGATGTCATCACCTTTGGTGGCGACGTTATTATCAATGTGGATTTCATATCGGATATTTTCGCCAAACTGGTAATAGTTTGGACCTCCCTGTGGCAATTGTCCCGGTATGTAACAAGCAATGATAGTTATTTTACCTGGATCATCGGGACTTCGGAAAGCATACAAATCCGTGTTATCCGCTAACGGGTCATTTGCGATTAGCGGAGCTTCCCGGTGGCTTGATGCAAACAAGTTAAAAGGCAAAACATTGATGAGCATCGCCACGAGAAGAATTGATGCATAAATCTTTCGTTTCATAAAAAATGATGATTTAGTAATGAATAGAGCCACTCATCCATTTCAAAAAAAACAGATCAAGTGTTATAGCGGAAATTCGGGAGTACAGACAATAAGAATACGCGATCAGCAGTACTGACAGTTGTATTTGCAGGCTTGACCAGGTAAGAACTGTTTTGGATCTACTAATTGACGAAAGGGATTTTCGAATTCAGAAAAGCCGTAAATAATTACGATGAGTATTTATAAATGGATTTCAGACGACCGATTTTTTGTTAAATTAAAGCCGCGGGCGGACAGTTCACCAACAAAAAAGGCCGAAAAACTCCGGCCTTAATTTTTTTCGTATTTATTGTACTCATTCCTTCTTTACACCAATTACCGGAAGTGTTTTCTGCCTGATCATTTCATTCAGGGCAGGAACATCCTGGTCAAAGACCTTCCTGAGCTTGGCCAGGGCCGCGTCACATTGGGCAGCGATTTCCGTATAGGCTTCCCTCACTTGTTTACTCGGTGCCATATTGCCGCTATTGGCTACATTGAAAATGCCGCCAAGTTTATCATTCAACTTGATTGGGTAATTCAATACGTCCTGCCCGCTTTTCGCTTTTGTCTGGTACAAGGTTTCTTCAACAGCCGTCATTTGTTTGTTGATACTGTCTGTCATTTGCTTTACATCTTTTGGCATCTCTTTTCCAAGCCGTGCTGAAAAATCATTTATTTGACTGCGCACTGTTCTGACATTCTTAATGGCCTTCTGCACCTCGTTGAATTTATTCTGGACCTGTTGCAAAAAAACAAACTGCGCTTCGTAATCTTCTTGTGAGAGCTTATAATTGGGATCTGCTTTTATCGTAAAGGGAACCTCAGCAGAATCTTTATCAACCCTAACCTTTGCAAAATAATTCCCAGGTGGGGCGATGATCGCGTTGGGAACGCCGGTCCACAATATCATCCCTTCTATTCTTTCTGCGTCAGGATACTGAAAATTCCACACGAACTGGTTCATTCCTTTTGTGACTTCAAGCTTGTCCACTGGTCGTTGCGCGTCGGAGGAACGCTGACCCTCCGTTGGCCGTTGAGGACCCGGCGCACCCTCCTTAACGTCCGTTGAAAAAGATTTGATGAGTTTATGATCTTTATCCGTAATCGTTATAGATGCCTTCGTTGAATCGCTTACATTCTTTACATAATAATTCAGCACTACTCCATTTGGTGGATTACTGCCAGCATTGCGGGGAGTACCAAGGCTTTGCCCGAAGCCACCGGTACGTCTAATCCTCCATGTAGGATTTACATCGAATAGATGCAAATTCTTATGCAGAATATCCGAATTCATCAGTTGAATCATCGTCAAATCATCTATGACATAAAACGCACGCCCTTGCGTAGCGACAACCAGATCATTTTCCTTTATGGTCATATCCGTAACGGGAACCAATGGGAGATTCAATTGAAATTTCTTCCAGTTCGCACCGTCATCATAGGAGATGTACATTCCGTATTCGGTACCGGCATACAGCAAACCCGGCCGCTTTAAGTCTGCTTTGATGCATCTTGCGAAATGCATTTTGTCAATTCCATGTGTGATCAGTTTCCATGATTTTCCATAATCTTCTGTTTTGTAGATGTACGGAGCAAAATCATCACTTTTATATCTCGTGCCCACAAAATAAGCCGCGCCTTTTTTAAAAGGGTCGACATCGACACAATTCCACATCATCCATTTGGGAGCATCCTTAGGGGTAACATTTTCCCAGTGTTGTCCACCGTCTTTGCTGACCGAAATAACTCCATCATCGCTGCCGGTCCATACTAAGTCCTTTTCAACCCAGCTTTCTGCAGCGGTGAAAATTGTACAATAATATTCCACGGACGTATTGTCCTGCGTAATGGGTCCGCCGCTCGAAGCCTGTTTGCTCTTGTCATTAGTCGTAAGATCGGGAGAAATGGCCTGCCAACTTGATCCCTCATTCTCGGTTGCGAATAAAACGTTGCCTGCTATGTACAGTTTCTTGGGATTGTGAGGCGAAAAAAAAATGGGAAAGTTCCATTGAAAGCGATATTTCAATACATCAGCACCTGAGCCCATCGGATTTTCCGGCCAGGCATTTACTGCCCGATTCTCCCCTGTTTTATGGTCAAGCCTTGAAATATATCCGCCATAATTACCACCATACACTACCTCAGGATTCAGCGGGTCAGCAACCACATAACCGCTCTCAGCACCCGCCGTGGGTTGCCAGTCCTGCTCTGTAATTGCGGCACCCGTTGTTCGGCTTCTAATTCTTATGGTACTATTGTCCTGCTGAGCACCGAGAATTCGGTAAGGAAAGGAATTATCTGTTGTAACACGATAAATCTGCGCCGTTGGTTGGTTATTGTAAGGACTCCAGTTTGTACCCCCATCGAAACTTATTTGAGCACCGCCATCGTCGGCGACGATCATTCGATTGCCATCATCGGGATCAATCCATAAATCATGATGATCGCCGTGCGGCGTATTCACTGATTGAAAAGTTCTCCCTCCATCCCGGCTGCGCATGAAATCTACATTGGGGCAATAAACAAGATTTTCATTTTTGGGATCCACAAAAACTTTTGTGTAGTACCATGCACGTTGACGAATATTATTGTCATTACTTGTTAACGTCCATGTGTCACCACCATTCTCGCTCATAAACAAACCACCGTCCTTATTTTCTACAATCGCGTAAACCTTATCGGGGTTTGATTGAGCCACAGCCACGCCCACTATTCCCCAAACTCCCTTTGGCAATCCTTTCTTCGTGGAAATATTTGTCCAGGTTTCTCCGCCATCCAGGCTCTTCCATAAGCCACTTCCCTCACCACCACTTTCCATGCTATAAGGCGTCCGCAATGCACGCCACATGCCTGCGTAGAAAACTGATGGATTACCCGGTTCCATCACAAGATCACTGCAGCCGGTTTGATTGTTTATGAATAGAGTTTTCTTCCATGTCTTTCCCCCATCTGTCGTTTTATAAATGCCTCTCTCGTTGTTTGGTCCAAACAAGTGACCCATTACGGCCAACCAAACAGTATTTGGGTCCCTGGGATGAACGATGATGCGGATAATGTGGCGGGAATCTTTTAGACCAATGTTCTTCCATGTTCTGCCAGCGTCATCACTTCGCCATATTCCACCCAATCCTTCGCTTACATTTCCCCGCATAGTGTTTTCGCCCTCTCCTACATAAATCACATTCTCATCGCTGGGAGCAACGGCCACAGCGCCAATAGATCCTCCGAAATATTTATCAGAAATATTTTTCCAGTTATTTCCTCCATCCATTGTTTTCCAAACGCCGCCGCCGGTAGCTCCAAAGTAGAAGGTGTTTTTGTGGCGATAATCACCGGTAGCTGCACCGCTGCGGCCACCACGAAAAGGGCCGACAAGACGATACTTGACTTTTGAGAAGAAAATTGAATCCGAATTTTGAAGTGTGGTCTCAGCATTCTTGTTCTGCGCCGCAACCTGGCCGAAAATGAAGGCTGCAGCTATCAAAGAAAGTTTCCTCATAGCTTGTAATTGAGGCGGAAATGTACAACACAATGAAGTTTGAAAAAAATTCGATCTATACGATTCTAAGAATCGGCCACAAAGGAAGGCGCGAAGACAAGATGCATAACACTTCGTGTCTTCGCGCCTTTGCAGGAAAAATCTAAATCTGATAATTAGAATGCCTTGACGGGTTCCTTCGGGAGACCTTCTTTCGAAAGCGCCACGTCAACCTTCGGATCGAATTGCTTTGTTAGAACCGTTCTGGACTCCTCGGCCTTAACTACCTTTTCCTGCAGCTGTGCGACACGTTGCAATTGAAGGTTTGAAGGAGCCGCTTCCTGACCCGCCACAGCTGAATAGACATCAGTAATTTCCTCTCTTAATTTCTTCTCGTCAGCAAAAATTGATTTCTGCTTTGTTGCCAGCAAAGTACTCCTTAAGTCTTCCAGTTTTGCAATGTAATCCTGCAGTACTTTTTTGGAAACGGTATCCTTTACCTGGGTCACACTTTGCCTGAGCATTCTTTGCTTTGCATTGATACTGTCGACTGTTGCTGCTAATCGTTCATGCAAATTATAAAGCTGCATAGAGGCTTTATATTGAAGCTGTCTGTCAGCTATGGTAAAGTCTTTATTCTTTGGATCATGAATTAGCTTTAGTGGTTTTGTATACTCTTTTTCACCAACTTTTAGTTTTAGCGTATAATCACCCGGCAACACCATAGGTGCCACAAAAGCTCCAAAATCAATTTTCGTTCCTCCACTTGCCACCTTTGGTGGTTTCATCTTCAAGTCCCAGGTCAATTTATTAACTCCTTTGCGAATAGTGCCCGGTATGGTCCTCACCAGTTTGCCAGAAGCGTCATAGATCTCCAGGCTCACATCACCAATGCTCACGCGTTCCTTTAAATAGTATTGAATGGGTGGAACTGAGGGCGCATTGGGAGCGGTCCATCCGCCTGTATTAGGAAATCCGCCACCCCCCAGCTTACCCATAGTAAGAACCATGGGCTTATTGTCGAAGAGAAATACATCCTGGCCAATAATACTTCTGGTCATTGAACGCATCGGAGTAATATCGTCAACAATCATTATTCCACGCCCGTGCGTAGCAATTATCAAATCATTCGTTGCTGATTGTATATAAATATCTCTCACCATTGAATAATCGGGAATGTGGTTTTTCATCCTAAACCAATTTTCTCCCCCATCCACGCTAGCGAATAATCCTCTCTCGGTTCCCAGGAAAAGCAGGTCTTTGTTCTTCAGATCCTCTTTTACTTTATGAGCAAAGCCGGTAAATTCACCACTTTTAAATAATTTCCACGTCTTCCCGAGGTCTGTTGATCGCGCCGCATAAGTCTTATGATCACCGTACATGTGGTTATCAAATGTTACGTACACGGTTTTTTTGTCAAAGGAGCTGGGTTCAATGCTGCTTACCCAGGTTTGCGATGGAACGCCCGCTGCCGCGTAATTCTTTGCAACGTTTGTCCACGTTTTGCCACCGTCCGCAGTGTACTGCAGGTTACCGTCATCAGTGCCTGCCCAGATGATGTTTTCGTCCAGTGGTGATTCAGCGATTGAAAAAATTGTGCAGTGATTTTCGGCCGATGTATTATCCGCGCTCAAACCCCCACTGTTTTCCTGTTCCTGTTTCTTTTTATCGTTAGTAGTAAGATCGGGTGATATTCTTTGCCAGTTACGACCCTGGTCGGTAGAGCGATAAAGATATTGTGCACCCATATATAAGTTCTTCTTGTTTTTTGCTCCCGTTACGATCGGCGAATTCCAGTTCCAACGCAACTTCTCCTGCGTTCCCACCTCCTGCGGTTTTATATTGACAACTTTTGTTGTTTTCACATTTACTCTTCCCGCTTCTCCACCCTGTGATTCTGCAAATGCAACATCAGGATCATTTGGATCGGGCTGAACCCAGAAACCGTCACCGCCATAAATTGCTTTCCAGGCAGCATTGTTCACTCCGCCGGGCGCCGAAGAAGGTCCAACCCAGCTGCCATTATCCTGCAAGCCGCCATATACATTATATGGCTCCGCATTGTCAGCCCGTACATGATAAAATTGCCCAACTGGTAAACTTTGTACAAATACCCAGGTAGCGCCCCGGTCTAAACTGTAATAAACTCCCCCATCGGTACCAACATACAATTGATTTGTGTTATTTGGATTTATCCAGAATGCATGCATATCACTGTGTAACCATCCTCCATCATTGTTAGCATCGGCAAAAGAGTATCCGCCGTCATTTGAATAAGAGAAAGTAAAGGCTGGACGATATACCCGCTTTGGATCTTTGGGATCAATGGCTATAGTACTGAAATAAAAAGGGCGGGCGACGATATTGGCAGTGGCACTTTGTTGCTTCCATGTTTCACCGCCATCCGAAGAGATAAACAACCCCGTTTCATTTGATTCCACGATTGCAACTAAATTCTTCGGAGCGCTTGGAGCCAACGTGAAGGCGATTCTCCCGAATGGTTTTTTAGGAAGGCCATTGGTAAGTTCCTTCCATGTTTTGCCTCCATCCAGGCTTTTATACATTCCACTGCCATTTCCACCGGAATTAAATGAATATGGCAACCGTCTAAACTCCCAGGTGCTGGCATAAATGATTTCAGGATTGGACGGATCAATGGCTATGTCTGCGCAGCCCGCTTTTTCGCTTATGTAAAGAATTTTTTTCCAGGTCTGCCCGCCGTCGGTTGATTTGAATAATCCACGTTGCGTACCATCGCCCCATAACGGGCCAGGTGCTGCTACATAAATAGTATTGGAATTGCTGGGATCAATGGCAATCTTGGAAATATGTTCCGTGCTATCCAATCCTATTTTTGTCCAGTTCTCTCCGCCATCGGTGCTTTTGTACATGCCGTCACCAATGGAAACGGTGTTTCGCATGTTACTTTCCCCAGCACCAACATAAATTACTTTGGGATTCTTTTGATCAACAGCAAGCGCACCGATCGACATGCAGTATTTGTCAAACAGGGGCTTGAACGACGCTCCACCATTTGTAGTTTTCCAAACGCCTCCACCGGCTGTGCCCACATAAATTGTTTTACCATCACCACCTACCCCATCAATGGCAGTAATGCGACCGCTCATAGTACCAGGTCCAAGCCAACGCGCCTCCATTTTTCCGAAAGTTGATGAACTAATCTTTACCTGAGACTGCAGGCTTAGTACAGAAAAGATAACTGCTAGGAAGAATAATACCTTTCTCATGACGTTAGTTTAAGGGATAATTAATTTGTTGAAGGGTTAAATACAGCGTCATCCACCGGGATGTTTATTTCAGTCTTTTTAATCTTTATTGTATTTCCTCCAATAATATTCATCGGCAACCAAATGCCTTCGGGTAGTTTTTGATAATTGCTAAAATCAGTTTTTGATTCTGTTTCCTGGCCGTTTGCCTTAGAAAGAGTAACTGAATGGATGACAAAGTAGTTTGAAGGGTCAATATAATAGGTAATTATTTTTCCTGATTTCTCTGTAAGCTTTATTTTGTAGCAATCAGTTCCTTCAAAATCATCCATCCCCACATAGTCGGCGGTGTGCCCCTTCTGCTTGTAGTCGATCAACGGTCCCTGTGCGTCCATGTTGTCTTCGTTCTCCTTCAAATCTTCCGAGGTTATGGCCTCCGGTTTGATGTGTCCATTCCAGGGATAAAAATTGTACCCGTTGGTCGGGGTGTAAATGGTGTAGCCTGTGAGACCCGCAAAAGAAATCGTTTGTTTCGATCCCTTTTCATGTGCAGTAACGGCTTCCACTTTTACCTCCGTTCCATTAAAATCTATGATGGCCTCCTGCCTGATCGTCTTCACTTTATTCCAGGCTTCTTTCCCGCCGATCGCTTTAACATGCTTGTCAATGATTTCATCAGCAGTCTGTGCATATGTTTTCGCAAGACACAAGAGAGCGAACGCGGTTAACATTCCTTTTGGTAATTTCAACATTGGTTTGATTTTGAATGAATAGATGTTTAAAATTATGGAATTTACCCTTTTTTGAACTAATCTGATCTGTTATGACTACCATCCACGGAAATCTGGTTGATGTTCATCAAAAAAAAATCTATCCCGCAGAAATCAGGGTTGACAAAGGGAAAATAACTGAAATAAGAGAAATTTCGCCACAGAGTGATGGCCCATTCATTCTTCCCGGTTTTATAGACTCACACGTGCATATCGAAAGCTCAATGCTTGTGCCTTCGGAATTCGCGAGGCTGGCCGTTGTTCACGGGACGGTTGCAACAATAAGCGATCCTCATGAAATAGCCAATGTGTGCGGAATTGAAGGGGTAGAGTTCATGATAGAAAATGGAAAAACAGTTCCGTTTAAATTTCATTTTGGTGCACCCAGTTGTGTACCGGCGACAAATTTTGAGACTGCCGGCGCTGTTTTAAACTCTGCCGATGTCAAAAGCCTGTTGGAGAAAGATGACATTTATTATTTGAGCGAGGTAATGAACTTTCCTGGCGTGTTAAACGAAGATGAAGAAGTCATGAAAAAAATCGCATCAGCGCATCACTTATTGAAACCGGTTGATGGCCATGCACCCGGACTGAGGGGCGATGATGCAAAAAAATACATTGCGGCCGGCATCACAACTGATCATGAATGCTTTACAAAAGAAGAAGCGCTCGACAAATTGCAGAACGGAATGAAGATCATTATCCGGGAAGGCAGTGCGGCAAAAAATTTTGAGGCCCTGATTGATTTGCTTCACGAATACCCGAATCAAATGATGTTTTGCAGTGATGATAAACATCCAGACAGCTTAGTAGAGGGACATATCAATCAACTTTGTTCAAGAGCCGCCGCGAAAGGCATTGACCTTTTCAAAATATTACAGGCAGCTTGTGTAAATCCTGTTTTTCATTATAAAATGAATGTTGGCTTACTTCGGGTGGGAGATCCGGCAGATCTCATCCTTGTAAAAGACTTAGAAAACTTCAAGGTGCTCCAAACTTATATTGACGGGGAGTTGGTGACGGAGAAAGGAAAGTCAAATCCCGATCCCGATAGCTATCGGGACAAAAGTCAAAAGTCAAAATTGATCAATCATTTTTCATGTAGCAAAAGGACTGTCAGTGATTTCGAAATTCCATTGACGACCGACTACTCACGTCCCACGGCAATTGAAGCCCTCGATGGACAGCTCATAACAAATAAGATCAGCTTTACGCCTTTAGTTGAGAAAGGGAACATTGTAGGTGATCCTGCACAAGATATCCTGAAGATTGTGATCGTTAATCGCTACCGAGATGCCCCTGTCGCAAAAGCATTTATCAAAAACTTCGGTTTAAAAACGGGTGCATTAGCTTCTTCCGTGGCTCACGACAGCCACAATATAGTAGCTGTTGGAGTTGACGATGAAAATATTTGTGAAGCCGTGAACATGGTGATTGAGCACAGGGGTGGTGTAAGTTTTGTGAGCGATGATACTCAAATGATTGTTCCTTTGCCGGTCGGCGGGCTGATGAGTAACGAAAACGGCTACAAAGTTGCAGAGCAGTATTCCCTAATTGATCA
>AR_comb_assmDRAFT_10172147_pt1 | contig 10356 bp, 6 predicted proteins | sample ArasoioldDNA_FD_10543 | JGI IMG/M metagenome (IMG submission 10543) | reverse complement strand
TCCACCAGCACCGTGCCACGACGCAGGAGATCGCGATGGCGTTCGAGCGTCAGGTCGAGCGTCGCGTCTAGCAGCGGATGGCCAGGGCAGACAAAGGCCGCCAATGGTTGGCCCTGCGGCGCGATGAGGGTTTTCTCGAAGGCAATGCGCTCGTACCGTGCGAGCACCGGCTCGCCGACGCCGATAAGGCGGTCGCGATGGCGGATAGGCGCAGGCACATGGGTGACCTCATAGCGGCGCGGCTCCCGCTGGCGGACCGTCCCCCCGAGCTGCTGAAAGGCGGCGAGGAAGAACGACTCGATGTAGTGCGGTTGCAGACGGCGGGCCTCGGCGCGTTCCATCTCCTCGCGCACCCGGGCCACGCGGCTCGCGTCCATGGCATCATGCGCCAGGGCGCGCTCGTCGAGCAATGCCTGGAGCTGCGGACGATCCACCGCGTTGGCAATGGCCTCGGTGAGTTTGGCGCGCACCTCGGGGCGCTCCCCATAGCGAATCGCTTCGAGGAGCAGGTCACGCAGCGGCCGGCCCTCGAACTGGAGCTTCCCGAGGACGTCAAAGACCTGGCCGCCAAGCGCCTCGCGAGCCTGTTCGAGCTTGTCGAGCAGGGTGCGATACACCTCGCCTTCGCGGGTCTCCTCGGCCACCAGATTCCAGAGATGGCAGACTTCCGTCTGGCCAATGCGGTGGATGCGGCCGAAGCGTTGCTCCAGACGGTTGGGGTTCCATGGCAAGTCGTAGTTGACCATCAGGTGCGCGCGTTGGAGATTGATGCCTTCCCCCGCGGCATCGGTGGCGAGCAGCACCTGCACCTCCGGATCGTGCCGGAACGACTCCTGGGCCTTCAAACGCTCCTCACGCCCCATGTCACCATGGATGACGACCACCGCGTCCTTGCGCCCAAGGAGTGTACTCACACGGGTGTCGAGGTAACTCAGGGTGTCGCGGTGCTCGGTAAAGAGCACGAGCTTCTGGCGCGGTGAAGGCGTGGGTGGTGGGATGGGGCTAGCCCCATACGGGACGGCCGCTTCGGCCACCTGCGAGATGACGGATGCGGGGGTAAAAATGACGCCGAGCAAACCCGCCAGCTCGCGCCACTTGCGGTCCTCACCACTGCGGCGCACCACGCCAGCGAGCGCTTCCAGGCGCCCGAGGGTAGCGATTTCGGCCTTCAGCTCGTCGATGGTGCGCGCCGCCGTCGCCTGATCCAGAATCTCGGCTTCCGCCGTTTCGACCTCGTGGTCTGGGGCTTCCTCCAGGTCTTCCACCTCTTCGGCGTCCAGGGTGGGCACGGCGGTAGCGATGGCCATCGCCACCGCGCCCCGCTGCAACAGCTCCAGCTCACGGCAGCGCTTCTCCAGACGTTCCCGACGGCGGCGGAGCGACTGGTAGATGGCTTCAGGCGAAGACGCCAACCGGCGTTGGAGGATGGTCAGCGCGAAGCCCACGGTCCCGGCGCGTTTGTCGTTCTGGAGCGCTTCCGCCCGATTGAACTCCTCCCGCACGTAGTCGGTGACGGCCTTGTAGAGCTGGGCTTCGGTGTTGGAGAGTCGGTAGGACACGGTGTAGGCGATCCGCTCCGGGAACAGCGGCGTGCCATCAAACTTGCGCAGGTTCTTTTTGACCATACGGCGCATCAGGTCTGACACTTCCACCTGGTGCACGCCATCGCGGAAGCGGCCTTCAAAGCGGTCGCCATCGAGCAGCGCCAGGAACAACTGGAAATCCTCTTCCTTCCCATTGTGGGGTGTGGCGGACATGAGGAGGAAGTGCCGCGTCAGGGGCGCAAGCAATTGTCCGAGCTTGTAGCGCCGGGTGTATTTGATTTCGCCACCAAAGAAGGTCGCGGAGAGTTTATGTGCTTCATCGCAGACGACCAGGTCCCAACGGCAATCCGGGGCCTGGAGCTTCTGCTGCACGTCCTCGTTGCGCGACAGCTTGTCCAGACGGGCAATGACGAGGTTATGTTCCAGGAACCAGTTGCCGGTGCGCGCGGCTTCCAGCTTGTCGTTGGCCAGGATGTCAAAGGGCAGATGAAAACGCCGATAGAGTTCGTCCTGCCACTGTTCGGCCAGACTGCCGGGGCAGACCACGAGGCAGCGCTGCAAATCGCCGCGCACGATCAGCTCCTTGATGAGTAGCCCTGCCATAATCGTTTTCCCGGCGCCCGGATCATCGGCAAGCAGAAAACGCAACGGCTGGCGTGGTAACATTGCTTCGTAGACTGCCGTAATCTGGTGCGGCAGCGGCTCGATGAGGGATGTGTGCACAGCGAGCACCGGGTCAAAGAGATGCGCCAGGCGGATACGATGCGCTTCGGATACGAGCCGGAACAGGTGGCCATCGCCGTCGAAGCTCCAGGGGCGCCCCTGCTCAACCACTTCAAGACGCGCTTCGTCGTGTCGATACAGCAGCTCGTTGGCGACCCGACCGGTTGGGTTCTTGTAGGTGAGTTCGAGTGCTTCTGAGCCAAACCACTGCACGCTGACGACGGTCACGAGGCAATCGGGCAGAATGCCGCGCACGGAGGCATTGGGCTGCAAGGCTTCGAGGCTGCTCATAGATGGCTCACAGTTAGGGTCAGCAACACCTGCACCACAGCCCTGCTCATGCTATACAATCCCGCGCTCCTTGAGCTGCTGCACCTGCTCTGGTGTATAGCCCAGCACCTCGGCGTAGACCTCCTCGTTGTGCTGGCCTAGCAACGGCGCAGCCGTCACCTGCACGGGTGAGTCTTCGAGGCGCACCGGACAGCCGGGCATGACGAACGAGCCGACGACCGGATGCTGCACCTCAGTGAGCATGCCGCGTTCGAGCAGGTGCGGATCGTGCATGACTTCCTCCGTGTCTTGCACGGCACCACAAGGGATGCCCAGCGAAGCTACTTCCGTCATCACCTGATGTTTGGTGCGCGTCTGACAGTAGGCGGCGAATATGGCGTTGATTTCATCACGCCGTGCGGCCCGGTCTGCAGGGGTGCGATAGCGTGCATCCCCTATCAGATCTTCGCGGTCGATGACTTTGAGCAGCTCATTCCAGACGCGCTCAGAGAGACCTCTACCCACCATAAAGACATAGTCGTTGGGTCCACCGGGGTTACACGGGAAGAGACCGGTGAGGTCGCGATTGCCCCCGCCAACACCAATGCGCGGCAGCGGCTTGCCAGTATTGTAATGCTCGCGGAGACCCACGCGCACGAGGTTCACCACCGACTCCTGCATAGAGAGCTCCACACGCTGCCCCTTGCCCGTTTTGAGACGTTGGATATAGGCCGAGAGAATGCCAATAGCAGTGTGCAGGCCCGTGCCAGTATCACCGGCGTTCGGCGCTGGTTTGAGCGGTGGCCCATCGGGCAGGCCTGTGAGGCTGTAGGCACCAGCCATGGCCTGGGCAATCATGTCGAAACTTTTGTATTCGCTATAGGGACCAGAGGAGCCAAAACCTTTAATGCTGGCATAGATAATCCGTGGGTTAATCTCTTTCACGACGTCATAGCCCAATCCGAGGTTTTCAATCGCCCCCGGGGCGTAATTTTCCACGACGATGTCCGCCTGTCGCAGCAGCTCTTTGCAAATGTCCAGACCTTCTGCCGTCTTCAGGTTGAGCGTGACACTGCGCTTGTTGGCGTTGAGCAAGAGAAAATACCAGCTATCTTCGCCAGGCTTTTCTCCACCCAGGCGACGTCCCCGATCGCCCCTGGTGGGCTCTTCCACTTTGATGACATCGGCTCCCATCCAGGCCAGCATCTCCGTACACGATGGTCCGGCTTCAAACTGTGTGAGATCGACTACCCGTACCCCGGCTAGTGCCTTGTCCATGATTGCTCCCCTCTGTCTGATGCCTCTTGCTCTCACCCTATAACCTAACCCCTCATGCCTTGAATGGATCCTGCCGGGCTGCTGCATCGACAAATCGCGTCGCGTCCTCGGGGAGGAGCAAGCGCGCTTGCAGCAGCTCGCGCACGCCCTCGCTCACCCGCTGCACATAGGCGGCGTGGCTGCCGTAGCGCTCTTCCAGGGAGGGACGAGGGTCGCCCTTGGCCAGGCGCTCGGCTTTTGTCCTCGCAAAGGGCAGACACATGCCCTCGCGATCGCAGAATTCCCCCTCGAGTCCTGGAATGTTGTAGAGATTCCAGCCAGTGTGGGTCGCCACAGGCACGGCGATCGCCGGCAGGCGCACCCCAGCGACCTCATTCCCATCAGCGTCAACCTGGGGCACAAGGGTCGTATAGACTTGCTCTGGCGTGCGTGGCGGATATACCCAGTCCTCCAGCACGGCCACACAATTCGTGCGCCGTGGCAGTTGGACATCAGGCAGAGCCGGAAACGCCAGCGCCGACGGGGCCACGAGTGTCCCGGCAGCGATGCTTGGTACGCGGCTGTCCGGCGGCGCTATGCCGGCCGTGACCCACTGATCGAGCGCCACCAGCAGAGCCCGCAAGGCTGGGGCCGGGCTATGGGGATTACGCGGATACAGGGAATTGCCGGACGGCGCGCCCATGCGGGCCGAGCCACCGTGCTGCGTCCCGGCCATGAGATAGAGACGTACCGTCGGGGGGATCTCCAGGTCATGACTGGCCAGTGGGTCCGTGTGCAGGAGCGCGGCACCTTTTTGCCAGTACTCTGTCGAGGTATTGCTCTCGATGATATAGGGGTCAGAGCCATCGCCGTGCAGCAAACCACCCGTGCGTCCGGTCAGCGGGTCAGTCAGGGGCGCATGCGCAAAGGGAAAGTGATTTTCTGGAAACTGGTGATCCTCATGCTGCGTGCCGGTGCGGTTCGGCTGTCCAAAGGCATAGTTGGTGAACACCTTGCCAATACCGGCCACGTGGCTCTGGTAACCATCGAAGACTTTGCGTTTGGCCTCGTCCTGATTGAAACCAAGAGCCAGGTGATCGCGCAGATAGCGGCCACTTTGCGAATTCCCATAGGCCAGCACAGCCAGAATGTCCGGGTCGGCAGGGCTCAGGGCCACTGGATTGACGTTCCCTGCTGCATCGTGGGCCTGGTAGCGCAGGAACGACACGAGATCGCGTGTGGCAGCGTAGCCCATACCCAGCACCTTCGGGTGGTGGGCCGGATACCAGAAATCGTAGATAAAACCTGGCCGGAACGCTGTGCCCTCGGGCAGAAGTTTGATCGTACGCGTATCGACATAGGCCCAGCGGTCCAGCGGAATCTCAGTGTAGGCGTCCGCCTCTTTCGCCCGTACCGTCAGCCTGGCCTGCCCCTGCTCCAGGGTAGCGGCTTCATAGCTGAGAGGTGCCGTGAGCCGGGTCGCCGGCAAGCGCGTACCGAACACAAACTCATCCCGAATCGTCTGCACGATGGGTGTGCCCCCCTCCGTCGCTATGGGGACACGTATGGTCATGCCCTGATTAGCGCGGGGTGCGTCCGGGTCCCAACCACTCCAGACCAGGGTATAGCCCTGACGAAACAAAAACCCGTTGCCCGCATCGTCAATCGTGGCGGGGTCATTGGCGGAGGTTGGGGAAGTCTCAGGCGCCTCATGGAAAATGGCCAGGAGGCGTTTGCGGCCGCGATTGTTGACCTCATAGAGCAGCTTGCGATTGCCCTTACTGACGTCTGTGGGCCGCATGATGTAGACATCCGTATCATACTCGACGCAGCCTCGGGCATTACGGGGGGCTTTATCAATGTTGACGATGACCGCGTTGCGGGGATGCTGTGGGTCCAGTTCCCCATAGGCTGTACCCACCAGGCGGACGTAGGAACCTACCGTACCGAAAGCCATCCCATCCGCAAAGGGCTCAACACGATCGATCTGCAAGCGGGTGAGCATATGGTATTCCTTCCACGCTAAACGGTGTATAGCAGCACGTTGTTACTTTTCAAGGATCGCTGCGGTTTGTGGTCCCCAGGTCACCCCAAAGTCGGCCCGCTCCACGACCTGGCCTGTAAAACTCGCGGCGCTCTGCTGCGCCAACCAGAGCGCCGCCGGCATGATCGCCTCAGGCTGCGCCATGGGAATATGGGCCGTGCCGGGCCAATCGCCACGGCGATTCATCCAGGTATCAACCCGACCAGGACTGAGCACATTGACGGCGATATTATGGGGGCGAACTTCCTCAGCCAGGCTCAAGAACATGCGCTCCAGGGCCGCCTTGCTCATCGAGTAGCCCACCCGTCCCGGACGGTAAGCCCTGGCGGCCCCTGAAGTAATACAAAAGATGGAGCCAGAGCGCTGGGCGAGCATGCTGGGCAAGGCAAATTTGCATAGCAAGAGCGGTGCCCGTACGTTGACCGCCAGACAACGGTCCAGCAGGTCAATGTCCAGATCGACTACAGGTGCTTCGCAGTCGATACCGGCGTTATTCACCACAATATCGATACGCCCGAAGCGTGCCAGTGCGGCCTCCACCAGGTGGCGGATGTCTTCTCCCTGCGCCACATCGCACTTGATGCCTATCGCCGTGCCGCCCTGAGTCTGAATCATCTGTGCTGTGTCGTGAATGGTCCCAGCGGCGTATTTGGCGAACTCCGTACCGGCCGAGGTATCAACCTCGGTGCGGGACGCCACCACCACCTGCACCCCCTGCCCTGCGAAACCGAGGCAGATCGCCCGTCCAATGCCACGGCTGCCACCGGTGACAATCGCCACTTTGCCCCGCAATGTCATTGCCCCTCCCTGTGCTGTGCCAAGGTGAAGACCATAGCTTACTGTGAGCATAGTACGCCACACTGACGCTGGTGAGCAAGCGCCTCGTGCTACCTGCTCTGTCTGGCTCTGAGGCAATCTACCGATGCGTGCAGGGTTTTGTATCGATTTTTTTTCTCTTTGCTCTATGCTTCAAGTACCGTAGGATACGGACAAGCACCGTCTCCTGAGACATGGCGGGAAGGATCCAGGTGAGGGGATGCACTCTCGGCGGCACTGTGGCACAATAACGTTGGCATTTTCCGAGATGCTTGAGCGGTTGGAAGCTGAAGTCAATGCAATGGGGGACTGCCGTGAGAGTAGGTAAAGAAGCCCTGGTTCTGAATTACCATAGACGCTACGACGTGCCGGGTCCTGGCCTGCCACATCGGCGACCGGAGCCGCGAGCGTGGGGAACAACGGTAGGCTCATATCCCAGTAGTGTATCAACGGCAGGTGGTGTTCTACACCCGCCATTTACCAGTATGGAGGTGTGACACCCATGGGCGAGTTGACCATTACTAGAATGGCGCAAGCTCGTATCCCAACAGCAGAGGGGACATTTCAGTTGTCTCTGTACCTGAACGGTCAGCATACGGAGGAGCATCTGGCGTTCGTGATTGGCAATGTCGTCAACCAACCAGAGGTGTTAGTGCGCGTCCACTCTGAGTGCTTTACTGGGGACGTGTTAGGCTCCCTGCGCTGCGATTGTGGTGCGCAGCTGGCGCAGGCTATACAGCTGATTGGACAAGAAGGTGCCGGGGTTATCATCTATCTCCGCCAGGAGGGGCGAGGGATTGGCTTACTGGACAAACTGCGGGCCTATAATCTGCAGGATCAAGGGTACGACACGGTCGATGCCAACTTACTCCTCGGACACGGGGAAGACGATCGGGACTACGCCACCGCAGCCCTCATCCTCAAGGATTTGGGGGTGTCTTCAGTCCGCCTCCTGACCAACAATCCTCAGAAAATCGAAAGCCTGCAAGCTGGCGGTATTCCGGTGACCGCGCGTGTGCCTTTGCCCCCACGGGTCACTACCGAGAATGCCTCCTATTTGCTGACCAAAGTGCTGCGTATGAACCATTTGTTGAACCTCGATGCCTTCGCCGGTGTGCTCCCAGGTAGCTCCAATGGTGTCAAGCCAGAACCTCTCCATCGCTTGGCGCCAACGACGCGGGCTCGCGTGCCCTCCGCCAGCGATGGCGCGACGGCACGTCCGCGTCAGGTGGATACGGCAGGCTGGACGCCCCTGGGTCCTGATGAGGGGATAGCAGCTTTGATGCAAAAAGCTGCCGATCATCACCGACGCACCGGTCGTCCCTTTGTCACCTTAAGTTATGCGCAAAGTGTGGATGGTTCCATCGCCGCCCGTCTTGGTCAGCCATTGGCGTTGAGCAGTGCGCTGTCCATGACTCTGACCCACCAATTGCGGGCGGCCCACGACGCTATCCTGGTGGGTATCGGTACAGTACTGGCGGACAATCCCCGTCTCACCGTGCGTCTGGTCGAAGGCAAGAACCCACAACCTATCGTGGCAGACAGCTGGCTGCGCTTGCCGCTGAGCGCCAACCTTCTGTGTCAGCATCCCCTGTCTCCCTGGATTGCTGCTGGTGAACCGGCTGATGCCGACCGCCAACAAGTGCTCGAGGCGGCCGGAGCTCGCGTCCTGCGTTTGCCCATGAATGCCCGCGGGCATGTCAACCTGACCGCCTTGCTGGAACGGTTAGGTGCATTGGGCATTCACAGTGTCATGGTGGAGGGAGGGGCGCGCATCATCACGAGTTTTCTGGCGGAGCGGCTCGTTGACCATATTGTCCTGACGGTGGCGCCCAGGCTCGTTGGCGGCATACGCGCCGTACGCAGATTGGTGCACGCCGATCCAGTGCAGCTGCCGCGACTACGCAATCTCCGTTATCAATGGCTCGAGGACGATCTCATGCTATGGTGCGATCCGGCCTGGGAGGGAGGATGAAGCGGCTGGCCCTGTACTTCACTGCACCCTACCGGGTGTCTGTACAGGACGAGCCCTTAGCTTCGCCTGCCGCCGACCAGGTCATGGTACAGACGCTGGTCTCAGCGATCAGCCCAGGCACGGAGCTGTTGTTCTACCGTGGCCAGGTACCCACTGACCTGCCTGTGGATGAGACCATTGCTGCCCTGGCCGGCGAGGTTAGTTTTCCGCTCAAGTACGGCTATGCCGCGGTCGGACAGGTGGTCGCAGTAGGCGCCCAGGTCGCTCCGGAGTGGCAAGACCGGCTGGTTTTCAGCTTCCATCCCCATGAAAGCCACTTTCTGGCTTCCCTGGCCGAGCTGATGCCGGTACCGCCGCCTGTGTCGCCAGAGGAGGCCGCCTTTTTGCCGAATATGGAAACGGCGGTCAATTTTCTCATGGACGGCCAGCCGCTCATCGGGGAACAGGTGGTCATCTTTGGACAGGGTGTTGTGGGTTTGCTCACCACAGCATTACTGGCGCGCTCGCCTCTGGCTCGCCTGGTCACTCTGGACCGCTATCCGCGACGTCGTGAGACCTCCTTAGCCCTGGGCGCGCATGCTAGCCTGGATCCGACGGAGCCACAGGCTTTGCCGCGGTTACACGCCATGCTGCAACAGGGAGCAGATCTGACCTATGAATTGTCTGGCAACCCGGCAGCGTTAGATCAGGCAATCGCTGCTACGGGGTTTAGCGGACGGGTAGTGATCGGCTCCTGGTATGGGCAGAAGCAGGCTGACCTCAACCTGGGAGGACGGTTTCACCGCAGCCGCCTGCGCCTGATCAGTAGTCAGGTCAGCACCCTGGCCCCAGAGTGGACAGGCCGCTGGAGCAAAGCGCGTCGGCTCCAGGTCGCCTGGCGGATGCTGGAGCAGGTGCGACCTGCCCATCTTATCACGCACCGTTTTCCCCTGACGCAGGCAGCCCAGGCCTATGCTATGCTCGACCAGCATCCAGAGGAAGCGATGCAAGTGCTACTGACATATGAGGGGTAAAAGGAAGGGGCCGCGTTAAACTGCGGCCCCTCTGCCGACGCAGTCGCAGAAGGAGGCCATCACCATGTACACTGTGACCATTACGCGTGACTTTGTCGCGCAGCATTTCCTTATTGGCGGCGATTGGGGTGCCGAAAACCAGTGGCACACGCATCATTATAAGGCTGAAGTGCGACTCGAAGGCGCCACTTTGGACCAGCATGGCTACCTGGTGGATATCGTGGATATCGAGACCAACCTGGAAGCGCTGGTGGGCTACTTTCGGGACAAGACACTGAATGACACGCCGGAGTTTGCCGGCCTCAACCCCAGCATCGAACACTTTGCCCGCATCGTCTGTGAGGCCCTCTCAGAACGCATCAAGGCCCCTACCCTGGAGGCGATCACGGTGCGTATGTGGGAACACGAGCAGGCCTGGGCCGCCTACCGTAAAGAGCTGTAGCATGCCTATCCCCCGCACCTACAGCTTCGCGCGCTATCTCAGTGCGAAGCAGAGCGTCGACGACCGAGCGCTGAATCGGCACGTCTGGCAGAGCCTGGTTGCTGCCCTGCCTCGTGCCACCCCAGAGCAGCCGCTGCAGATCCTCGAGATGGGTGCAGGTCTTGGCACCATGGTAGAGCGGCTGGTCGCGAGCGGTGTGCTGACCCATGCGGCCTACACCGCCATTGACCTGGAGCCCACGCTCATTGCTGAAGCCCGTCGCCGCCTCCCCC
>AR_comb_assmDRAFT_10709240_pt1 | contig 10357 bp, 4 predicted proteins | sample ArasoioldDNA_FD_10543 | JGI IMG/M metagenome (IMG submission 10543) | reverse complement strand
CCCGGGCTAGTTGTAATATGGCCTCTTTGTTTGTCGGATCAATAGCCAAAGCTGATTTAAGTTCTTCAATCGACTCGCTCGTCAAACCGTTTTCGAGCAGGGCCGCGCCCAGTTGGGTCCGGCTCTGCGGATCGATTGTTGGACCATCTGCTTTCGTTATGAGCGTTTGATAGTCGCGAAAGTAATTCGCGGCGGCCGTGTGATCGCCCTGGCGCAATGCGACTATGACGAGAGCCTGAGCAACTTCCGCATCAGGTGAGTTAGCGTACGCCTTGCTAAACAACTCTCGAGACTGTCGTAGGCTTGCGGGTGTGCCATCCTCTAATCGAATTTGTGCAAGATTAATTGCCGCGCTTGCCTGGTCCGGGTTTAACCGCAGCGACGTCTCGAATTGTTTTGCCGCTTCGTCGTTCTGTTTTAGCTTCCGCAATACTGCGCCGTAATTGTTATGTGCGGATGGCGAGGATGGGTCGGCCGTAATTGCCGCTTTAAAGTGACGCTCAGCTCCGGCGAGATCTCCTTCTCGATCCGCAATTATCCCCAGGTACGTGTGGGCCAAAACATTGCCCGGATCTGCTGCGAGCACTTTACGAAACGTGTTTTGAGCGCTAGCCGTCTCACCATTTTCAAAGGATTTTATTCCTTCCGTAATCAGCAGATCGGCCTGGTTATTTGCGGTTGAACGTGGACCGGTAGATTGGGCCAGGCAGACGGCAGACGAGAGCAGCAATGCGGCGACGAGCACATCGCACAACAATCGTAACGAGAAAGGAAGTCGTACCTGAGTAGATAACAATGGGTAGATCCTGCTTCGTTCACAAGTATACCGAAGGTTGATCGAAACAAAAGGCGCGGGAGAATATTGAAATCTTCCCGCGCCTTTTAGTTCTCTTCAAGCTTCAGTCTAGAAGATAATCCGAGCGCCGAGCTGAATATGACGCGGCTGATTGAAGTCGCCTACTCTATCTGAGATACCGAAGGTGCCCGGGTTGTTTAAATCCATTCCCGGCAAGATGAAGCGGCCACGATTGAAGGCATTGAAGAAGTCAACCCGGAATTCAAGCGTGGTCGTCTCAGTAAGTTTTGTTTTCTTAAGGATATTGAAATCCTCGGTGAAGAACGGCTGACCGCGAAAACTGCTGTACGTTGGCGCCGAGTCACCAAAGAAGCGCAGGGGATCTGCGTAATAGGCTGCATATTCAGGGGAGCCAATCGCGGCATTTGTTCCACCGTACGCTACCGGGAACGCAAAGGCGCCGGGATTAACGTACTGGTACCTGACCCCTCCAGCTGGTATATCGGTATAGAACGACTGACCCGTAAGATTCGGTCGGAGATTCCCGTTGAAGCCGATGAGATTCAGAAAGTCTCTCGCTCCGCCGGCAATGAAGGGAACCAGCAGTGGACCATCACGATAGCGCTGAACTCCTGAGAGCTGCCAGCCACCGACAACCTTATCGACGAAGCCACCCTGGTTGAAATAGCGCTTACCCTTGCCGAATGGCAATTCAAGTACATAGTTGATCACAAACGACTGCGGTACGATGTTCGGCGAAGGTGTTCTTAAAGATCGTCGATCATATGGGTTTTGTACTACTCCATTTATCGGAGTGGCGCCAAACAGATCCTCGGCAGCATCAGTTATGAGTTTGGCAAATGTGTACGAGACTCCGACCTGAATGCCCTGCGAGAACCGTCGATTTACATCAATCTTCAAGGCGTGATAAATGCTCTGCCCTTCGCTTTCCTGATGTTCATTAATGATGCCGTATTGCGGGAATGGTTTTATTGACTGCGCCACTGTCCCGTTAAAACCGGGAAACACGGCATTGCCATTGGCGGGCAGCGTGACGCCCACGCTGGAAGCATAGGCCCGGTCGCTAGCGGTCACATCGTTGAGATTCTTGCTGAGCAAGGCCTGGCCCAGTTTTACACCATTGAATGGAATTGCATTGAGTGGATCAAAGCCACTTCGTAGGCGTGTCCCCTTACTGCCGATATAAGCGACTGACGCGACAAAGTTCGCCGGCAGTTGACGTTCTACGTTTAAGCTCCACTGGGCCGTGCGACCGTTCTTGAAGTTACGACTGAAGCCCTCGACGTCAGAACCGATAAACTGGCTCGTCGGATCGACCCCCAGTGTCGCCGGATAGTTATCCAACCTGATAAAGGAATCAAAACCTCCATTGATGTGCAGTCCTGGCGCAAGGTAACCAAGTTCTCCCCCGCGTCCGAAATCGTTGTAAAGAAGTGGTGCGTAGTACAGGCCATAACCACCACGTACAACGGTTTTTGTATTCACTGAATAGGCAAATCCAAAACGTGGTCCAAAATCGGAGTAATCAGGCTTCATTAAACCGCGATAAGGTGAGCAGACACCGCCCTGGCAATCTGCCCCGGCAATTGCACCGAGACGACCGCCGGCTTGCGGGTTCGCCACAAAGCGATCGAAGCCGCGATACTTGTCCAGGTGCTCAACGCGTGGATACGGGATGTCGTAACGCATTCCGATGTTAACCGTTAATCTCGAAGTAACTTTGATGTCGTCCTGGACAAAGAAGTTCGGCTCGAAGAAGCGGAAGCCGGGATCGATGGACTGGACTGAGTTGAACGAGAATTCCGGTGCGCCCGTCAGCAAACTGGCGATGGGCCATCCTTGCGTGAACGCGTTGCCATTTGCAGTCTGGTTGCTTTGGAAATTGAACCAGCCGCCTAGATCGAAATGGTTCGAGTCATTGAGTTGTTGCCAGCGTGCTTCACCGCCAAATTTGAAAGTGTGTCTACCGGTGGTCCAAGTCACAAAGTCGGCAAGTTGAACTGAGTTGTCACCGTCGTGATTATCGAAGTTAGTTGATCCGCCTCCCTGATAGGCGCGTGGGTCTGCCGAGGTTACCGGGCTGCCATAATTTGGGAAGTCGAGTCGTGGAAGCGCCAAATTCTGAGTGGCATTGGCGGGTATTCCAAACTGGACAGGCGTTCCGAGTCCCTTAGTTGTGTTTTGGTTCTTCACGAATGAACGGGTGAAGCCGAGGTTAAGGTGATTAAGCAGCGTTGGGGTAAACGTGTAGTCATCCTGCAGCCGGTAATACTGGGAATGAAACGTCTGGTCGAAAGTATTTACGTTGATCCAGGGAAATGGAAACCGTGGAAACTCTCCCTGTAGCTTGGTCTGCACTCGGTATGTAGAGCTAAATGCGATTCGATGTTTTTCCGAGAGTACAAAGTCTGTCTTCTGAACATAGTATTTTGATTTGGTCGGAAGAAGACTGCTGGCATTGTAGTTGTGGTAGACACCCGGACCAGTGGGCGCCGGGAAAAGCTGGACCAGTGCCAGTCCCGCAGGACTAAGAATGGATTGGCCGGAAGCGTTCGTATAAAGGTCCAGCCGGTTACCTGGAATAACTGGACGATCACAGGTTTGGCCGCCCGGCACGTTTCTGTATGAGCAGGGAACTGTGTTATCGAAGATCTGGTGGGGCCCAAAGAACTGCAGGACATAAGGATCTGTTAATAGCTCAGAGAAATCTCCGGTTCGCATCCTCGCGGTTGGCACGCTGATGTTCGCGTTCTCGGATTGAGTGACACGATAATTGCCGTAATTGAAAAAGAAAAAGACCTTGTTCTTCAGGCTCTTGAGTACTGGTCCACCTTCACCGAAATGTGGCAGATAAACCGGGCCACCTATACTGAATCCGAAATCATGTTGCTGATCGATTGGCTTCTCGGTTCCCAGCAATCGGTTCAGATCGATATTCGCGTCCAAACCTTTGGTCCGGTAAAACTCATAAATTTCACCGTGGAAATCGTTGCCTCCAGATTTGATCGTCAGGTTAATAACACCGCCTGACGAATTGCCAAATTCGCTTGAGTACTGTGCAGTACTGACGGTAAATTCCTGGAAGGCGTTTGGACCAGGCGCTACTTCGGTAAAGAAGGTGCCGTTTTCGGCACGTCGAGTTGGGGTACCATCAATAAGGATTTCTGTACCCAGTCCCTGTCCGCCACTAATCCTGAAATTGTTTCCGAGCGTACCACTCCCGCGAGCAGATTGATTCTGGTCGCCGACGCTTCCTCCGCCGGAAGCTACGCTGCTGTCCAGATATATAAATGCTATTGCTGATCGCCCAGCCGTCTCGCCACCAATCTGCAGAGGTAACTCACGAATCTGCTTTTCGGTAACGTTTGTTTGCTGTGTTGGCGTATCAGTTTGTAGCACCTGCGAATCTGAAGTTACGAGTACGGTTTCACCGACGGCACCAACCTCCAAGGTGACGTCCTGTCGGCGCGTCACTTGCACGCCCACGCGAACTTCATCGATCGTTGCCGTTTTGAATCCAGTTGCAGCAACAGTGATTTTATATGGAGCAGCCTTAAGCTCCGGGATTGTGAAGTTTCCATCGCTACCGGTTGTGATCTCGCGGACTTCACCATTCTCGATATTAGTGACGGTTACTTTCGCGCTCGAGACGACGGCACCGTTCGGATCTTTAATAGTTCCGACGATTGTGCCGCGATCACTTTGAGCAAAAGCAGTGATCGAGAAACAAGAAAGTAGCGTCAATAGAGTCAAGACGCCGTTGGTCCATCGTCTCATGTGGCCTCCTCAATATTTACAGTTGGACCAACAGTTGGTCCAACGATGACTAAAACTGGGCAGAAACTAGCGCCTTTAAGCGAATGGGCGTTTCGGATTTTGCAAGTCCAAACTGATCCCGGTTGCAGGGTCGGGGGAAAAAGACTTGATGACTATAGTGCTTGTTGCTTACACTGGCTGCTTATATAAGCCTAAAATGAGCAAGTGTCAAGAGGTTTTCCGGTCCATTACGGCAGTTCTAAATTAGTATTGCGGGCGAACAATTCGGTTCAAAAGCATTGGTTTGTGGCCGAATAATTAGATCCCAACAGCAAGTTTTCATGCATTCGAACAATCGCCGGCAGGCTGCAGGATTATGGACGAAATCCGCCGGCTCTTGTTGACCCCACGCCTTTGGACAAAATCCTAAGTAGTAGTATTCATCTGGAAATCGTTTATCTTGGTACGAGCACTCAACAATGCAGGCGAGAGGAAGAAACTCATGCGAGCTTTGCGAAAACTGTTACAGCTATTGATCATTGTTACGGTCGTTTCCCAGGCGGCATTGTCTGCGCCGGGTAAGAAGTGGACTGAAGCACAGGCCAAAAACTGGTATCGCGATCAGCCCTGGTTGGTTGGCAGCAATTACATTCCCGCCTCCGCGATTAACGAACTCGAAATGTGGCAGGCCGATTCGTTCGATCCAAAGCGAATCGATCTGGAACTCGGCTGGGCCCAGAGCATTGGCATGAATACGATGAGAGTTTTCTTGCACGATCTAGTTTGGAAACAGGATCCAAAGGGCTTTCAACAGAGGATCGATACCTTCCTGCGCATCAGCGCAAAGCACAATATTAAGCCGATGTTCGTACTATTTGATTCCTGCTGGGATCCAAATCCGGCGCTGGGAAAACAGCGTGCACCCCGCCCCGGAGTCCATAACTCTGGTTGGATGCAAAGCCCCGGTGGTAAGGCGCTTTCTGATCCCGAGGAATATCCCCGTCTTGAGCAGTATGTGAAAGGAGTCGTCGGCGCATTCGCGCGCGACCAACGTATCCTCGCCTGGGATGTTTGGAACGAGCCGGACAACTCGAATGGCTCGAGCTATAACAATGGTGAGCCTAAGAATAAAGTCGAGTTGGTCCTGGCACTATTGCCGCAGGTGTTTGCGTGGGCGCGGGAAGTTGGGCCAACCCAGCCTTTGACCAGTGGAATATGGAAAGGTGATTGGTCTGCGAACGATAAAATGGATGCGATGGATCGAATGCAGATTTATCTCTCTGACATAATCTCGTTCCACAACTACGACTCCGGCGAAGAATTTGAAAAGAGAGTTAAATGGCTACAACGTTACAACCGGCCACTGCTTTGCACCGAATATATGGCCCGTGGCAATAAGAGCACGTTTCAAGGCACCCTTCCGATCGCGAAAAAATACAACGTGGCAGCCATAAACTGGGGCTTAGTTGCCGGAAAAACCCAGACGTATCTTCCCTGGGATTCGTGGCAACATCCCTATACGGATCGCGAACCCGCAATCTGGTTTCATGAAGTCTTTCGCACCGACGGCACCCCGTACAGCGCTGATGAAGTTACACTGATCAAACAGTTGACTGGGGCGCAGGCAAATTCACGCCGCGGCATGTAAGTACTTTCAAGACAAATGCGTGCAATGTTTGAGGGAAACATGACCAATCTGAAGAAGATTTCACTCCTGTTCGCGTTGAGTGGTTTGCTCTGGACGTCGGTTGCTGCACAAGCTGTCAGCGATATCAAGATCCAGGTCGATAAGCCTGGAGCCGATATTTCACCGACCATGTTTGGGATTTTCTTTGAGGACATCAACTTTGGCGCCGACGGTGGTCTCTATCCAGAGCGAGTTAAAAACCGCTCGTTCGAATTCCCCGACCCGATGATGGCGTGGAAAGAGATTCAGAGAGTTGGAGCTGCGGGGACTCTCACGATCCTCACCCAGGACCCGATCAACGAGGAGAACTCTCACTATTTGCATCTCGACGTCAAGAATGCAGGGAAAGGTTTTGGCGTCTCGAACGAAGGCTTTCGCGGTATGGGATTTCAGCGTGACGAGGAATACTTGCTGACGTTGTACGCTCGTAATCCGGCGCATACTGAAAGATCAGGAAATGCTCGAGTTCAAGAAAGATTGCCGACTGCACTGCGTGTCGAGTTGGAAGGAGCTGACGGTGCAATTCTCGCTCGAGCCAGGCTCACCAATGTTTCGGCTCAATGGAGAAAGTACACTCTAGTCCTTCGACCCTCTGCAACCGCTCTGAAAGGACAATTGAATTTACTAGCCGACTCGAGTGGAACTCTTGACGTGGATATCGTGTCGCTGTTTCCCGCTGACACCTGGAAGAATCGTCAAAACGGGTTGCGATCCGACCTGGTCCAGCTGTTAAAAGACATGAAGCCGGGTTTTCTGCGTTTTCCGGGCGGCTGCATTGTGGAAGGCCGGTACCTCAAGACTCGCTATCAATGGAAGACAACAATTGGAGATGTTGCCAAACGAAAATTGATCATCAATCGCTGGAATGATGAATTCAAACATCGGCCTGCGCCTGATTATTACCAATCCTTCGGACTGGGCTTTTTTGAGTACTTCCAACTGGCTGAGGATATAGGAGCCGAACCGCTACCGATTGTTAATTGTGGTATGGCCTGCCAGTTCAATTCCAGTGAATTAGTTCCGATAGATCAGCTGGATCCGTATGTTCAGGATGCGCTCGATCTGATCGAATTCGCTAATGGGCCCGTTACTAGCGAGTGGGGACGGCTACGAGCTGCGATGGGCCATCCGGCACCCTTTAATCTCAAGATGTTGGGTGTGGGAAACGAACAGTGGGGCCCACAATTTATTGAGCGATACGAGGTGTTTTCAAAGGCACTCAAAGCAAAGTATCCCCAGATCACGCTCATTTCGGATGCTGGTCCAAGCCCCAACGATGACAGGTTCAAATTTTTGTGGGGCAAACTTCGTGAATTGAATGCCGATATAGTGGACGAGCATTACTACATGGCGCCAAGTTGGTTCCTGACGAATTCCGATCGCTATGATAATTACCCACGCACCGGTCCAAAGGTGTTTAGTGGAGAGTATGCGGCGCAGAGTGTGGGAATCGCGAGTCCCGACAATCGGAATTCCTGGGAGTGCGCACTGGCGGAAGCTGCCTTCATGACTGGCTTGGAAAGAAATGCCGACGTGGTCAGGATGGCGTCATACGCTCCTCTATTTGCTCATGTCGATGGCTGGCAGTGGACACCGGATTTAATCTGGTATGACAATCTCAGGTCTTACGGCACACCAAACTATTATGTACAGAAGCTCTTCAGCATTAACAAAGGCACCAATATTCTCCCGGTAATGTTGAATGGGTCGCCGCGCAATGCGCAGGACAATTTGTATGCAAGTGCTGCAATCGATCGGCGGACGGGTCATGTAATTCTCAAGCTGGTTAATGCCACAGCAACTCAAAGAGAAGTTCACATCAATCTATCAGGTTCGAAAGCTAACGGACGGTCAGCGGTTGCCTCGATTTTGGCCAGCGCCGATTCAAAGGCCGAGAATAGTTTGGATCAGCCAACCAGACTCGCACCAATTGAACGATCATTAACGTTCATGGGCCCCGAGTTTAATTACAAGCTCGAGCCTAGTTCCCTTACTGTCTTGCGTGTACCGCTCAGATGAAGTTGCGGGCCTTAATTTTTCTACTCATGATTTGGGGCTGTCGCATACCCGCGTGGTCGCAATCTAAATCGATCAATTCGGATATCACTTTGCTGACTGGGGACGTAAGCCCCATCCACGACCCCAGTATCATTCGCCAGGGACCAAACTATTACGTTTTTGGCACGAATCGTTTCAATCAAAAACTGCTACCGATATTTTGTTCGAATGACTTGAAGGACTGGCATTTCTCCGGCAACGTTTTTGATGACGTACCGGATTGGGCCAAAGCAGAAATTCCGGGGGCGCGTGGAATTTGGGCTCCTGACATCTCTTACACGGCAGGCGAGTACAGGCTTTACTATGCTGTTTCAACCTTTGGCAGCAACCAGTCAGTCATCGGACTTATCACAAACAAAACTCTTGATAACAAGAGCCCCGATTACAAGTGGGTAGATCAAGGGCGCGTTGTCGGTTCGACTAAAGGAGACGACTACAACGCAATAGATCCAAATTGTATTAAAGATAAGGATGGCAATACCTGGCTGGCCTTCGGAAGTTTCTGGGGCGGCGTCAAAATGAGAAGGCTCGATTCGAAAACGGGGAAGCTTTCCAACGCTGACACCAAGCTCTATTCGCTCGCAAGTCGACGCCCGCTTGATCCGCCGGCCATAGAAGGACCGGCCATCCTACGGCACGACGCTTATTACTATTTGTTTGTAGCTTTCGACTTTTGTTGTCGCGGCAAAAACAGCACTTATAAGATCTTCGTTGGTCGAGCTGAGAAGATCATGGGGCCTTACCTGGACCACGAAGGGAAGTCATTGATGGAGGGTGGCGGAACCCTTTTGGTTGAGGGATCCGAAGACTGGCGCGGACCAGGTGGCCAATCGTTGTTACACGAGGATTCACAGGATCTGATGGCCTTTCACTCTTACAATGCAGTTACCGGAAAGGCGACCTTGATGGTCTCAAGGATCACCTGGAAACAAGGCTGGCCCCAGCCCATCAGGCTACCGTGATTGGGAGTTTGTAACTTTGTACTTCGTACTTTGTGCTTCGTGCTTCGTACTTTGATCTTTGATCTTTGATCTTTGATCTTTGATGTTTGATCTCACGAATCGAGCTCCAAAGACCAAAGACCAAAGCGCAAAAGCTCAAAGTACAAAGCTCAAAATACAAAGCTCAAAATACAAAGCTCAAAGCCTAACCGCGCACTATGCCCAAATCAGTCCTAATCCTACTGCTGCTGGCCTCGAGTGCCTTGGCCCAGCAACCAACTCCCACTCCACCGGTGCGAGGACGCTCGTACGACACCAGCAATCTGCCAAAGACGCCGCCAAACCCTGGTCCACGGGGGAAGTCGCCTGTGCAATTTACCGACGTGCGAGTTGCCAGCAAGATCAACTTCAAGCACTCCGCTTCTCCGACTTCTAAAAAATTCTTATTGGAAACTATGGGGAGCGGAATAGCCGTTTTTGATTTCAATAACGACGGTCGGATGGACCTTTTCTTTACAAATGGCGCTCTTTTGCGAGACGAAATGGCTGCCGATGCGCTTCCCGCTAAAGCCGATTCCACTTACTGGAATCGCCTTTACCAACAACTACCGGATGGTAGCTTTCAAGATGTTACCGAGCGAGCTCGCCTGCAGGGACAAGGTTATTCGATGGGAGTTGCCACCGGTGACTTCGACAACGATGGTTTTGTTGATCTTTACGTGACCGGTTACGGGAGAAACTATCTTTACAAGAATAATGGTGACGGTACTTTTATTGACGTGACGCAAAAGTTTGGTGTCGCTGGTGGCGGATGGTCCACGAGCGCAGGCTGGTTTGATTTCGATAAGGACGGTCGACTCGATCTTATTGTCGCCAGGTACCTGACCTGGGATTTTGGCAATGGATCACTGGTTTGCGGCGATGCACGTCCGGGTATGCAGGCTTACTGTCACCCTGACAATTTCAAAGGCGCCACCAATTTGCTCTTTCACCAGAAAGCGGACGGCACCTTTGAAGACATTTCCCAGAAAGCAGGCATGTCAGATCCAAAAGGAAAAGCACTGGGCCTTGCTTTTGCTGATTTTGATAACGATGGCT
>AR_comb_assmDRAFT_10109452_pt1 | contig 10358 bp, 5 predicted proteins | sample ArasoioldDNA_FD_10543 | JGI IMG/M metagenome (IMG submission 10543) | reverse complement strand
GTCCGCTGCCTCAAGCCGGGCGGCACGCTGGTCCTCGGGACGGTCGACTACGGCGGCTGGCAATGGCCGCTGATCGAGCGCGCCTATGGGTTCGCAAAGCCGACGGGCTACGCCGACGAACACATCACGCATTACACCCGTGCCGGCCTCTTCGAGATCCTGCGGCGCCGTGGACTGACGATTCTCGAACACCGCTACATTCTCGGCGGGGAAATCATCATCAAGGCGAGCAAGGGGTGAGGAGCGCTGTTGTCGAAGCAGTGGGCAGGTTCCGCGCGATGCCGCCAGAAACGGCCGTTCGCGTCATCTACTGGAGCCTGTTGGTCAGCGGAGCCGTGTCTCCGATCATGATCGGCGCAATCACGAAGCTCACCTACACCGATACCCAACTCTATCCGCCGTATTTCAAGTCAGTCGTTTACGGGTCGATCCTGGCAACCTTCGCCGGTGGCGTTTTACTCGGTGCCGGGAGAACTGTCGCGCCAGTTCGATGGCGGACTAACTTCAGCCAACCAGGCCTCACCGCGTTTGCGTGGTCGATTGCAGCAGGCATCACGCTGCTGCTGGTTCCGGTATTCCTGGTCGTCTGGCGTGTCAAAGCCGACGACATCGGCGGATGGACTTATCCATTCCTCAACAAGCGTTGGCTCGGCGCGTTGTACGCGATCTCGCTCAGCTCACTCGTGCTCTTGCCGCCGGTGCTGCGGCGTTTGCATGTCACGGCACTTGAAGAGCCTCAGGCTGCGATCATTCAACCGCGCGCGACGGCAGCGTGGAAGCGCGCGTCTGGTGCGGCAGCGATGTTGGCAGTGGCGTGGCTGTTGGCCGGGCCGCCGTGGCACGTGGCGGCGCATCACCGAGGGATTGATTTTCATGAGCAAGTCCACCTCGGTCCGCTGCAGGCGATCGACAAGGGCTATGTGCCGTTCGTCGGACCGGCATCAACCCAGTACGGTCCGGGTACTCAATTCCTGACCTACTCGTACATGAAATGGACCAATCAATTCGACATCGTCGGTTTTCGTGAAGCAAACCTGGTGCAGCACTTTGCCACGACGGTCGTCGTATGTCTGCTCGCGTGGTGGACCATCGGATTTCCGGGCGCGCTCGCGGTGTTGATCCTGGGGCTGTCGTTCTCGCCCCTTCAGTTTTTCTCGCCGGCTGGTGACGGGACGTTTCAGGGTGCGTACGGGTGGGGAAGTGGCCTGCGTTACCTCGGCGCGCTGGTCGTGGTGCCGTTGACGGTGCGGCGCATGCTGGTCGCGCCGGCCAGCGGGATGGATTGGCGTCTGCTCGCGATCGGCGCCGCTGCCGGTGTATTTGCGTGGCTGGCGCAGGAAAACCTGAGTGCGACGGTGGCCGCCCTCGCTTTTGTGCTGCTGCTGATGCTGGCAACCCGCACCATCACGTGGTGGGCGACTGTCAGCACCACGGCGCAGGTTGCCGCGGGCTCCGCCATCGTGGCGATTCCCATCGTGGTTTATTACCTGCTGCAAGGAGAATTCGCGCGGTTCGTGCGGAATTACTTCCTGGTGCCGCGAGCCGTGGCGACAGGTTTCAGCAATTCGTGGTGGCTCGAGGGACCGTCCAATCCTGGTTATCGTGCGTTTTGCTTCACCACCGCTGTGATCATCGTCATCGGCGTTGCCACCGTATGGAATGTGCGCGAGATGCGGCTGAGACATCCCTTGACCGAGTCGCAAGCGCGCTTGCTGGCGTACCTCGGTGTGCTGGCAGCGAGCTATCACACGGCGCTCTATCGTTCCGACGCGACTCATCTGGTCAACACAATGATCGCCCTGCCGTTTGTCCTGGTCCTGGTATTTCGCGACCTGCCCAAATGGACCGTCCGGACGTTCATGGCGAAGTCTGCGCTGCGTGCCGCGATAGTCGCAGCGGCGATTTGGTTGTATCCCATTTATGGAGTGTCGAGCACCCTCAATGCGTCGGTCATCAAGCCCTCGGTGCTGCGCTTTCAACAGAGCACGCCGGCGCGAATTGCGTCCAGCGACCCGCGGCCGGCCTTCGTGCGGGCCACCGCTCACCTGCAGGATGAGCCGACGGTCGTCGTGGGCGCCGGTTCGATGCGACAGTTCCTCGAGGATGTCAGTACCTTGAAAGCGACCGTCGCCGATCGACGCACCTATGTTCTGAATCTGGCGAACATCTACACTGGGGTGATCTATTTCATGGGCGATCTGACCCCGGCCCCGTATCTCTTCGATCGCGAGACGATGATGATCAATGTCGCGCTGGCGGCGGAGTCACTCGCCTACATGCGAGAGCGAGTGAATGAGTTCGATTGTGTGATCAGCCGGACTCTCGATGAACCCGAAGTGAAGCTGTTTCTCGGCGCGCACCCGGACGCGAGAACTGAAATGCTCAGTCTGACGAACGCGCCTATCTACGTGATCCTCAAACCGTGATCGCCATCCGCCAGGACGCCTCATGACCCCGCGGCACGACATCCTCTGCATCTCGTCGATCGACTGGGATCACATCTGGCAGGGGCATCAGGAAATCATGTCGATGCTCGCCGCCGACGGTCACCGCGTGCTGTTCGTCGAGAACACCGGCGTCCGCGGGCCGGCGCTCGGCGACCTGCCGCGCGTCCGCAAGCGAATCCTGTCCTGGTGGCGCGCGACGAAGGGATTCAGGGAAGAGCGGCAGAACTTGTTCGTCTATTCGCCGCTGCTGCTGCCGTTCCCGTATTCGCGAGTGGCGCGATGGATCAATGGCTACTTCATGTTCCGCGCCCTGCGGCGTTGGGCCGACATCATCGGCTTTCATCGACCTGTCGTGTGGTCGTTCCTGCCGACGCCGCTCGCGCTGGACGTGATTGGCGCCGTCGATCCCCGCCTGACGATCTATTACTGCATCGACGATCTCGCGCGCAGCTCGCATGGAGCCAGGAAGATCGTGGCGAGCGAAGAGAAGCTGTTCAAGAGCGCCGATCTCGTCTTCGTGACGTCCGAAAAACTCCGGCAACGTGCGGCAGGCTTTCGGCCGGATGTGCACCTCTTTCCGTTCGGTGTCAGCTTCGAGCGGTTCGAACGGGTGCGCAACCTGGCCGCGCCGCCACCGGCCGATATCGCGTCGTTACCACGGCCGATCGTCGGCTACGTCGGCGGGCTGCATCAGTGGGTCGACCAGCAGCTGGTCGTCGAGACGGCACGCCGCATGCCCGATGTCTCGTTCGCCCTGGTTGGGCCGGAGCAGTCGGACATCTCGTTGTTAAAGACGTGCCCGAACATTCACTTGCTGGGGCAGCGGTCGCACGACGAGGTGCCGGCCTACGTCAATGCGTTCGACGTGGCCCTGATCCCGTACCGGTTGGCCGAGTACACGGCGAATGTCTATCCCACCAAGCTCAATGAATACCTGGTGATGGGGAAGCCCGTCGTGGCGACGGATCTTCCGGAGATCCGGCGCTTCAACGACACCCACGGCGCTGTCGTGCGCATCGCGTCGAGCGCGGATGCGTTCAGCGCCGAAGTCCGCGGCGCCCTGGGAGACCGGACACCGCAGGCCGTCGAGCGCCGTATCGCGGTTGCGCAAGAGAACAGCTGGCGCAGCCGGCTCGATCGCATGACGGTGCTCGTCGGCGAGGCGCTCGGCGCGCACGCCGCGAAGGAGCAGCGTTGGGACGCGCAACTGCGGCGCGTGTATCGAAGGACCCGCAGCCATTCGGCCCGCATCATCATCACCGTCGCCGCGTTGTATCTGCTGGCGTTCCACACCAATTTGCTGTGGTGGGCCGCCGAGCCGCTGCGGGAGGATCGCGCGCCGGCCGCCGCGGATGCAATTGTCGTCTTCGCCGGCGGCGTCGGCGAGTCGGGGCAGGCCGGCGGCGGTCAACAGGAGCGGCTCAAGCAGGCGATCGATCTCTATAAGGCGGGTTACTCCGACAGGTTGATTCTGTCGTCGGGATTTGTCTACAGCTTCAAGGAAGCGGAGTCGATGCGCTCGGTCGCGATCGGCGAGGGCATTCCGGCGGATCACATCGAGCTCGAGCTGCGCGCGCGTAATACGCTGGAGAACGTGGCATTCGTGCACGCGATCCTCGAGCGGCAGAACTGGAAGCGGATCCTGCTCGTCAGCTCTCCCTATCACATGCGGCGCGCCCACATGGTCTGGACCAAGTCCGCTCCGGACATCGCCGTCACGCCGACGCCGCCGCCGAACGCGCAGTTTTACGAACACACCCGTGGCGCCACGCTCGATCAAATCCGCGGCATCGCGTGGGAGTACGCCGCCATCGTCTACTACTGGTGGCGCGGCTATCTGTAACCCGTGAGAGTGCTTCGCAAGATCTTCTTCATTGCCATCCCGGCAGCGTTCGTCGCGCTGCTGCTGATGGCGGTCGGCGTTGAAGCCTGGGTGCGAATGTCGTGGGACGATCGGCGCGGCACACCCGGCTTCCTGGTCTCGCATCCGACCCGCGGCCAGCGTCTCGGCATCAACTATGACGGTTGGTTTGCCGGCGTGCCGGTGAAGACCAACGCGCTCGGGTTCCGATCGACCCGCGCCGACGTGCTGGAGAAGGATCCGAACACGTTTCGCATCCTGCTGCTGGGCGATTCGGTCACGTTCGGGCACGGTGCCGTCCATGACTATCCGTCGCTGCTCGAGTCGGAGCTCAAGAAATGGCGCGGCGACGTCGACTGGCAAGTGTGGAACCTCGGCGTCCCCGGTTACAACACGAGCCAGGAGCTGACCTACCTTCGGGAAGTGGGTCCCCTCTCCGCACCGGATCTCGTCATCGTCGGCTTCTATATCAACGACATCATCGGCAACGCGCCCGCGCCGTCGCCGTCGATCGTGCGCACGAGCTCCAGCCGAGCGCTGGCCTTCCTGCAGGAGCACTGGTACTCGACCGAGTTCTACAAGCGGATTGCGCTCACGGCCGCGTGGCGAATGTCGGGCAGCGAGGGGTTTCGGCGCCGGTTCGACAATCTCGAGAGCGAAGAGAAAATGAGCGCAAAGCTCGGCGAGGTCGAAGCGGCCCGTGAGCAGGCGATTACGCCATTCGATCGTTTTTCGGAGGCTGAGGCAGCGGCCCTGAAATGTGCCGGCGGCATGCCGCCAAGCGCGAAGGATCTCGCGGAACTCCAGTCGCAGCCCGACTGGCCGGCTTTCGTCGAGTCGGTCCGCGGGTTCCAGGCGGTGGACAGCGCGCGCGAGTACCGCATCGTGTTCTTCCTGAACCTGGTGCCGCCAGTGTGTCCGGACGGAGATTTCTTTTACGACGGCAAGTCGATTGAACACGAGTATTTCCTGAAACTGTTTTCGGCCGCCGGCACGCCGACGGTGTCCGTCTATCCGGCCTTCCTCCGCGTCCGGCCGTCGCAGATGCCTCGTGCCGAGGCTCACGCGATTGGCAACGCCAACCAGCTGAAGGCCGAGACACTCTTTGCCTACCTTCGAGACATGTTGTCGCAAGAGCCTGCCCTCCGAAGCCTTGGCGAAGGAGGGCTCCGGCGCCGCGGCCGCTGAAGTACCATGATCGATTGCCCATATGTGCGGAATTTGCGGTGAGCTGAGGTTCGACGACGAGCCCGTCGATCCGGCGGCGCTTGCGGCGATGCGCGACCGGATTGCGCATCGCGGGCCGGATCACGCCGACGGCTACATCGCGCTCAATCGGCAAGCCGCGCTCGGCTTCCGCCGCCTCAAGATCATCGATCTGAGCGCGGTCGCGAATCAGCCGATGCCCAACGAAGACGCCTCGATTCACGTCGTCTTCAATGGCGAGATATACAACTATCTCGACCTTCGTAAAGAGCTGGTGGCGCGCGGCCACCGGTTCAGGTCCCACTCCGATACCGAAACCATCGTCCACCTTTACGAGGAGCACGGTCTCGATTGCATCGAGCGGCTCGATGGCATGTTTGGGCTCGCCATCTGGGACGAACCTAAGGGCCGACTCGTACTGGCTCGCGATCGTGCCGGCAAGAAACCGCTCTTCTATCACTCCGATGCCAGGCGCGTGTTGTTCGGCTCGGAGATCAAGGCGCTGCTCGGTCACCCGTCATTCGCGGCAGAGATCGATCGCGATGCGGTGGCGCCGTACTTCCTGTACGGCTACGTGCCGGGCCCTCGGACCTGGTATCGGGGGATCCGCCAGGTTGAACCCGGCAGCTTGGTGACATTCGATCGCTCCGGCATGGCGAGCTCGCGCCGTTACTGGCAGCTGACCTACCCGCCCGAAAAGTCGGTCAAGAACATTGCCGCGGCCGAGGCGACCGCTGGAGTGCGCGAGCTCGTGGTGGCTGCCGTCAAGCGGCGGTTGATGAGCGATGTGCCGCTCGGCGCCTTCCTCAGCGGCGGCGTGGATTCCACCGTGATCGTGGGCGTGATGCGCGAACTTGGCGTGTCGCCGCTCAAGACGTTCAGCATCGGCTTCGAGGGTGACGCGGCGTATGACGAGACCGCGCCCGCCCGGCGAACCGCGGAACGGTTCGAAACCGATCACACCGAGCTTCGTGTCAAGCCGTCGGCGATCGACTTGCTCGATACGTTGATCTGGCATCACGACGGCGCTTTCGGCGATTCATCCGCGATCCCGACCTACATGGTCTCCAAGCTGACTCGCGAGCACGTCACGGTCGCATTGACCGGCGACGGCGGCGATGAAGTGTTTGCCGGCTACTTGCGGTTCCGTGCGGCGGCGCTGGCTGCGAAAGTGCCGGAATCGGTCCGCGGCCTGGCCGGCGGCCTGATGGGCGCGATTCCTGCGGGTCCGAACGATCGGCATTGGCGGTCGCGCGCGGCGCGCTTCGGCCGCGCGCTCGCACTGCCGCTTCACGAGCGCGTGACGCGCTGGAACAGCTTCTTCGATGCCGACCTCGAGTCCCTCGTCGGTGGGCCGCCGGTCGATCGTCTTCAGCACATTCGCGGCGTGATGGAAGGGATGACGGGCCGCTCGACCCTTAGTCAGCTATTGCTGGCAAACTTCAGCTCGTACTTGCCGGACGATCTGCTCGTAAAGGCCGACCGCTGCACGATGGCCAACTCGCTCGAAGCCCGCGCGCCGTTCCTGGATCGCGCGCTCATGGAATATGTCGCGGCCGTGCCGGATCGTTACAAGCTCGACGGCGGGCGTACCAAGGCGATCCTGCGCGATGCGTTCAAGGACTTGATCCCCGAAGAAATCGATCGACGCCCCAAAACCGGCTTTGGCGTGCCGCTCGATGCCTGGTTCCGAGGCGAGCTGCGTGAGATGGCAGGGGATCTGCTGCTGTCTCCCAATGCGCGCTATCGCGATTACATTGCCGCCGACGTCGTTCACCGGACCCTCCAGCGCCACCAGAGCGGAGCCGCGAATGAAGGTCAAAGGCTGTGGGCGCTGCTGACCTTCGAGCGCTGGTTGCAGTTGCTGCCGACATTCCTTCGCGGTAGTCTTCGGACGGTCCCCGCATGATCGACCATCTCTGGCAGCTGTTGCTGCTGTCGTTCGGCGTGTCGCTCGGCCTGGTGCCGATTTGCCGCGCCGTCTCGACCCGGCTGGGCTATGTGGCAAAACCCCGCGAGGATCGCTGGCACAAGCGGCCGGTGGCGCTGTTTGGCGGCGTCGGCATCGGCTTGTCGCTGCTGATGGTGTCACTCCTCAGCGGCGTCGCGACCGAGATCCCCGTCCTCATCATTTGCTCGATGGCGATGTTCGCGGTCGGCTTCAGCGACGACATCCTGTCGCTCAAGCCAACGACGAAGCTGGTTGCGCAGATCGCGCTCGCATCGGTCCTGTTGTTCTTCAACTACCGGCTCAATTGGTTCGAGTCGATGACGCTCGACATGGCCTGCACACTCGTCTGGGTGGTCGGGCTGACGAACGCCTTCAACCTGCTCGACAACATGGACGGGCTCTGCGCCGGCGTGGCGCTGATCGCCGCCACATCGCTGGCGGGAGGCTTGCTTCAGGCGGCGGCACCCGGCACTTCGCCCGCTGAAGTGCGGATGCTCGTCATACTGATCGGCGCGACGGGCGGATTCCTCGTCTACAACTTTCACCCCGCGTCGATTTTCATGGGCGACAGCGGCAGCTTGTTGCTGGGTTTTGCGGTCAGCGCCGCCACCCTGACCACTCAGGCGAACAACCTGGCGCGTCCCGATGTCATCTCGATCGTGGCGGTGCCGGTCCTGGTCCTGCTGATTCCCATCTTCGACACGTCGCTGGTGACGATGTCCCGGATCCTGTCTGGGCGCTCGGCGGCGCAGGGCGGCCGCGATCATTCGTCCCATCGTCTCGTCGCGATCGGCTTGAGCGAGCGGAACGCCGTCGCCATTCTCTGGCTGCTGGCCGCCACTGGCGGCACCATCGGTCTGTGGCTCGATTACCTGCACCAGGGATGGGCCTCGCTCGCCGCCGCGGGTTTCGTCATCGTCATGGTGCTGTTCGCCGTCTACCTGTTCAGCATTCGCGTCTACGAGGAAGGGGACGCGCGCGTTGAACAGGGCGCGCTGACGCCGCTGCTGGTCGACCTGGTTTACAAGCGCCGCGTCGCGGAAGTCGTCCTCGACCTGCTGATCACGTCCGCCTGCTATTACGCCGCCTATCGGTTGCGATTCGAAGATCCCGAAGACTTCATGAAGAACTTCGGCAGCTTCACGTCGTCTTTTCCTCTGGTCATCGGCGTCCAGATGGTCGCCTTCTTTGTCGTCGGTGTTTACCGCGGTGTCTGGCGGCATTTCGGCATGAACGACGCGCTGGTCATCACGCGCGGCATCTTCTTCGGCGCCTTGACCTCGCAGCTCTTCATCCTGTACGTCTACCGATTCTTCAGTTACTCGCGGACGGTGTTTGCGATCTACGCAGGCCTGCTGCTGATCTCGATGACGCTGGCGCGCGCGTCGCTGCGCCTGGCGGGGGAATTCATCCAGCGGCAGCGGCAGTCCGGCCGCCGCGTCGCCATCTACGGTGCGGACGATGGCGGCACGTTGGCGTTATCGCAGTTGTCGCGCCGCGAAGACGAGTTCATGCGAGTGCTGGGCTTTGTCGATGACGACCCGCGTCGCGCCGGGGCCAGGATTGGTGGTTACCCGGTCATCGGCAACTTCAGGGCCCTGGAGGTGTTGATCACCACGCGCTCCGTGGATCTGGTCGTCATTGCCAGCCAGCAGGTGACACCTGAACGCGTGCACAACCTTCAGACGCTGTGCCGCGCCAATGCCGTCAGTCTGACCCGCCTCACTGTCAACTTCATCGAAATCGTTTCCGATGAAACAGCCGACCCGCCGGCGCCCGCCGCGGTCGTTCCGTTCCCGCGCGGCTAGCCTGCCCTGATCCCGCGAGGCCGGTGTCTCAACCTACCGCTGACGCCTCGAACGTCTCGCGTCCCGCATCTGTGTCAATCTATCTTCGGGAATGAGTGGGCTTGGGTTATCCGCCACAATTGCGCGCCGAATAATTCTTTGGCCACAGCGCGCAGGCGACGGTGGCAGCAGCCAACGCGGAGAGCAGGCGTCTGCCGAGAAGGCCGCGTCGGTGGCTTTTGCTCGAGCTGACGGCGAGGCGAGCGACTACGAGTCGTTCTTCCAGTTCTTCCCTGACCATCTGCTCAAGGATGCGTTGAAGGGCCAGAGGGTGCTGGACTTCGGTAGCGGCTACGGCGGCCGGACCGTCGAGTACAAGCTCTGCGGCGCCGCGCGAGTGTGCGGCATTGAGCCGTTCGACGACGTGGTCGAGCTCTCGCGGCAATACGCGGAACACCGGGGCGTTCGTGATGTCGAATTCAAGGTCTGCGGTCACCGAGAGATCCCATACCCAGACGCGTCATTTGACGTCGTGATCACCTACGACGTGCTTGAGCACGTCGAGGACCCGCGCGCGTCGGTCGCTGAGATCTGGCGGGTGCTCAGGCCCGGCGGCCTGTCCGTCAACGTGTTCCCGGTGTACTTCGGAGCACGGTCGCATCATCTCGACTACCTCTCGACCTTTCCAGGGCTGCATTGGATGTTCTCCGCGCGGACGCTCGTGCGGGCCGTCAATTCGATCCTGGCCGATCGGGGCCTTCACGACGGCCTGCAGCCCGAGCCCCGCCGTTCATTTGATGGCGCGCGTGAGGTGCTGCCGCAGCTAAACGGGCTCTCGAGCTGGCATCTCTCGGACGTGTTTCGTCAGTTCGAGGCGATCAGTTACGAACGGCACCCGTTGCACTGGTTGGATCCAGGCCGAGGACGGATTGCGAAGGCGGTCGTCCGATCGTCGCTCCCGGCGATCATCAAGGATGCGGCCACAAGCAGCATGGCGTGCATCCTGCGGAAGCCAGGGGATGGTCCGTGCCCGCTGGCGCCGCCGGCAGACAGCAGTTCCACCGCGCGACTGTCACTCCTGGACTGGACGCTGTGCAATCCCGCAC
>AR_comb_assmDRAFT_10168447_pt1 | contig 10359 bp, 8 predicted proteins | sample ArasoioldDNA_FD_10543 | JGI IMG/M metagenome (IMG submission 10543) | reverse complement strand
ATGGTTAAGTTGTTCCGTTCTCATCGGAATGACTTTAAAGATGGACAACAGCTCAGGGATTTTATTTATGTGAAAGACGTGATCAAAGTCTGTTATTGGTTTATGGAAGAAGTTGAGAAGGGAAAAGTGGCAAGTGGCATTTATAATCTTGGAACAGGAAAGGCAAGAACCTTTAACGATCTTGTGACTGCAACTTTCCATGGCTTTGACAAGAAACCAAGCATAACTTATATAGATATGCCTGAAGATATCCGTGATACTTATCAGTATTTTACGGAAGCAAACATGAAAAAACTTCGTAATGCCGGTTATAAGGATGAGTTCTATTCTCTTGAAGAAGGCATTGATGATTATGTAAGAAATTATCTCGCACCCGGCCGATATTACAATTGATCCCTCAATTTGTCTTAAATTGATTTTCCCGTCCCGGCTTAGCCGGGAGAACCAAAGCAATCTTTATGAATAAGAAAATAGCAATCATCGGTGGAGGTAATCTTGGCGCATCTATAGCCGAAGGATTGATCAATAGCGGCTTTTCAAGGCCAGAGAATATAATGGTAACAAGACGAAATCTTAATCCCATTCAGTATTTAGGTAAAAAGAAAGTAAAACTCACGAGTGACAACCTCGAGGCATTGCGATTTGCAAAGTTGATTATACTTGCGGTTAAGCCATTCCAAATAGATAATATTTTGAATGAGTTAAAAGCTTCATTCAGCATTAAAGATCATGTGTTGGTGTCTGTTGTTACCGGCGTCAACATTGCACACATTCTTGAAAAAACAGATAGAAAGCTTTCAGTTATCCGTGCAATGCCGAACACGGCAATCGCAATCCAGGAAAGTATGACCTGCCTCGCAGCACACGAAGTGACAAAGGATCAATTAAAGTTTATAGAAGATTTATTCAGTCAGTTAGGCAAGATTGCCTGGATTGATGAAAAACTAATGGATGCAGCAACAGTATTGGGAGCTTGCGGTACTGCATATGCGATGCGTTATATACGCGCAAATATTCAGGGTGGTATTCAAATTGGTTTTGATGCGGCAACAGCAAGTCTGATTGCGGCACAAACAGTAAAAGGAGCTGCCGAATTATTGCTTAAAAAAGGTGCACATCCTGAGCAGGAAATTGACAAAGTAACTACCCCTAAAGGATGTACGATAGCGGGATTAAACGAAATGGAACATCAGGGCTTTAGCTCTTCATTGATAAAAGGCATTGTGGCCAGTTATGACAAAATCGCAAAGGATTGAAAATAAGCCTCATTTTCTGCCAATCTTTCGCCCAATGAGCCTAAAAACTCGTTGATTAGCTTGTAGATATACTAAAGTTTTTCTTTTTTCGTTTTCAGATAGACTAATCCATATCATAGAGAAAAACCCTTAAACCCGGTAACTATGAAAAACGAAAAGATCAGCCATTATGTGCTGTTGGCGGAGATATTAATCATTGTACTCTTGCACCTCAATAAAGGTCAGGTTAATCAACCTGTAACACAGGCTAACCCAACCACCGCTAAAACTTTTTCTTCGAACAAGCAGCCAACTTCTATTTTTGTGGTCTCTCAAGCACCCAGGTAGATGCTGTAATTGGGAAGAAGGAAATTGTCACTTATGAAGATCGCATTCACTATTTGCTCGAACAATTATCTATCACTGGCGCGAGCTCTTGGAAAATCCCTGTTAAGTCATAATCCAGAATACACTTTTTTTATCGGCCTCGTTGACAAACTCAATCCTGAAATAAGTCAATATTACCAGGATTTTGAAGTAATACCCTGCTCAGAAATTGGCTTGAAAGAGCTGGATGACATGGCAAGGAAGTACTCGATCGCCGAATTTAATACCGCCGTAAAACCTTTTTACTTTACTTATTTCCACGAGCGTTTTCCTGATGTAAAACAAATGCTTTTCGTGGATCCGGATATGTTAGTGTATGACCGTCTAACGGACCTGGATACACTACATGCCTCATACGACATTCTGCTAACTCCACATATCCTTCATCCGATGCCGTTGGATGGTAAGAATCCTTCAGAGATCTCTTATCTCGCAACCGGAACTTTCAACCTGGGTTTTCTTTCCTTAAAGATGAGCCCGATTACTAAAGAATTCCTGGCATGGTGGAGTGAGCGTCTCAAACAGTATTGCACATTCGATTTTGCAAAAGGACTATTTGTAGATCAGAAATGGGTGAATTTGGTTCCTGTTTTTTTTAATTCAGTTTATATTATCCGGAACCCGGGATACAATATCGCCTATTGGAACATCCACGAAAGAAAAGTGGAATGGAAAAATGACAAGGTTCGCGTCAACAATGATTTTCCATTAGTGATCTATCATTTCAGCAGCGTAAATATCAAAGCTGGTAAATTGTTTTATAAACAGCAGGACCGCTTTGTTGACGAGGACTTCCCTGAAGTAGTCAAGTTGTTTGAAGATTACCGCAATAAAGTAATTGCAGAAGGATACCTTGAAACAAATAAGCTTGCCTGTTACTATGTATCCATGCACGATGAGTTTATAAAAGAAGAAATGAAGAAACGCATGGACGGTAGACTTAAACTATTCTTCAAAGCCATCATTCCCAAACCTGTCAGGCAGAACGTTAAGCAAAAGCTTAAGAAGCTGATTGGGGATTAATTACGATTTACGAATTACGTCCCGAATGTTCGGGATACGATTTCACCCACGTTTACTACTACCTGTTTATCAATGCGATTTTGGTTCGTTTTAAATGGTTATTGACTTAACTCTACTAACCTAAAAAAGAATTCCACCAACATATTCACAAATCGTAAATCCCAAATCGTAAATCGTAAATTTTTCTTAGGTTTGCATGACCTTCTGGAATTATTCCTCCTTTTAATTTTATTGGATTTCCATAGGTCAACGGGTGGGTTGCCTTTTAGAACAATTCTATTATAATTATACCATTTCCGGAGGCCGGAATGGGCATTAAACCTTGGCCTTGATATCGCGGGATGGGAGAGTTTTGTGCGGCTCATTCATTTCAGGCATAAATGAATATTAATAATATACCATGGCCAAATATATTTTTGTTACAGGAGGGGTGACTTCCTCATTGGGTAAAGGAATTATCGCTGCATCGCTTGCCAAGCTTCTACAGGCAAGAGGATTGCGTGTCACCATCCAAAAATTCGACCCTTACATAAATGTTGACCCAGGTACTTTGAATCCCTATGAACACGGGGAGTGTTTTGTAACTGAAGATGGCGCTGAAACAGATCTTGACCTTGGTCATTACGAAAGATTCTTAAACATCTTTACTTCACAATCAAATAACGTCACTACTGGTCGCATTTATCAAACCGTTATTAATAAAGAAAGAGAAGGTGCATTTCTCGGAAAGACCGTGCAGGTTGTTCCTCATATCACGGACGAGATCAAACGAAGAATGCAGTTGCTGGGTCAGGATGGAAAATATGATATCGTAATTACAGAGATCGGCGGAACCGTTGGTGATATTGAGAGCTTACCTTTTGTGGAAGCTGTACGTCAATTGCAATGGGAATTGCCGGAAGAAGACACGGTTGTGGTTCACCTCACTTTAATACCTTATTTAAAAGCGGCGAAGGAACTAAAAACAAAACCAACTCAGCATAGTGTAAAAATGCTGAGCCAGGAAGGAGTTCATCCTGATGTTATCGTGTGCCGCACAGAAGAACCATTGGGTCCCGAGATTCGCAGAAAGATTGCGTTGTTCTGTAACGTAAAGCAGGAAGCAGTAATTGAAGCTGCAGATGCTTCTACCATTTATGAAGTTCCTCTTGCCATGATGAGAGAGAAACTGGATATCATTTGTCTTAAGAAATTAGCTATAACACAATTCCATGAACCTGATCTTTCCAAATGGAAGGAGTTCCTCGATAAATTGAAATATCCCAAAAGCAAGGTTACCATTGGATTGATCGGTAAGTATATTGAATTGCAGGATGCATATAAATCAATTCTCGAAGCATTTGTTCATGCGGGAGCAATGAATGAATGCAAAGTGCAGGTGGTTAACGTGCATAGTGAATTTATCTCAGAAGAAAATGTAGCCGAAAAGCTGGGTAATCTGGATGGATTATTAGTCGCACCTGGATTTGGTCATAGGGGAGTAGAGGGAAAGATCATTGCAGTTAAGTATGCGAGGGAAAATAATCTGCCTTTCTTTGGTATATGTCTTGGTATGCAAATGGCAGTAATTGAATTTGGACGTAACGTACTTGGAATAAAGAATGCTCATTCAACTGAAATGGATCCGAATACAGAAAATCCTGTAATCGATCTGATGGAGGAGCAAAAGAAAATTTCTGTTAAAGGAGGTACCATGCGTTTAGGTACTTACCCCTGTGCAATCAAAGAAGGTTCACTCGCACGTCGCATTTATGGTAAGCCAGTCGTGAATGAAAGACACAGGCATCGCTGGGAATTCAATAACAAATACCTTGAGCAATACGAAGCCGCAGGTATGATCGCCAGCGGTAAGAATCCGGAAAGTGATCTCGTTGAAATAATTGAACTCACCGCACATCCGTTCTTTGTTGGCGTACAATATCACCCCGAATTGAAGAGTACGGTTGAAAACCCTCAACCAGTATTTGTCAATTTTATTAAAGCCGCGAAAGAGTACGCGGAGCAGAAGAATGCAGTCAAAAATCCCTTACTTCAAAGCGAAATGATTTAGTCAAGAGTCGGGAGTCAGGAGTCAGTAGTCTACATGTTTCGCCGCCTACTGCCTACAGGCTACCGACTCCCGACTGTTGACCCCCGACTTCTGACTCCAAACTCCTGACTTCCGACTGCTAAACCCCTATCTTTGCAACTTCTCAAAATTGTCTCAAAATGAAGATGGACCGCAATACGGTTATCGGTTTTGTTCTGTTAGCCGGGTTATTATTTCTGTACCTGTATTTTTCAACAAAAGGCACTCAGGAGGCTCAGGCAATTGCTCAAAGAAAGGCTGATTCGACGAGCCAGGTCAACGCAAAGAAGGACTCCCTCGATAGACTAAAGGATACAGCTAAAAAAGTTGCGATTGTAGACACAAGTGGTTTTTCAACTACAGGCGAGGAAAAAACTCTTGTTGTTGAGAATAATGTTTTCCGGATACACTTCAGCAATAAAGGCGGACAACCACGTGAAGTTGAACTTAAGGCATATACGTCTACTGATGGTAAGCCCGTTGTACTTAACGGTACTTCCTTCGACAGATTTTCTTATCCAATAAACACGGGCAATAATCAATCGGTACAGGTCGCGGATTTATTTTTTAGTCCCGGTGTAGTGACAAATAATGCCGACAGCTCAACCACAGTTGTGTTCCAATTAGCAGGCAAATCAGGTGAAGTGCTTACCCACCAATATATCGTTTATAAGAATGATTATTTGATCGATTGGACGGTAAAAATGAATGGTGCTGATAAGCTCTTGTCTCAAGGTGCATTTAACCTTAATTGGCAGGCTAGACCAATGCAACACGAGAAAGATCCTGCTTACGAAAGACAGCAAACCAATATTTGCTTCTATGAGGATAATAGTTTCAACTATATCCAGTCAAAAACGGAGAGGAAATTTGAAAATCCTATAAAATGGCTGGCTGTTTCACAGCAATTCTTCAACATCACATTGGTAGGGGAAAAGGATTTTGCCAGCGGTGATGTGAAATTTGTAAGAGAAACCGCAGACAGCTCTCGCAAGATTGCAGAAGTAACAAGTAATCTTCAGACCAAGTTACCGGTAACAGCGAGTGCCGAATTGCCAATGCATATTTATTACGGTCCAAATCAATATAAAATTTTAAGAGACGAAGGAACCAAGGTTCCCGAAATGGATAAGATCATTAACCTTGGAAGGGATATGTATTCCTTTGTTCGTCCCATTAACAAGTATATCGTAATGCCGGTGTTTAACTTCTTCAAGAGTTTCATTGGTAGCTACGGGTTGGTAATTGCGTTATTGACTCTTTTCATTCGTCTTGTTACATCTCCGCTTGTATATACCAGTTACTTGAGTGGCGCAAAGATGAAAGCATTAAGGCCAGAGATTGAAAAGATGAAGCAACGTTTGGGCGGTGATCAACAGGCAGTGGGAATGGAGCAAATGAAATTGTTCCGCGAGGCAGGAGTTAATCCACTAGGTGGATGTATTCCGGCCTTATTGCAGATTCCTATCTTCTTCGCATTGTATAGTTTCTTTAACTCGAATATTGCACTGCGGGGTGAATCATTCCTTTGGGCAAGCGATCTTTCGGTTTATGATACCATTCTAAAATTCCCATTTCATATTTGGGGCTTAGGAAATCATTTGAGTTTATTTACACTTACTGCTGCCGGTACCAGCTTCTTGATTTCTGTATACAACATGAATATGACGCCTGATCAAAGTAATCCGGCGTTGAAGTATATGCCCTACATATTTCCCTTTATACTTTTATTCATATTTAACCGACTTCCTTCGGCACTTACCTGGTATTATACCGTTTCGAACGTGATAACCTTGATTCTGCAATTTGTCATCCAGAACTATATAATTGACCACGATAAGATCCTGGCTAAATTGGAGGCGAACCGTAAGAAGCCCAAAACAAAGCCCAAGTGGCAGGAGCGTTTTGAGCAAATGCAGGAGACGCAGAAGAAAATACAGGCTCAAAAGGGTCAGCAGAAGAAATAGGCTTAAAATACATTTGATAAATCATCGTTAAAAAGACCGGACCGAAAACCCTAAATTTCTCCGGTCTTTTTTATTTTAGACAACGAATAGGGTAATCTGGCACGTCTTTCTATTAATCAAAGAGATAACACCTTATATGGGTAGTAAAATCTGGTTAGGTTTAATGTTGGTTCTGGTTGGTAATAGCCTTCTGGCGCAGAAGAAGATTTCTGAGCTTACGCTTGGCTATGATGTTAAAGTTACCACCGGTAATAAGGAACCGAAAATGGCCGATGCATTTGACGGATCAACCAGCACCATCTACATTAAGGGCAACATGAGCCGTTCTGAGCTCGTCAGTGCCTTGTTTTCTTCTGCCACGATTCACGATGCTAAAAATGGATCTGCTGTTGTATTGCGTGAAGTTAGCGGCCAGAAACTTCTTATCCGTATGAGTGGAGATAACTGGAGGGAGAAGAATAAACGTTATGAAGGCATTAGTTTTACCAATACAGATTCCACAAAAATTATAGCAGGATACAAGGCAACAAAAGCTGAAGCTAAATTGGCTGATGGTACAACCTTCACCGTTTACTATACAACTGACATCGTTCCTGAAAATAAGGAATACGACTTCATGTTTAAGAATCTTAATGGATTGCCTTTGGAGTGGGAATTATCTCAGGGCAAGATCAATATCAAATACACCATCTCGAAAATTAATCTCAATCCTGTACAGGCGTCAAAGTTTGACGTACCAAAATCTGGTTACCGCGAAATGACCTACGAAGAAAGTAAGAAAATGAACCTGGGAGGTTAATTACTTGTTCAACTTAATTTTCAAATCCAACACCTGCATGTTAGATCTTAAAGTTGGACGAGTCTTCATTTTGTAATTGTAGGGTAAAATGTAAGTAGTATTTCCTTTTCTATAAGTAAGCACACTACTATACATTACAAAATTAGATTGGCGCTGTGAGCTGTACATGCGGCTTCCGCTATAAACTGGTCCAGCCTTTAACGTTAATCCATTCATTGTTCTGGCAGTAGAATATTCAGCTTTAGTCTTCGGTGCATTCTTTTCACCCCCGCCATTGCTGGCAAGTGCGAGCACAACCGCCCCGATCAACGTAAAACTGATGAGGGATTTCTTTAGCATGTGATAAAATTTAAACGTAGAGTTAGCCGCATATTCGTCACAAAAATATCGAAAAAAATTTGGAAGTTTTTAACCGTCTATACCTAATCTTATAATTCTTTTAACGATTTAGACGCCCAAATGTTACAGATTCCATATCAAAGACGGGATTATTTTTGAAAAGTGACAGAATGAACGCTGGAGAAAACCCTTATGGAGCCTAAAAACCGCGATAGACGCTGAGTTTCAGGGTTTTCAACAATCGTTAGTAAAATTAACTTTGTCAACCGGGCCTATTGCGATATTTTACACAAACCTTTTAAATTCATGCGTGAACAACCCTTCCACCCGAACAAGGAGGAGATGAGGGAACTGGTCAGGCAGTTCCAGAATCTTAAGGCAGGCCGCAGCCATTCGTTCCTTGATGAGGAGTCATTTGAAAAGATCATTGATTATTTCGATGAGGTGGAAGACTTGCAGCAAGCTCTTGAAGCAGCTGAATTAGGCACAGAACAATTCCCTTACTCTTCAAGTTTACTCGTAAAAAAAGCCGATTTGCTTATTGCTAGCCGGCGTTACCAGGAAGCGCTCGACATTCTTGGTCATGCCGAACTGCTCGATAGCAATGATATCAACTTATACATATTAAAAACTGATGCATACCTGGCGCTTGATCAACAGGAGAAAGCAGTTGTGCTACTTGAAAATGCATTGAACCTCTTCAATGGAGAAGAAAAACTTGAACTGCTTTTTGAATTAGCAGATGTGTATGACGATTATGAAGAGTTTGATAAAATATTTGATTGCCTCAAGCTTATTCTCGAACAGGACCCAAATAATGAAGAAGCGCTTTATAAAATTTGTTTCTGGACTGATTTCACCGGAAGAAATGAGGAGAGCATAAAACTTCATCAGCATATCATTGATGAATATCCGTACAGCGAGTTGGCCTGGTTCAATCTTGCTGCTGCCTTCCAGGGATTGAAATTATATGAGAAAGCAATCGACGCCTATAAATATGCTGTAGCGATTGATGAAAAGTTTGACTACGCCTATCGCAATATGGGCGATGCCTATATTCGCCTGCGCAAATACAAAGACGCCATTGAAGCGCTTGAAAAAGTTTTGGAGCTAAGTCGTCCCGAAGATGTGATCTATGAAGCGATTGGACATTGCTATGATCGATTGAAGAACTATGCACAGGCAAGATTCTACTATCGCAAAGCTTCACACCTTAATTTAGAAGATAGCAAACTATATTATAAGATCGCCTGCACTTATATTAATGAAGGACAGTGGACAACTGCAGTCAAGCAATTAGAGACAGCACTGCAAATGCAACGCCAGCAGCCAGAATATAACCTGGCGATGGGAGAGTGCAAGATGCAATTGGGAGAATTCAAAGATGCGATCCAGTATTTTTCAATAGTGGTAAGGCAACGCCCACGAAATGTGTCAAGCTGGGAAGCATTGATTCGCTGTTTATACCTTGGAGCTTTCTATGATGAGGCATTGGAACAAGTTAAGGCCGCACTAAAGGTTACTGAATCAAAGCCGATTTTTTATTTTTATTTGAGTGCTGTTTATTTTGCAATGGGTAAAGCAAAGGAAGGATTGCAACAATTGGAAAAAGCAATGAGTAAGGCTCCAAAATTATTGAAGAAACTTATTGAACTGAATCCCTCCATACTTCAGAACCAGCAGGTGGTTGATATTGTTGCAAGATATAAGCGGAACAAATCTATTTGATGGTTTGATTGTTTAATTGTTCGATTGTTGGGTTTGCATACTTTTCGCCCCAACCATGAAGCCATCAAACTATCAAACAATCAATTTTTCTTCCCTATTTTTGGGCGATTTTATGAAGGATAAAAACGACCTAATGAATTTTTCACTGACACAGATCCCTGAACGGAACAAGAAACCGCGGAAGGCTGGTATCACAATGGTTATGGATAAGGGTTTGAGTATCCAGGAAGTTCAGAATTTTATGAGTGTCGCTCATCCGCATGTTGACATTGTCAAATTAGGATTCGGCACTTCATTCGTAACCCCAAACCTTCGCGAAAAAATTGAAGTATATCGTTCTTATGATATTCCTGTTTATTTCGGCGGAACGCTATTTGAAGCCTTCCTGGTAAGAAATCAATTCAAAGATTTTGTGAGTGTCTGCAAAGAATATGGCATTTCACATATGGAAGTAAGCGATGGTTCCGTCACAATCCCTCATGCAGAGAAATGCGGATACATCGAAAAGCTTACAAAATATGGAACGGTTCTGAGCGAAGTCGGAAGTAAAGATGCAGCCCATATTATTCCTCCATACAAATGGATCGAATTGATGCGTGCCGAATTGAATGCTGGTTCAACTTATGTTATTGCCGAAGCGCGTGAATCCGGTAACGTTGGTATTTATCGCGGAAGCGGAGAAGTAAGAGAAGGGTTGGTACAGGAAATACTTACACAAATACCGGGTGATCGCATTATTTGGGAAGCTCCACAGAAAGCACAACAATTATATTTTATTGAACTGCTTGGCGCAAATGTTAACCTGGGAAATAT
>AR_comb_assmDRAFT_10717037_pt1 | contig 10361 bp, 6 predicted proteins | sample ArasoioldDNA_FD_10543 | JGI IMG/M metagenome (IMG submission 10543) | reverse complement strand
GTTTTCGCAATCTTTTGAATCGATGATCAGCATAAATTTTTATATACCTCCTCAGGTAATTTTAAGGGAGGCAAAGATAAAGGGTTAGATCCAAAATCCGAAATCCGAATTTGTCCGATTGCGCTCCTTTGGAGAGATTTGCGATATGTTTACTGGAATAATAGAAACAACCGGTTTTATAAAAAACATAGCTGTTAGTGGAACTAACCGGTCATTTTGGATAGAGTCCCCAATTTCACGGGAATTAAAGGTCGATCAAAGCGTAAGTCATAACGGCATTTGCCTGACCGTGGAAGAAATGAATAACAACAGCCACAAAGTGACCGCTATTGAAGAAACGGCATTAAAAACTGATATTTCCGAATGGAAAATTGGTGATGAAATAAACCTCGAGCGCAGTCTCAAACCTGAGTCGCGCCTCGATGGTCACTTTGTACAAGGACACGTGGATACAGTCGCCCATTGTATCGATCTAAAAGAAAAAGCCGGCAGCTGGGAATATCAATTTCGTTTCCCGAAAAAATTCTCAGAATTGATCATCGAAAAAGGGTCCATTTGTGTAAATGGGATCAGTCTTACTGCCTTTGATGTGAAGAAAAAGAGCTTCTGCGTTGCTATCATTCCATATACCCATGAACACACGAACATCAAAACGGTTCGAAAAGGTGACCCCGTAAATATTGAATTTGACCTGGTAGGGAAATACATACTAGGAAAACTACGTTGGAAATAAGAGGCTTTTTACTTTTTATTAAAGTCTTCGACGACATATCTTTAGCCCTAAGAACCAATATCTAAGAATAACCATGTCCATGAAAGCCACGACTCTAACCAGGTCGTACTATCCCGCTCTTGATGGCCTCAGGGGATTTGCAATCCTTGGTGTACTGCTACAGCATAACTTTTCTTTCTTACCAGTTCCAAAGTTTGGATGGGTAGGTGTTGACCTCTTTTTTGTACTCTCCGGATTTCTGATCACGGAAATTTTGTTACAAACTAAAGAGCAAAAAAATTTTCTTCCCAATTTCTACATTCGCCGAATACTTCGAATTTTTCCTCTTTATTACGGTTCTCTTATTTTGTTCTTTTCATTTGCTCCCTTAATAAGTCAATTTAAAGATCAATATAGCTACTACTCGGCCAATCAGGGCATGCTGTGGACCTATCTTCAAAATTGGTTGTATATCGCTAAACCTAAGCTCGATAATCATACTGTCTTTAGCCACTACTGGTCCCTTTCAGTAGAAGAACAATTTTATTTGGTGTGGCCTTTAATAATACTTGCCTGCAATAAAACAAGCAGATTAGTATTTTTAATTTACGTCGCTCTTTTTGGAAGTATTCTGTTTCGTTTGTTAACATGGTCATATCTTGGAAATGGTGATACAAATTTCCTTTTACAATATATGACACGCATAGATGGACTTTGCGTTGGCAGTTTGATTGCTGTCTGGAGAAGTGGATTTGGAGATGGTGTAAATAAGAAACTGCTTCGGCTCGGGATTACATTCCTTAGTCTCCATGTTGCCGCATTCCTAATTTCAAAAACAATATTTCCTAACATCCCTCACTTCACAATATTCGGCTATTCAACGATTGCAATCTCTTTTGGGATTTTACTCAACATCCTCATTGAAAAAAGAAACAGGCTCACAAAATTTTTATTTGAAAGCAGGTCAATAAAGGGCCTTGGAAAGATATCCTATGGGGTATACATTTACCACTGGCCAATCTTTGTACTTTTCAAGATCTTTATCGCGGATCAGATGGTAAAACTGGGAATGATAGAAAATATTATCATTTCAGTTACCGCCACAATCTTAGCAATACTTATCAGCATAATCAGCTACAACTTTTTTGAAAAGAAGATATTGGCGCTAAGAGACGTCCTTACTACCGAAAATCTCCTGAAACGTTTGCGACAAAAATTTCTTCCATCTTATAAGTCTGCGTCAGCTAAATGAGGGAACCATCCTCCAGGATAATCGCAGCAATCCTGATTTTTAAAAATGATCCGACTTTATATTCATTTAATTTTGTTCGCAATGAAGTCAGAGCTGCCACAACATGAAAAAATAAGTGACAGAGGACGGTATTACCCTTATTTACCCTTTGTGGTCCTTGCATCAATTTGGGGAACAATGCAAGCATTGCTCTTTTACAGATTTGGTTTGGTTACCGACTTTGAAGCGGAGAAATATATCTACGAGGCGAACTATTTTTTGGAACATGGCACTGTGAGCACTCCGAATTACTGGCTGTACTCGGTTCAAATTTTCTTGATAGCCACTGCATTAAAATTAAAGACAGGCCTTCTCTCCGTCGCCTTTGTCCAATTGCTTTTCAACGCGTGGGCTACGTACTCACTTTATAGATTCATTACTGGTATCAGCAACAGGCAAACTGCCTTCATAATTACTTTGTTGCTGATTGTAAATTATCCTTTGCAGACATTTAATACATCTTTGCAAACGGAATCATTATTTTACAGTCTTACTATTTTGTTTAGTTGCTTTCTTTTGAGATTGAAAACTCTCACAGCCGGACGGCTGATCCGGGTCATTTTATTTTTACTCCTTATCTCGTTTACCCGGCCGACGGGGTTTCTCCTGGTTCCCTGTTCTTTTTTGTATTTGTTCTTTCGATTTTTCAGGCCATTCTCAACGCTCGTCAAGTCTATTATTACAATAGTTGTAACTGTTTGCTTCCTTTTTTTCCTAAATGCTGCATTGGGTAGCGGTGGCGGTTTAGATTTTATGCTGCCTTTTCGTGATGAAAGGATCATTTGCGGGGTACCTACATTACCTGGATTTATCGACATCAAAACGAGCGACAATCCCAATTCCGTTTTCGGTCTTTTGTATTACCTCACGCATAACACTGGTCAATTTCTCCGCCTTGCTTTCTTACGTTCAAAGGCTTTTTTTGGCCTTACAAGATCCTACTACAGTTTATGGCATAACTTTTATCTGTGCGTTTATTTTTTCCCCCTATATATTCTTGTGATCGTTAGCTGGCGAAGGTGGATCAAAAAAAATAAATTTCTGTTGCTCTATTGTAGTTCGGTGATCGCTGTTAATTGGCTAACGGTGATCTTAACCTGCGATGACTGGCATAATCGTTTCTTTTTGAGCATCACTCCTTATATTTATATATTGGCAACACCTACCTTGCAGAGACTGGCGGGTAAATTAAACATTGATGGAAAAAGACAACTTGCTTAATCCCGATCTCTTTCTGACACAAACCAAATATGATCTTCACGGGCAATTTTATTCAAATAGACCTATCTGTCATTTAGTAATTGATGATTTCCTTGATAAAGATTTTGCGCACACAATTTATTCGCACTTTCCTGCAGTGAAAGAAATGAAAACGCATTATCATGGCATCAATGAAAAAAAGTCGGAGCATTCGGATTTTAGAAAATTGAATATTGCATTCGCCAGATTACATGAAGAACTTTCTTCCAGTCATTTCATTGAATGGCTGACAGAGGTGACCTCCATAAAAGATCTTGAAACCATCAATGACCGCCTGGGTTACGGACTGCACCAGGGCGCTAATAATAGTTTCCTTGATATTCATATCGACTATAACCTTCACCCGGTCAAAAAAAAATACCGCAAGCTGAATTTTATTTTATTTTTCAATAAACAGTGGGAAAACAATTGGGGTGGACATCTCGAGTTGTGGGACGAGAAGGTCCAAAACTGTATACAAAGCATCTCACCCCTATTCAATCGTTGTGTGATCTTTGAGTGCTCAAACATCTCTTACCATGGCTACAGTCGCATCACAGTTCCTGAAGACATAACCCGGAAATCTTACTACCAATATTATTTTATTCCGGCAGAGAACGATATTTCATTTCATGACACGATCTTCAAGCCGAGGCCACAAGAGCCGGCAATAAAGAAATTGCTGACACCACCTAAAGATTTTTTAAAAAATTCAGCAAAAAAAATCCTGTTGAAGTTAGGCCTCAAAAAATTCCTTGAATGATCTTCACATTTTCAGGAATGGCCTTGACCTTTGCCACTTCTTCCCAGTCAATACAAAGTGCTTCTAAAGAACTACTGCAGAAAATGATCATCGCATCAGGTACATCTTTCCATAGCCCTTATTAAAGTACTTATCTGTGTTGTCATCGGCAGCTTTGTACTTGTCAAGGGACTTACCATTCAGGTTTGTAACCACGCGGTAGAGGTAAATACCGTTGGCCAATTTTTGACCATATTGATCAGTGCCATCCCATTTAAATTCTGTAATGTTTCGTCCTATATGCAATGGACCCAGTTCATCTTTGGTGATCTCACGCACTATTTTACCTGTCACAGTCATGATCTCAATCTTTATATTTTGCGGCACTTCGCTGCCTGTAAGCGTAAATACAAACGCTGTGGAAGTAGTGAATGGGTTTGGATAGTTCAGCATGTTTGAGATCATTGGTTTATTAATGACTTCAAATGCAACCCGGTATTCAAATGCTCCTGCCTTATTGTTGCTTTCATCTTGTCCGCTAACAATGAGCTCATATTCACCATCGTCCTTGAAGGAAGGGAAGAAATTGATGGAAGCAGTATTATCATTGTTAGGCGCAGGCCCAGCCGGTGTAAACTGCAATGTATCCATACTATTGAAATAAAAGTTATGCAGACTGCCATCCGGGTATCTGACCTTCAGAGTAACAAGTGAAGTGTCACTTAAGATCATCCACTTAGCCTCATCTTTCAACTTGATCAAAATACGAGGTTTGGGAGAAACAATATCCTTATTTAAAATATGCACGCCGTCAAAAGTTACATCAAGTAACGGGTTAAGACTATCGGGCTTCACATAAAAGTTTTTGTATCCGAAATTATTGAAGAGATATTGCTCGGGTTGGTCATTATTGGGATTAAAGTTTACATACAAATTATTCAAGCCCGGCAACTTTCGGCTATCGATCGTAGTACTTATTACTATGGAATCGCCAGAAATCAATGGCCTTTGTCTTGGAATAGGAACAATATTGGGAACGTTGTTTCTATCTGTTATAACCAAACTTACTTTCAAGCTATCAAATGGCCAATCGCTTACGTTCTTAAATGCGATCCGGAAATTAATTGGCTGACCCACCTCGGCTGTAGTATCCAGTTGAAACGTAATATTGGGAGCGATGGCTCCTTCCGGCACTGGTAAGTAATTCACCCGCCAATAATTTAATTGATAAGGAGTGAAGTGCACCGAATCAAGATTTTGCATCTTCAGTTTCAAATATGGATAAGTGCTGGCATCTACACCCGATATATCAAAATCCTGGGTAGATTGATCGATGCCCGTAAACAAAACTGTCTCATTGTAGTTTTGATCTAGTCCATAAACATCAATCTTGGGATTGTCTCCGCCGGAAGTATCCACAGTATTTCCTCTCCAATGAATTTGCTGCCAGCTTTTCGCCGGGCCAAATACAGGAGAAGTTAAGTAACCAATTGAATCAGGAGACGGACAGTTTACTGACAGAGAAATGGGATCGTAAATTCCACTACTGAAAATAGATTTAGGTGTAAAGGATCCGTTTTTCTGGTACGCAAACACGAACGCTCGCGGACGATAAAAAGAGTCAATAGTGGTAAATCCCTGCGCGAATAGTCGTTGATACATGGAGTTGCCGGCGCCCAGGTATGATGTATCGCCCTTCCAGGTACTGGCATATGTATTTTTGTATGGGTTTACATCCTGGTAATAAGAACAGTTTCGAACAATAACATAGGCTCCATCCGGAATAAGGTCCATAAACTCAACGATCTTCCTTCGCTTAGCCGTATCCTGGATATTAAATTGGAAATTCCATTGGCGCTCAGGACCACAAATTGGGTCAGAGCCATATTGCCCAGCACTTCCAGAGGGCCCATTATACCATGGTTGGAAAGTATTCGCATCAAACACATTAAACACAACGTTTGCAGGTCCGCAAACACTTCTTATATAATCCTGGTCGTTTACGGTAATCGCAAATCCTGAAGCCTGTGTGAATGAACTCGGGAAGACTCCACTTCGAATTACCAGGTTATTCATGATGCTATCAAAATGCCATTTTCGCGACGAAGAATCAAGGACAAGCCTGTGTTCGTCAGATTTGGTGTGCTGGTAAAAATGTGATTGATTAAATCCTGTACCACCATTCGGAAGATAGATAAATGACGAAGTACTCCAGTTAATAGTTCCAGACGGTGTCAAAGGTGCAATTCGCCAATAATAAACTGTGCTATCTGTAAATGTCACTCCTGGATCGAATTCAAGGACCCCGCCTTTTGAGGTCAGCGACTTGCTAACTTTAAAAGGAGAATTGAAAAGTTCAGTCGTATCCATTTCAAGATTGTATTGCATCGATTGGGCAAATGGGTTTGCTGTTGATGCTACTAACTTGATGCCTTGGCGATTGACGATCGAAAAATCATAAGGATAAACCGGGCTTGCAGCATTATCGTAGATGACAACTTCCTTCGTGACTGAATTATTTGTTTCATATAATTCATCAACCTCGTTGGGGGCATCTACAGTGATCGTGATCTTATTTATTCCTTTGTCCCGGTTGGCAACGATAGGTACATCGAACGAGATCGAGTCCATATAACGGACGCCTAGAATGGTATCTCTCCTGATGACCTCCGTGACATTGTTTGGATAAGTACGTTTTACCTCAACCACGATCTTGTGGTCGATAGCCATACCGAGGTTCATCATCCTGGCGGTAAGTTTAAAACTTTTTTGAGCCACAGAAATAAACGAGGGAGAGATACTCACTAAAGGTTCCTCTATGGCATAATCGGGCTTTGGCTGGGCATTATATTTAAGAGCAGGGTCTCCATTTAAAGATATTTGTTCGCAGTGAACACGGGCATAAAAGTCGAATTGGGTTGTGATATCAAAGCTGCGACGGATGGCCTCCTGCATTATTTCGCCAATTGTCTTTCCATATTTTGTAAAGGCTATGGCCCTGTAATTATTGGTATTGAAAATATCAAGGTATTGAACTATACCAAGGCTGGTGGTGGCCAGGAAAGCGATCGAACCACGGTCGGGGGCTAATACAAATCTTTCCGATATTGTTTCCGCGGTATATAATCGTTGCTGATTGAAAGTATACAAATTCCCGGCATTACATCCCAGAGCGATGAATATGGGATACTTTCCAGGGTTATTATATTCTGATGGATTGTCGAGATTAAAATCAAGAGTAGAAGATGACGAGTGGCCGAAATAAAGTATCATACTGAGGCCCTGGTCGAATAAGGTCTTAATTTGATCGCTCTTTATTTGTTCGCCAACATTTGTACTGGTTTTCGCAAACGTAGTTACGTTACCACCGAATAAAGTATCAGTAATAACGTCCTTATAATAGCCCATGATCTGCGCGAGTATCGATTGCAATGATTCATCATCCGCCCCGATGACATGAATCACGTTCTTTGTCCACCCTTTGTCGGCGATCAGAGGTGAAGACATCGCCTGCGTTGCCTCGTAATCCTTTACCTTGTTCAAATAGAGAGTTACTTCATCTGGAGAAATAACTGATAGGCGGCCAATCGGAACAGTTGGAATTGTATTGGGAGTGCTGTTTGTAGGAAAACAGCTAAATAAATTGTCCGAAGCTGGAACTCCAAACGTCGGGACAAGATCAAGTCTTTCCAGGTTTGCCTTAACAGTCACGTCCAGGGCGGCTTCATTATTTCGATAATCCACGTAATTGACGGCTTTACCCAGTAGGAACACAAATCGTGGCGGGCTTGAAAAATTATTCAGAGCGTACTGGATAAAATTCTTAATTGACGCCGGATGTTTTTTTATTCCGAAGGCAAACTGATCGATGAGTTGATCTATATCATAAACCTTCGCCGTGTAACCTCCGCCTTCAGGTGAGCTACGATATGCGCGATAATCATCCACGGGGTTACCACCGTTCGACCCGCTGAATAATCGTGAGTTGGAAATAATGAGATAATCACCCTGGTTCGCTGCCAACCCATAGTTAATGAAGTTTTTTGCTTCAAAAGAATTAATAAGGCTGATATTGGAGTTGTCCTCACTTACTAAAACAAGCTCCCTATCCAGCGAAGAAGGTTCAAGTGCAATTTTTATTGATGTTGGAATTGAAACATCTGCCACATACCTCTTACTATTTGTAAGATCATACAAAACCGGCGGAATGCCACTATAATTAAAATTTGTGATCTGGAGAAAGTTTCCGTTTGTATTTGCAGGTAACTTAAAATAGAACTTCTTTAGATTATCGAAATTAAATAGTCGGGGATAAGTCATTTCGTATTGTCCCACTACCATTCTATCCGAGGCTCCTGTTCCATCGTTGATAATATTTATCAGAGCAGCATTCGTACTGAGTACTGAAACTGGAAAAGTAGTCTGGTACTTTACGTAGTCATAATAATCCATGTTTTGCTGAACTATCTGCGTGCCATTGATGGTAACTCTGAAAGACCTTTGATTCACAGCGTTTCCAGCTGCATTAATGCTAAAACTGGCATCGGGACCCGCATTATAGACACGCAATGTACCATGTGAAGGATTTATCTTGTTGCCTGCTGCGATATCAGGCGACGTGTAGCCTTCACCCTTGTCATACGCTGAAGAATATACATAACTTTCCTGCACCTTCTGAGCATTCCCGGCACTGATCTTATTCTTGTAATAATTGCCAATCGTATGCATGAAGTATGGCTCAGGTGAAAGCGTGTTTCCTGCAACGTTATTTATTGTGCTCTCCAGTCTTTTATTAGGTGTTGAGCTATTAACAGTAAGAAAATAGGATGCAGAATCTGTTTCAAGGCTCCAGTGGTCATTTAGTTGATAGTCTGACTCAAGATATAATGGCTTATCAGGTTTACCATCATTCATTTCACCCCAAAATTCAATGTAATCGCTGCCTCCGAGTATACCAGAAGGCACGGAGGTGTACAAAGCGATCTCACGTCCATTTCTCCATAGTTGAAAATTTTCTGCAGGCGTATTATCAAGACCAATCGAAATTAGTGCCGCCTGGGTGATGCGATACAACCCGGTTGCACCAAGCTTAAATTTGTAGTAGGTCTTATTGTAATCTATCCATTCGTTATTATACACCTGTGCTTTCATCAAAAAGCCAGTGCATATAAATAATGGCAGGAGTAAAATTCTTTTCATGTGGACCGGGATTTATAAGGTACAGGGTTATTTTATTTTTTCTTTTTGTTCTTATCGTTTATAAGGTCAAGCTTAAGAGAAAATACATGCGTAAACAATGGATTCGATTGATTAGCAAGGTTCGCAAATGCATAATCAATGGTTATGTTTTGGATCTTGAATCCAGCACCGATGCTGGGCTGATATATCCACACTTTCTTCTGGTTAAGCGTATCCGCGTCTGCAAGCGCTCTCTGAAAATTATTGATGCCACCGCGGAGATAAAAAACATGATTGATATTTAACTCAACCCCCAGTTTGGGATCAATACTAATTGGATCGCTGCTGATGACAGTGTTTCTTTTACCATCGAAAGTGACATCAAAATTTGCCTCCGCGAGCAAGCCAAGTTTGTTACTGATCTTAAAGTCTCTTGCGGCACCAACAATTAATCGGGGTGCTGTCATTTCAGTTGATTTTACGGGGATATCATTTTTGGTTAGATACAGGGCTTCTTTTTCTTTATCAGTAAAGCTGAACGACCATGAGTTGAATGTCGTTGTGATGTCCCTGGCTGTAATTCCAAATTTCCATTTTCCTTCGATCACCTGCACGCCTCCATCCAAACCAAAACCCCAAGCCTTTGCAAATTTTCCAACGCTTCGGTGGATCACCTTCGCATTCATTCCAAACTGTATATGCTTAGTCTCTGTTTCTTTTAACTTTTGTGCGAAAGAAAAAATAAATGCATAGTCAGCAGATGAAAAAGATTGAATGTTGTTGTAGTTTATCGAGCCATCCGGTTCAACAAGGAACAATGTGTTCATTATGTCATCTACCGCAAACCGCAAAGCTGAAATGCCAATAACGCGTTTGTTATCCTGGATGGGGAAAGCGATGCTCGCATAATCATACTTTCCAATACCCGCAAAATATTCGGAATGCATTAAATTCAAATTGGGGTGATCCTTCACACCAACCAATCCGGCAGGGTTCCAGTAACCAGCCGTTCCATCTTCAACTGAAGCTACCTGGGCGCTCCCCATTGCAAGTCCCCTCGCGCCAGCGCCAATATTTAAAAATTCATTAGAATATTTCCGGAATTGACCGAAGCAGGAAAGTGAAAGAATAGTCAATAGCAGCGACAGGTGGCGTTTGGATATTTTCATTACCATTTTCGGATAAGCGATTATTAAATT
>AR_comb_assmDRAFT_10606718_pt1 | contig 10362 bp, 8 predicted proteins | sample ArasoioldDNA_FD_10543 | JGI IMG/M metagenome (IMG submission 10543) | reverse complement strand
CCCCATGAAAAAAAGCTTCACTTTAAAATTTCCATCTTTGGAAACAGTATAAGGGTGTTCGGTCGGAATGATATCGAGAGGCAGGTTTGTTTTTTGTTTATAGACATTTGTGAACTTGCCACCAACCTGGAAGATGGTCTTTACACTGCGCTGATAATTTTCACGACCATTTTTAGCCGTATCCCCGTGCTCTTCCCTGTACTTCAAAGGTTCAGTCAACCCATCTTCCCTGAGATAGTCGTTAAATTTTAGACCATCAAGATCAATAAAAGAATTTGTAGTGTTGAGTGTAACCATTACGGTTCCTTCATCAAGCATGGCTATTTGCAACGAGTCACCCTTATTGTTCCCAAAATTATCGTCGCAATTTTTATCTGTAACATCGTCAAAGTACAGGCGCAGGCTTTTTATTTTATCCTTATCTCCCGTCCAGTTTTCGCCTGTAAAATTTTCGCCTACGAGAAATTTAATATTAACAGGCTCTGCTCGCTTATAAATAAACTTGTCGGGTTGTATCCAGAACTCATGTCCTGATACACTCAAAACAATAAAGGTCAGCAGCAGGACAAATATTTTTTTCATTTAGTTTCTTGTTCATCAGGAGGGAGTACAAGTGGCGGGGCCTCTTCATCGGTCAGTTCGTCCATATTTCTTTCATTAGAGATCTTGCCTGTTTCTTCCAGCATACGCATATCCTTAGCGTCTTTTAAGAATTCTGAGGCAAATATGAAATCATTCAGTCGCTGATTTTTGCTGAAGATGATCTCATTCTTATTTCCTTCCCATTCTTTCTGCCCATCATACATATAAATGATGTTGTCTCCATTCTCCATCACGCTGTTCATGTCGTGTGTGTTCACGATCGTAGTAATATTGTATTCTTCAGTGATCTCTTTTATGAGTCGGTCGATCACCATTGAGGTTTGAGGATCGAGCCCGGAATTTGGCTCATCACAAAAAAGATATTTCGGGTTTAGTACGATAGCTCGTGCAATACCTACTCTCTTTTTCATGCCCCCGCTTATTTCGGCAGGATATTTTTTATTTGTATCACTCAGGTTTACTTTTTCGAGAACTTCATTTACTCTTTTTAATTTTTCCCGGTAGGGATTCGTGGTGAACATATCCAGGGGGAACATTACATTTTGCTCTACCGTTAGACTATCAAACAGGGCGGCTCCCTGGAAAAGCATACCGATCTCCTTTCGAACCTCCGTTTTTTCTTCTGTACGCATGTTGGTAAAATCCTTTCCATCATATAAAACCTCGCCACTGTCGGGACGTAACAAGCCAACCATGCATTTCATCAAAACGGTCTTGCCGCTCCCGCTGGTACCAATGATCAGGTTGCATTGGCCAGGCTGCATCACGGCGCTTACATCACGGATAACCGCTTTATCGCCGAAAGATTTCCTTATGTTTTTTATTTCGATCATGATGAGTCAGTGAGTCATTGGTCATTAAGTCAATTAAACTCTTTTTGATTCGTTCCAATTGACTTAATATACGGATTTATGAGAATAAAGTAGAGTTTCATTTTCTCTGATAACAGGTTATTTTCATCAGTCGATAGGAGATTTCTTTTGTTTGCCTTTTCTATTGCCGTTCTAGTTTCAAATGCTGAGCCTCTGCTGTAGAAACAAAAATTTCTGTTTTCTGCAAAATGGAATCTTCCATACCCTTCACTGATATTAAAGGCGATTGAGTCGGCGGCTTTCGTGAATTGTTTGCCTAAAGTATCTTTCTGGTAATAATCCCATTTTTCTACTGTGCACCAAACAACATCTCCAATTTCCATAGCCACTCTATATACTTGCAAATCTTCAAGTGGAATCACAAATAAGAGGTTTAATGGTTAAATCAAATGACTCAACGACTTAATGACTCAATGACTTTTATAACAACAACGCCGCCAAAATATAATCAGCGAACAATATTAAAATGCAACTGGTGACGACGGCCTTGGTGCTTGCTCTCCCGATCTCAAGAGAACCACCCTGTACATAATAACCAAAATAAGCCGGGACACTTGAAATAAGAAATGCGAAAGTGTATCCCTTAGCCAAAGCAAAAACAACGTTATAAGGTAAAAAACCTTCCAACAATCCTTTATCGAATGTGCTGTTAGAAATAATATTCGCAGCGCTACCGGCTAGTCTTCCGCCCCAAACACCCAACACGGCAGCAATGACCACGAGCATCGGTATCACTAAGAGTGCAGCCAGTATTTTTGGCAAAACCAGATAGGTCTTTGTGTTGATCCCCATTATTTCGAGGGCGTCGATCTGCTCACTTACTCTCATATTGCCTAGCTCGCTTGCAATCTTGCTTCCCACAACACCCGCCAGCACAATGCAGATAAGCGTAGGAGCAAATTCGAGAATAACTGTATCACGAACGATTTGGGCGATGGCGGATTTCGGGATGAGAGGACTCACCAATTGGTAGGCAGTTTGAACGGTGGATACTGCGCCCATGAAAATTGAAATGACGACGACAATTCCCAGAGAACCTATGCCAATATCCGAACATTGATGGATAAATTCTTTCCAGTACATCTTCATGTTCTCCGGTTTGGAAAACATGCCTTTGATCATTAAGAGGTAGCCGCCAATTTCACTAAAAATAGTCATAAACTATGGTGCAAGATAGTCGATGAAGGAACAAGGAACAAGAAACAGGTGAGAAGGAGTAAGACATGGGAAAAAATTGACAAATAGCAGTGTCGCTAAATAGGTAACAGGCAACTGACGATAGGCAATTGGCAATAAGCGACATTGTACTCATCATTCACCTTTATCACACTTCTTTATTTGCTTTTCTAAACCGTTTCCACCACCTTGACCTTTTTACGATCTCATCTGTACTTGCCTGGGATTTTAATTGTGCATCTACCACGGCAATCAAGGCCATATTAACAATACTTCGAACCGAGCTGCCCAATTGTAAAATGTGAACGGGTTTTTTCAGGCCGAGCAAGATGGGTCCGATCATATCTGCAGTGCCTAGTTCCTTCAACAAATTATATGCAATATTGCCCGCCGCCAGGTTTGGAAATATAAGAGTGTTCACGTCTTTGTCGACAAGTTCGCTAAAAGGATAGTTCTCTTTCATCAGCTCATTGTTAAAAGCTACACTCGCCTGCATTTCACCATCTACTATTAATGAAGGCATTCTTTTCTTCACGATCTTCCTGGCTTCAGCCATCAGCCTTGCTTCGGGTGAATTGCTGCTTCCAAAGTTGGAATAACTCAGCATTGCAATTCTCGGGGTAATATTAAAATTCCGGATCTCTTTCGCGACCAGCAACGTGATATCTGCTACTTCTTCAGCAGTTGGATTAAAGTTCACGGTCGTATCGGCGAGAAACAAAGGACCTCTTTTTGTAAGCATAAGATACATGCCCGCTATCTTATCAACGCCTTCCTCTGTGCCAATTGTATGAAGTGCAGGACGGATCGTATCGGGATAATTTTTTGTAAGACCGGAGATCATTGCATCGGCATCGCCACACTCCACCATCATGCAGCCAAAATAATTCCTGTCACGCATTACCTTTTTTGCCTCATAAGCATTAAAACCCCTGCGACCTCTTTTTTGAAAAAATAATTCTGTATACTGGTTTCTTTTTTCTTCCGCGGCATCACTCCTGGGATCCAGTATCGGGAAATCTTCGATATCAAGACCGTTTGCTGCTGCAATATTTTTTATGTTGTTTTCATCACCCAGTAAAATTGGATAAGCAATTCCATCGTCAAACACTATCTGTGCAGCTTTTAAAATTTTTACATTGTCCGCTTCGGCAAACACAATTCGCTTGGGATTGCGCCTGGCTTTATTGCTAACCACACCGATCACCTGGTTATCCAGTCCTAATCTTTTGTTCAGGTCATTTGTATAACTATCCCAATCTGTTATTGGGTGCCGGGCTACGCCACTCTCTATTGCCGCCCTTGCTACCGCCGGAGCTACTGACGATAGTAATCTTGGATCAAGAGGTTTCGGGATGATATATCCGGGGCCGAATGAAATTGTTTTTTCGCCATAGGCAAGATTGACAATATCAGGGACGGGAGTCTTTGCAAGTTCAGCCAAAGCTTTGACTGCGGCCAATTTCATGGCTTCATTAATTTGCCTTGCGCGCACATCTAACGCTCCACGAAAAATATAAGGAAAGCCTAATACATTGTTTACCTGGTTTGGATAATCACTGCGACCCGTAGCAACGATCACATCTTTTCTCGCAAGGATGGCATCCTCCCATGCGATCTCGGGATCGGGATTTGCCATTGCAAAAACGATCGGATTTTTCGCCATGCCCTTTAACATATCGGGTGTTACCACATTTCCTACACTTAATCCAATAAACACATCGGCATCCTTCATCGCATCGGACAAGCTCATTTCACCTGGCGCGTTGGCAAACCTTTGTTTCATTTCTTCCATGTCTGTTCTTCCTTTATGCAACACTCCCTTTCTGTCGAACACCAAAAAGTTTTCATGTTTTGCTCCCAATGCGATATACAACATGATACAAGCCATCGCAGCAGCACCCGCGCCATTCACAACAAATTTTGATCTTTCAATTCTCTTCTTTTGAATTTCTAATGCATTCAACAAGGCAGCCGCGCTGATAATAGCTGTTCCATGCTGGTCATCGTGCATGACAGGTATATTCAATTCCTCTTTTAATTTTTTCTCGATATAAAAACATTCCGGCGCTTTTATGTCCTCCAGATTAATTCCACCAAACGTCGGTTCTAATGCTTTTACTATCTGTACAAATTTTTCCGGATCCTTTTCATTGATCTCAATATCGAATACGTCGATATCTGCAAAAATTTTAAACAATACACCTTTTCCTTCCATCACAGGTTTACCTGCTTCCGGCCCGATATCTCCCAATCCTAAGACTGCCGTGCCATTACTGATCACGGCGACCAGGTTTCCTTTTGCAGTGTATTTATAAACTGTTTCCGGCCTCGCGTGAATTTCTTTGCAGGGTTCGGCTACACCCGGTGAATAGGCAAGAGAGAGGTCACGTTGTGTTTTTGCTTCTTTGGTAGGAACTACTTCAATTTTTCCGGGGCGGCCTTTCGCATGATATTCTAAAGCTTGTTGTCTTCGTAAATCTTTTTGCATAGCGAGATTTTGGTTATGTAGTCAGCGACATATCTCTACTCTCCGTTCCTTGCCTGCATACCTGTAGGCAGGTGTCACTCACTCACTACATTAATTCTTTCGTCAAGATTACAAAATCCTGAGAAGTCTTCTCAATTTTCAAAAACGGGATGCAATGTACAAAATAAAATTTCGAAGGAAATTTGGAAGCGTGGGCGAATTTATTGCTTTGTAATGTTTAACTCAGCCTTGTATTCTGAAATATCATGAGTCTTACCAATCTCCGGATAGGGTAATAAGTTAATAAACTCAATTTTATATCCCATCAGAATGGTATCAGCGGAAACATAGCCGGGCATTTTAAGAGTGGAAAGCGTGACAGGTTGTTGCTGGCCATTCACAGTGACTGAAAATTTTACTATGGCAGTTCCCTCCCACACGCAAATTACCCCGAGAGGACAACGAGAATCTTCGATCAAAGAATCAAGGCAAACCTTAACGTCGTCGGTTTTATTTTCGATTTGAGAGCAATTCTTCCACGGAACCTCTGAAGAGGTCTTTTGTTCAACGTCTTTTTTGCATCCAAATAAAACCAGGAACATAGATCCTGCAAAAGCTGCATAAACTGTTCGCATCTGTTCTTTTAGTGTGCTGACAACCGTTTTTTACAGAACGTTGCATTAATCAATATCAACGCACAAAGATTATGGAACCCGGGTTTGCAGAAGTCGCTTCAAGTTATGGTTTAATTTTTCCCTATCAAAATATCATGACCTTTCTCAACACGCTTACCTTTCTTTTTTTAAATTAATATCACTGGTTTCTTATTTCTTCGTGATTGTCGCTGTCCCCCTGCGGGGCCCTCCCTCCCCCACCTCCAGCCTACCATTGTTGCATTTCGGTCATTGCGCTGCCATAAGCGATCGTTGCGATGCGGCAGCGTCTGCTTAACGCCTTCGAATTTTTCAGACTGTTGGCTCATCGAGCCGGATCAATGTCTCGCGAGATAATACATCCGGAATGATGTCTGGACAAATATCTATCACGAGAAAACAGAAGCCAAGGGAAAAACACGCCAAAAAAAAGAGAAAATCATTCGGAATTAGTCATCAAAATGTTATCATATTCTCTAGACCAGATATTACATAAAGATCGACTTCGGAATTTTGAATGAAGAGCTAAATCTCTGCACTGCTCCCCAGCCATGCCATCATTCCCATTCCGATCTCAATCGCATTTTCGTCAATGTTAAAATAGGGAGTATGTACGCCGGCGCTAATGCCTTTTTGTTTATTACCCGTGCCCAAACGGTAGAAACAACCCGGGATCAATTGCGAGTAATAACCAAAATCTTCCGCCCCCATCCGTTTTTCCGTCTCTTCCACATTTTCTTTTCCCATGAATTGTTCGGCTAAACCCCGCGCATTTTCATTTAGCGATTCATTGTTATATACTGCCGGATATCCTTTGTCGATATGCAGATCAACCTGGCCTCCCATTGAGTGAACCAACTCCGTTGTCGTCCTTTCAATTAATTCATGCGCTTTATTTCTCCATTCTTCATTCATGGCTCTGAAGGTCCCCATAAGTTTCACTTCGTCAGGAATCACATTTGTTGTAGTTCCTCCATTGATCGAAGTAATAGAAAGAACAGAAGGATCAAATGGATTCCTGTTGCGGCTTATTACCTGTTGCAGGCTGAGAACAAGATGTGACGCGATCAGTATTGGATCTATAGTTGTTTGTGGTGAAGCTGCGTGCCCGCCCTTCCCCTTTATCGTAAAATATAGCTCGTCCGCACTGGCCATTACTTTACCGCTGCGAAAACTCAGTTTACCTGTTTCTAGCTGGGGATTGACATGCAAACCGAAAATAGCCTGCGGCTTAGGACTTTCCAGCACGCCCTCTTTTATCATTATACTTGCACCGCCAGGATTTTTTTCCTCGCCCGGCTGAAAAATCAACTTTATTGTTCCTTCCCATTCATTTCTTAATTCATTCAAAATTTTTGACGCGCCCAGCAAGCAGGCCGTATGCACATCATGCCCGCAGGCATGCATGATGCCATCACGTTTTGATCTATAGTCAACATCGTTTTCCTCTTTGATTGGAAGGGCATCCATATCAGCACGAAGAGCAATCGTTTTTTTCCCGGGGTTCCTGCCTTTCATCAATCCCACAACTCCGGTAGTGGCCTTTATTTCGAAAGGAATTTCAAATTCTTTTAGCTTCTGTTGAATAAATTTTGAAGTTTCAAATTCCTGGTAACTCAACTCGGGATTCGCATGAAGATGGTGCCGGATCTGAATGAACTGCGGAGCATATCCTTTCGCTAGTTCTTTTATTTTCTCTTTAAGCATTTATCTATTGTAAAATAAAAAATTTCAAAAACCAAAATTCAAATAAGTCAGAAATGTCAAAGTAACAATACACTCAAATGTATTGAATACATTTAAGTTTTTCATTTTTGAATTTATTTGAGATTTGGAATGTGGCTCCTGGATTTTTCTTTTACTGATTTATTTCATCCACTTCCTTATCAGGCTTTACTTCTATCACGTCGTTCATGATAAAAACACCGCCAGGGAAGAATGCATTTAGTTTCTTCTGGTAAGATTCTGCATCCTTTCTTTCTTTAAAATTCCCCGCTTTCAATTTGAAATACGGAGATTGATAGAGCAGATATGATTTTAACTCAGGGAAGTACTGGTACAGTTTTGCTTTTGCATTGATCGCCTCATCGCGTTTGTTGGTATTCACGACAAGCAGACGGAAGCCCCTTGCCACTCTTCTCGCATTGCGGGTGGTTTCTTCATTGATCTCCGCCTGTTTTTTTACCAGCAGATCGATCCGGGCATCCTTGTGGATCGTTACCGAAGAAGTATCTGAAGTTAATTGTTGTGCAGATAAACCAGTGCTTGCAAGAGAAAACAGGACGACAAATAGTGATTTCGGTTTCATAATAACTAAGATATTTCATGTTGGCAAAAACCCGACCAATTTCCTTAACGCTTCAAGGACGAAATTTAATGCGGAGATATTCTCAAAAACTTGTTAAACCCGCAGAACGCTTAATATCCTCCACCACCTCCCCCGATGTTCTCGATCGGGTGCCAGGTGGTTTTTATTTCCTGCAGGTCTAAAATATAGTATGGGGATTGTCCCTTTTCACTTAACCAGTTCACATCTGTATAGATCAAAACCCTTTTTACATTCCCGGCTGCTTTTTGTTGCATTTCTTTTTGTACCAGCTCGTCATTGCCACAATAAACCACAGCATTTACATCCATATGGGAGGCAAATTGCGAAAATAATTCGGAAGGCTTACCAGTTAGAATATTGATCACACCTCCCGGAACGTCGGATGAATTGATCACTTCGGCAAAGCTCACGCCACATAAAGGTTTCGTTTCTGAGGCAAGAATGACACATGTATTTCCCCCGGCGACTATTGGTGCCATAGTAGAAACCAATCCAATCAAAGAATTCTCCTGGGAGGCGACAGCTGCCACTACACCGGTTGGTTCAGGAACTGAAAAATTGAAATGCGAAGAGGCGACCGGGTTGACTGTTCCAAATATTTGCTGGTACTTGTCACACCAGCCTGCGTAATAGATCAGGCGATCGACGGATAGAATGACCTCTTTTTGTGCCTGGGATTTTGAGCTATCCTGCTTGATCAGTTCTTCAATGAACTGCGCCTTTCTCGCTTCAAGCATCTCAGCGATGCGATAGAGGATCTGGCCACGATTAAAGGCGGCTTTAGCTGACCATCCTTTAAACGCATTTCTTGCAGCCACGACAGCGTCACGAAAATCTTTTCTCGAGCTTAAACATACATTGGCAAGTTGCTCTCCTTTACCATTCGTAGCAACATAGTAACGGCCCGATTCTGTTCTTGGAAATTGTCCCCCGATATAGATCTTGTAAGTTTTCAAAACTTCAAGACGTTTTTTTGATGGAGTTTTTTCCAACCCGTTTTCGCTGATGGCAAGTGTTGATTTTTTTTCTATGGCTTTACCCATGTTTTTATTTTATGCCGCTAAGACGCAAAGTCGCAAAGTGCCACAAACCATCGCAAGACTTTGTGTTTTTGTGGCGTCAAATTCTTAAATAAGCAGACAACCCATGCAAACCACCTTCTCTGCCGAAACCACTTTCCTTATATCCGCCGAACGGTGACGTCGGATCAAACTTATTATAAGTATTCGCCCAAACCACGCCCGCTCTCATTTTTGTTGTAAGATTAAAAATTTTCGAACCCTTATCCGTCCAAACGCCGGCGCTTAACCCATAAGGTGTATTGTTTGCTTTTTCAATTACCTCTTCATCTGTTCTGAAAGTTTGTATGGCAAGTACGGGCCCGAAGATCTCTTCCTGTGCAATTCGATTGCTTTGTGCAACATTCGTAAACAAAGTCGGCCGGCAGAAAAATCCCTTCCCTGGAATTGGACATGAGCTTTGATACATTTCGGCTCCTTCTTTTTTGCCAATACCGATATATTTGTTAATGGTCTCCAGTTGTGCTTTTGAGTTGATCGCACCAATGTCTGTATTTTTGTCCAGCGGGTCTCCAACAATTAATGTTTCGATCCGGTCCTTTAATTTTCTCAATACAATATCGTACACTGATTCCTGGACAAACAATCTTGAGCCGGCACAACATACGTGTCCCTGGTTAAAATAAATTCCATTGATAACTCCTTCTACTGCCTGGTCAAGTGGCGCATCATCAAAAATGATGTTTGCGGCCTTACCGCCCAATTCAAGTGTTATCTTTTTACCTGAGCCCGCCACTGCTTTCTGAATGATCTTTCCAACTTCAGTTGAACCCGTAAAAGCAATTTTGTCAACGTCAGGATGGTTTACGATGTCAGCGCCCGTTTGCCCAAAACCTGTAATGATATTAACGACTCCTTCGGGCAATCCTGATTCCTGGATAATTTCTGCCAGCTTCAAAGCGGTAAGGGGCGTAGTCTCCGCCGGTTTTAACACAACCGTATTTCCCGTTGCAAGTGCCGGCGCTATTTTCCACGCCGCCATTAACAAAGGAAAATTCCATGGAATGATCTGCCCGGCGACGCCTAGGGATGAAGGAACACGCCCCGGAAATGCATATTCCAGTTTGTCGGCCCATCCCGCATAATAGAAAAAATGGTTTGCAGCCAGCGGTACATCTACATCTCTCGACTCACGAATGGTTTTGCCCCCATCAATACTTTCGATCACCGCAAATTCTCT
>AR_comb_assmDRAFT_10293929_pt1 | contig 10362 bp, 8 predicted proteins | sample ArasoioldDNA_FD_10543 | JGI IMG/M metagenome (IMG submission 10543) | reverse complement strand
GTGAATGGTGAATAGTCAATGGTCAATAGTCGAATAATGAATTGCCGGGTACTCATTACTGAATACTCATTACTCATTTTGCGATTTAGAAACAACAACAAATTTGAAACATGTCAATCCACAGAAGGAAACAAAGGTTATTTGAGTCGGAGCTGGTACGGGAAGCTCTTGGTCAATCATTCGTCAAACTAAATCCTGTTGCAATGGTTCGGAACCCGGTTATGTTTACCGTTTGGGTAGGAACCCTTGTGATGGCAGGTGTTTGCGTTTGGATCGCATGGGGTGAAACATCACAGGGGAGTTTGGTTTATAATATTCTGATCACTGCTATTCTCTTTGTCACTTTATTGTTTGCAAATTTTGCCGAGGCGATTGCCGAAGCCAGGGGCAAGGCACAGGCTGACAGTCTGCGAAAGGCCAGGGAGGAAACACCGGCAAAAAAAATTTTCCCGGTAGGAGAAATATATGTGGATGAGGTGAAAATCATCCCTTCATCAAAACTCCGTAAAGGCGATTTGTTTTTGTGCGAGGCTGGCGATGTGATTCCGATGGATGGGGAGATCATTGAAGGAATTGCCACGATCGATGAATCTGCAATAACGGGCGAATCTGCTCCCGTGATTCGTGAGGCAGGAGGCGATAAATCTTCCGTTACTGGCGGAACAAAAGTATTATCCGACAGAATAAAAGTAAAGGTGACCACTGAACCCGGCGAAACATTCCTGGATAAAATGATCGCATTGGTGGAAGGAGCAACACGACAGAAAACGCCGAATGAGATTGCGCTAACAATTTTGCTAGCGGCATTCACTCTTGTATTTATTATTGTTTGCGTTACGCTAAAGCCATTCGGTGACTATGCCAACACACCTATTACCATTGTAGCTTTTATTTCTTTATTCGTTTGCTTGATCCCCACCACCATCGGCGGTTTGCTGAGTGCAATTGGAATTGCCGGTATGGATAGAGCCTTACGAGCAAATGTGATCACAAAAAGTGGTAAAGCCGTCGAAACTGCTGGAGACCTCGACACTATATTACTTGACAAAACGGGAACAATCACCATAGGCAACAGGAAGGCAACAAATTTTTATCCTTCGAATGGTGTGGCCGAAAGAGAGTTTATCGAAATGGTGGCGTTAAGTTCGCTGGCCGATGAAACACCAGAAGGGAAATCAATTGTTGAACTGGCCAACTCGAAAGGGGTAAAACCAGTTGTCGATAGGAATACCATGCGTTTTATCAATTTCACGGCCGAAACGAGAAGCAGTGGAGTTGATTTGGCTAATGGCGTAAGGATTAGGAAAGGAGCATTTGATGCTATTCGAAACATGATTGGAAAAAATGGCAACACCATTCCCAAAGAAAGTGAGGAAAGGGTAAAAAATATTTCACAAAATGGAGGCACACCATTGGTCGTAGCTATCGATCACCACGCAAAAGGTGTGATTGAGCTACAGGACATCATCAAACCCGGAATACAAGAGCGGTTTGAAAGATTAAGAAAGATGGGAGTAAAGACAGTGATGGTTACTGGTGATAATCCACTGACCGCAAAATATATTGCTGAAAAGGCGGGAGTGGATGACTTTATTGCGGAGGCGAAGCCTGAAGACAAAATGAATTACATCCGCAAAGAGCAAAAGGGTGGCAAGCTGGTTGCCATGATGGGCGACGGAACGAATGATGCGCCTGCACTTGCCCAGGCTGATGTCGGAGTGGCTATGAACAGTGGCACACAGGCCGCCAAAGAAGCAGGTAACATGGTTGATCTCGAAAATGATCCCACGAAATTGATCGAGATCGTTGAGATCGGAAAGCAATTGCTGATGACCAGGGGAACACTAACAACATTTTCCATTGCCAACGACGTGGCAAAATATTTTGCCATCGTTCCAGCGCTTTTCATTGTATCAATTCCCGGCTTGCAGGCTTTGAACATTATGCATCTGCACAGTCCTGAGAGTGCAATTCTATCGGCCGTTATTTTCAACGCGATAATTATTCCGCTGTTGATCCCATTGGCATTGAGAGGAGTTGCCTACAGACCTATTGGTGCGAGCGCCTTGCTAAGAAGAAACCTGTTGGTGTATGGTTTTGGAGGAGTGATTGTGCCGTTCATTGGAATTAAATTAATTGATCTGTTAGTATCGATTTGGTTTTAATAAACAAAGCTTTTACGATGAAACAAAATATCTTGCCCGCTATACGACTTACACTGGTCTGCATTGTGTTTTTCATGGGCATCTATTCAATGATCATTTTTGCGGGTGCACAATTGGCGCCCGGCCGTGGAAAGGGTGAGACAGTAACCTTTGACAACAGAGTTATAGGTTGGAAATTAGTGGGACAAAAATTTACAGATGACAAATATTTCTGGAGCCGCCCTTCGGCTGTGGACTACAATGCCGCCGGATCGGGCGGTAGTAACAAGGGTCCGACAAATCGTGACTATTTAAAACAATTGCAGGATAGGATCGACACGTTTCTTGTTCATAATCCAGGCGTGAAGAAAGAAAATATTCCTTCCGACCTGGTAACTGCTTCGGGCGCCGGGCTTGATCCCAACATTTCTGTCGAGGGCGCTTATGTACAGGTAAACCGAATAGCAAAAGCCAGGAACTTACCTGTCGACGAAGTAAGGACATTAGTCGACAAACATATCGAAGCGCCTCTGCTCGGTTTATTTGGAACGAGAAAAGTGAATGTACTGAGTTTGAATATTGGATTGGACGAACTAAAAAGACAGTGAAAATAATCTTTTGGTGATTTCTTGATTGACGAACGCTTCCATGCCTGACGGAGTAATTGTGGAACTTATTCGACCTTCATAGAACAAAAAAGAAAGAACATGAAACTTTTTCTAATCGGGATTATTCTTCCAATCGGCACTATTTGTTATGCGCAGGACTCCACAAAAAAAGGCCATTTAACTATTGGTGGTTCCGTTGATGCGTATTACCGGTACAATTTTCAAAATGCAAAAGATTCTGGCCAGACAAATAATTACACGAGTTTCACTAATTCTCAAAACTCTTTTGAATTAGGAATGGCATCTGTCAAAGTCGATTATGCCATCGGAAAAGTAGATGGAGTAGTTGATCTTGGGTTTGGTCGAAGAGCTGAAGAATTTTCTTACAATGACCAGGGTACACTGGCCGCAGTCAAACAAGCATATATCATGTATGCTCCTTCCGATAAAGTAAAGCTTACGATGGGAAAATGGTTTACGCATGTTGGCTATGAAGTGCCCGATGCTTATTTGAATCGGAATTACAGCATGGACTATATGTTTTCCTATGGCCCTTTTTTTCACACCGGAATAAAAGCGGATGTGACTATCAACGGCAATTTTGCATTTATGGCGGGTATTGCCAATCCAACCGATCATACCACCGCCAGTTTTGCCGACAAAAATTTCCTAGGACAAGTTCACTTTGCTACAACGAGTACTAAGGTGAATGCGTACCTGAATTATGTGGGTGGCAAAGATGTTTCCGATGCAATGGTCAATCAAATTGACCTGGTGGCTACTGGCGCGGTGTCGACCACATTCAGTATTGGTTACAACGGCTCCGTAAAAATTGTAAAACCAAAAGGCGGTAGCAGTGACTCGTGGTGGGGTTCAGCGTTCTATTTTAATTTTGATCCAACATCTGTGTTTGGACTGACGGCGAGAGGTGAATATTTCAGGGATGAGGCCGGGGTAGCGAATGTGGGCGGGTTCGGCGGGAACAAGATTTTCGATTTTACTTTATCGGGCAACATTCACATCGACAATCTAATGATCGTTCCGGAATTTAGATTGGATAACGCAGAACAAGCGATCTTCTTTAAAAATTCTGATAAAGACATTCCGACAGCAAAAAGTACAAGCGCATTCATTCTAGCGGCTACCTATCATTTTTGAGGCACCGTTACAGGGTTAAAACAATACAATAAATAAATTATTTGAGCGAGGAAAACGATAAGGAAAAACGGGTTGAACAGTTTTTAAAACTTAACCGAGCCGATAGCCGCGGTAAATTAAAAATTTACATCGGAATGAGTGCTGGCGTTGGTAAGACTTATCGAATGTTGGAAGAAGCTCATGACCTTTTGCAACAAGGGGTAAACGTTAAGATCGCTTACGTCGAGACGCATGGAAGAAAGGAAACTAAAGCGTTGATCGATGGCTTGCCTGTTATGCCGCGACGGGAAGTTTTTTATAAGGGCAAGAAGTTAGAAGAACTCGACGTCCAATCCATATTGTTGCTACATCCGGAGATAGTAGTCGTTGATGAACTAGCCCATTCAAATATTCCGGGAAGTAAGAATGAAAAAAGATGGCAGGATGTTTTGGATATCCTGGAGGCTGGTATTGATGTTATCACAGCCGTGAATATTCAGCACATTGAGAGTATCAATGAGGATGTAAAACAGATTACCGGCGTTGAAGTAAAAGAAAGAGTACCCGATAAAATCTTGCAGCTGGCAGACGAAGTGGTCAATATTGATTTAACCGCAAAAGAGCTGATCACCCGCTTGAAAGAAGGTAAGATCTATGATCACACGAAAGTTCAACAAGCCTTGACGAACTTTTTTCAGCCAGAAAAAATTTTGCAGTTGCGTGAGCTCGCGTTGAAAGAGGTGGCAGGGCAAGTAGAGAGGAAGGTAGACTACGAAGTAACGGTAAGAGAGAAGAGCTGGAGGCATGAGCATTTTTTGGCGTGTGTTTCATCAAACCACGAAATTGCGCAGCGCATCATTCGAAAAACGGCGCGACTTGCTTCTTATTATAATAGCCAGTGGTATGTTCTGTATGTTCAGACACCCTCGGAATCGCCGGATAAAATCTCGCTGGCCGATCAACGGTATCTGATCAACAACTTTAAGAACGCGACAGAATTGGGGGGAGAGGTGATACAAAAAAAATCTGACAACGTGGCTAAGGCAATTATGGAGACGGTCGAGGAGAAAGGGATCACGACGGTATGTTTGGGTAAACCCCACTTAAATTTGTTCCAGATCATTCTGCGCACCAATGTGTTCAATCAACTGCTTAAAACGCTGTCAAAAAATGACGTTGATCTTGTGATATTATCATAATGGCCCTTAGTGTAAAAAATAAGATCCGGCTGGGAACTCTTTTCCTCTTTGTTCTGCTACTGTTGTCAGGAGGATTTGGAATCTACAACCTTGTTCGCTTGAAGAATGACGCAAAGATGATTCTCGAAGACAACTACGAGTCTTTAGGTTACTGCCATGTTATGCAACAGCAACTTGACAGCCTCGCAATGAAGCATCAGCGAGCCCTAGATGAGTTTGATGAAGTTCTGAAAAAGCAGGAGAATAATATTACGGAGCCGGGAGAAGGGGATGCTACCCATAATGTGAGGTTGGAATTCGATAAACTAAAATCAGGCGATACATCAGCGAGCATCATGAAAAATATTCGCCAGCAACTGCATTTTATTCTTACGGCTAATATGAACGCTATTGAAAGAAAAAATTCCAGAACTGAGGTTAAGGCTAATAATGCTTTAACCTACATTTCGTTGATCGCTGGTGTCATTTTCCTGGTTGCATTTACATTCTCTTTCAATTTTCCAACCGTACTTACGGGTCCTATCCACGATCTCACAGAGGGCATCCAGGAAATAAGCAGAAAAAATTATTCTTACAGGATTCACATAAAAAATAAAGATGAGTTTGGCCAAATGGCAGATTCGTTTAACACAATGGCTGAGCGCCTCGAATACTTTGAAAGTAGTAACCTGAACAAGCTGATGTTTGAAAAAGGCAGAGCAGAGGCAGTAATCAACAGTCTAAAGGATGCCAGCATTGGAATTGACAAAAACAGTGTTGTATTGTTTGCCAACAACCAGGCCTTGGAACTGCTGGGAGTTGAATCGAAAGATGTTGTTGGCAGACCCGCCAGTGAAGTTGGCGAACGAAATGATCTTTTTCGTTTCCTTTTGAATGAGAAGAACAATATCCCTTTCAAGATAGTCGTGGATGGCAAGGAAAACTATTTTACCAAGGAAATGGTCGAAGTAAAGCAGGACGATTCAAAAAGTACGGTTATCGTTGTAAAAAATGTTACGTCATTCAAAGAGCTTGATGTTGCCAAAACGAATTTTATAGCCACCGTTTCGCATGAATTAAAAACACCCCTGGCTTCTTCTGACTTCAGCTTGAAACTTTTGGAAGATCATCGAAACGGAAAGTTGACGAAAGAACAGAAGGAATTGATTGAGCACCTGAAGCAGGATAATCATCGCATGTTACGCATCTTAAGCGAGCTCTTAAACATGAGCCAGGTGGAGGCTGGAAAAATTCAACTGGAGATAAAGGCGGTTAGTCCGATTACAATTGCAGATTCGGCAATCCGCGCGGTAGGCACGGCTGCCAAAGAAAAAAACATCCATTTTGAAAAAAATTACGCTAAAGAAATTTCCACTGTGAAGGCCGATGAAGAAAAAACGAGTTGGGTTCTCAATAATTTTTTATCCAATGCCATTAAATATTCTGCAACAGGCAGCAACATCTCCGTGGACATAAAATCCAACGATGGCTTCATACAATTTTCCGTGATCGACAGCGGTCCTGGAATTCCTGATGAATATCTTCCGAAGGTCTTTGATCGTTTTTTTAAGGTGCCGGGCTCAAAAGTCACAGGCACCGGGCTTGGTCTTGCCATTTCAAAAGAGTTCATTGAGGCGCAAGGTGGGAAGATCTGGGTGAAAAGCAAAGTGGGACAGGGGAGCGAGTTTGGATTTGATTTACCGGTATGATAAGTATTAGAACCTGGCCAGTTCTTGAGTAGTGTGGGTTATGTTGATTAGAACTTTGCCAAGTTAATTATTCGTAATAAGGCACTTCGTCGTGTGACTTCGATTCTCTCTGCCGCCAATACGCCAACGTGACTACATGCCCATCTGTCGTTTTCAACAATCTTCCAAAAATTGCGTTGGTAGGATTGAATGTTACATCGGTTACGCCAATAGTGAACGTTTCAGGTGGCGGAGGTTGTGGTTGAGGTTCAGTCCCATTAGCTAGTGGGAGGGACTGTGGTTGAGCGGTTGTCTCTGTCGGAGGTACCGGCGTAGGCGTAGGCGCAGGTTTCGGTAATGGAGATGCCACGACAACAACCGTATATTTGTTTGACTCGAGTAATGGCTTCAGGAAAGCGACACGTTCCGCACTAGCGTTTTTTTCCACAATAGCACATTTAGTCCCGTTCAGTTCTTCAAATTCATGATTTTTGTTGATTGCCATAATTACAGTTCAATTTCAATTTCATCTACATCATCCGACAACGGACCAAATCGGAGTTGAGCAATTGCTCCTCGCATGAATTCAGTTTCCTCCAAAATCGGCTTTATGCACTTAAATAACGTCTGCGCATTTGGCCCATACATGTACAGAGTGCCATCAGAAGAATCCATTGCAATTTCATGGCCGTCATATTCACCCACATGTTTCAATTCAATTGCATTTCTGAGTTTATCCTCTAGGTCAAAAAGGTCATCGAGTTCTTCAATCCCGTAGGTAAATGTAATGATTACGGAATGTTGCTCATTGCGTTCTTTTGACCATATAATTCTGTCGAAAGGTCCCATAGAAACTATTTTAGAAGAGAATAGATATAGTTATAAGCTCCGCTTGCGATTCCTGTTATCACAATTCCTCCGACACAAATAGCCATCGCAACTTTGGGTTGCCAGTTACTGTGAATCTTTTCAATCGGCATATCATTTGCATCCATGAACATCGCCTTGATCACCTTTAGATAATAGTACAATGAAATCACCATATTCAGCGCAGCAATAACGATCAGTAAGTAATTGCCTTTGCCGGCACCCGCAAAAAGCAAAAAGAATTTGCCGAAAAATCCTGCCATGGGTGGCACGCCCGCCAGTGAAAATAGAGAAATGGCAAGCACCCAAGTCAAAACAGGGTTCGTTTTGTAAAAGCCTTTGTAATCATCCATGCTTTCCTTACCAGTGATTGCGCTCACGATTGACACAATGCCGAAGGCGCCAAGGTTCGAGAAAATATAGATCAAAATAAAATAAATGACTGAAGATCCTCCTTCCACAGACTGTGCCGTAAGGCCGACGAGAATAAAGCCAACCTGGGCAATGGAAGAGAATGCAAGAAATCTTTTCATATTCTGCTGACGCAGCGCAAACAAGTTTCCTATGAACATGGTTGCAACAGAGATAAGGAAAATCATATTGTACCAGCTACTCGCGATTGGCTTGAATACGTTGTAAAAAACGGACAGTATCACGAAAAGGACAGCACCTTTCGAGATCACAGAAAGGTAAGAGGTTACTGCCACAGGTGAGCCTTCATACACATCGGCGGTCCACAAATGAAAAGGTACCGCGGATATTTTAAAGCCAAACCCTGCTATTAATAAGATAATCGAAAAAATCTGCAAGGCATTTCCGTTGAGTGCAGCAGATAGCTCTGAAAAATTCAGTGTGCCTGTTGCACCGTACAGCAATGAAATACCAAACAAAAGCAAGCCTGAAGAAAATGCGGAGGACATGATCATTTTAAACGCGGCTTCTGACGAACGGCGTTTGTCCAGGTCAAAATTGCAAAGAGCAGCGAGAGGAATGGTGGATAATTCCAGTCCAAGATAAAACATCAGGAGATTGCTGCTGGAGATCATAAAAAACATTCCGAGCAATGTCGACAAAAGCAGAATATAAAATTCGGCAACGTGTTTATGGTTTTTCAGCCAGTGATAGGATTGCAATGAAATGATGAGCGTGCCAAGGCTCAGTAAGTTTTTTTCGAGAGTGAGCAGCTCATTCGTGCGGAACATATCTCCAAATAAGTGCCCTATGGGGATATTGAAGAATCCCGCAGCAAGATTTATGACCAACAGAATGTTGATGAAATTCAAAAAGCCTTCTGTTTTCCACGCCCTGTTTGACAATTTCAAAAACAGGATGATGAAGATGATAGCCGTGATCATCAATTCCGCCTTCATCAAGTATAAAAAGTCATTCAACATACTTACTATTTGAGCATGACTACCCTTCCAATATTTTTCATCAGGGTTTCGGTTCCGGGTGTGATGAGGTCATTTAACCAAAATGGCGCGACACCGATGATAACAATTCCAACGATCAATAACCCTGCGGCCCATTTCTCATTCCACTTTGCATCGGTGAGCAATGCGTACTCATGCGTCGCAATTGGACCCATAATAGTCTTTCCCACCGCTCTTAAAATGTATACCGCGGTCACTACGATAGAAGCGCAGGCAATGATTGTAGCGATCCTGTAAAAATTGTCTGCATTCTCCCAAGAGCCCATGAATACTGTGACTTCTGCGACAAATCCACTCAGACCCGGCAAACCCAGTGAACATAGACCTGCAATGACAAACACGGTAGCAATGAATGGCATCACTTTTAACAAACCTCCTAATTGCGCAAGCTGTCTTGTATGTGTTCGATCGTAGATCATACCAATGCCGGCGAAGAAAAGGGCCGTCATCAAGCCATGGGATACCATTTGCATCACCGCGCCTGTGATGGCTGTTTTGGTAAGCATTCCGATACCGAGGAGAACAAAACCGCAATGGCTAACGGAAGAGTATGCATTGATGTATTTCAGGTCGGTCTGCATCATCGTCGCGAAGGCTCCATACAAGATCGCGATCGACGCAAGAACAATGATGATCCAGGAATATTGATGAGCAGCGTCTGGCATCAGAAAGGTCGCAACGCGCAAACAACCGTAGCCGCCCAACTTCATTGATATGCCTGCTAAGAACATGGAAGCAGCAGTTGGGGCTGATGAGTGACCATCGGGTACCCAGGTGTGAAACGGGAATAGCGCTCCGAAAATGCCGAAGCCGACAAAAGCGAATGGAAAGAAAAATTTCTGGACAGACAGCGGAATATTCATTTGGGCAATCTGTAGAATATCAAATGTGTGTTGCCCACTGCTGGTGTTGGTGCTGAAATACAACCCAAGTAGTCCAACAAACACCAAGGCGGAGCCGGTCATTAGCATTAACGCCAGTTTCATGGCGCTGTATTCTTTTTTACCGCTTCCCCAAATCCCGATGAGCAAAAACTTTGGAATAACGGCAACTTCTAAAAAGAAAAACAGAGTGAAAAGGTCAAGTGAGATAAAGAATCCATAAGCTCCGACGCTTAGGAATAATAATAAGAAGAAAAACTCTTTACTTAATGTTGCTACGTTCCAGGAGACGAGTATGCCGGCGATGACAACGAATGCTGTTAGCAAGATCATTGCAATTGATATTCCATCCACGCCGACATGATAGCTGATATTAAGCGGAACATACCAGGAGTAGTTACTCTCAAATAACATCGCTGCGGTATT
>AR_comb_assmDRAFT_10040789_pt1 | contig 10363 bp, 18 predicted proteins | sample ArasoioldDNA_FD_10543 | JGI IMG/M metagenome (IMG submission 10543) | reverse complement strand
AGAGAGAGAGGAAGAGCTCGTCTCAACAATCATGATCGCTTAGCCGAGCAGCAAATAGATGGTCAGTATTGCTCAATTCTCAAGCTGCCACAGAGTACCCCTCTGCAACGGCTGACTAAAGAATCAGCGCAATGTGAGCAATTCTGCCCAGAATCGCGGGCCTTACCCCGTTATCGTTGAGTTGTCGGAGACCGGCTCAATCAGCTGATTCCCTCAAAGGTGCAAGCAATGGAACCGTATCGTCCTTCTCTTCGTCGGCGGCTGGCTTCCGCATGGGGATCTCTCGGAAGGCTGCTGGTGATGCTTACACCGCGGACTGAGGAAGCCCGATCAAACAGGATGTGTCCGTTTTGCGGGCTGATCACCCCGCGAGCCAAGCGAGTTTGTATGGAATGCGGCAAGTCGCTCAGTGCCGTTTCCCTCGAGAGGAACGAAGCAAGACAAGGATAACCAGAGGAGCTTGATATGCCTTGGACAATTGTCGCTTGCTTTCGATTCTTTGGCGACTGGGCATCAGCATGCACGTGGCCGCAGGGGCCGATTCATTTGCTACTCGGGTTATAGCGTTGGTTGCGGTCGCCATCAATTTGTTGAGTGGCCGCCGGGGCGCGGTCTGAAGTCGACTCCACTCAAGACCATGTCGGTTTGATAAGAAATTCCAAGCTTGCCTGTTGATCGGATAGAGGGGACGGGCTGGCTACGGTGCAACCCTGTCCCGAGATCTGCCCGAACGATGATGGCGTATGGGTGCCGGCCGCAGCGCTGCTTCAAGGCGTTGGCTCGGCTTCACCGTCAAGACAAAGTGAACGGTAGCCCATAGAAAGTGAGCGCCGTCGGACTTCGTCACAAGAGCATCCACGGACTTGAGAGCTCCATCAGGCAGTTCCAGGTTGTCGGCCAACATGACAATTGGGAGCTGTGGTTTGACTTTCCTGATCTCAGCAGCGACCACGGCTCCATCCAGCACGCCCAGATGGTACTCGAGCACAATTGCATCCACGGCCTTCGACATCAAAAGCCGCAGGCCATCGGACCCGTTGGTCGCGGTGACCAGTTCGTATCCGTTTTCTTGCAACAAGGCCAACTGAGACGGGTCCCGGTGAATACAAAGCAGGGTGCTATTGGTTGCCATGACACCAGGTATAGACGTGCCGGTCCCAAAATTCTGCCCAACATTGCTCACATCCCCTTCCGAGACAAGCAGACCAGAGCAATTGTGATCAGACATCGCAAGCCCGCGGGCTTAGCATCGATTGCACATCTCAATGTCTGTGGGAGCCCAATGAGCAAACAGTATCTTCACCTCTCCGCTTATCCTTGCGACGCTTGCGCCGGCCCCGTCATTGCTGGTTCGCTGGCGGTTCGCGAGAATGAGATTTCGAAAGAAACCGACATTCGGCAGGTGGGAGCGATCTGCTTGTCGTGCGGCCATCGGCAGAGCGAGGCGACAGCGCCTGCGCGCACCCGCCATGTGCTGCCGATGGAGTGGGCGCCTGCAGACGCGATCAAGGCGTCTCGCTTGACTGCCGCTTTGTGGAAGCACTGAATTGTGCCGAACTGCACTAACCGGCTTGCGAAGCGGCAAAGAACGGACTGAGCTTTCTTGCTCAGAATTCGACCTCTCGGAAGTGCGAAGGTATCTACAGAATCGTTTGCGCGAGACCAAGTCTCCAGCAGGTTTCGTCGGAAATCGTCCCTCTCCATCCGCGTGTCCGAAGCAGCAGAGCCTCACCGGGTACGCGAAGGATCATCGGGCAAAAAAGGAATTACAAATGAGCTTCATCCGTGTTATTCGTTCACCGCTTTTTGCGCTCGTAGTGCTGGCTATCTCGGCCGCAGCCTGCGCGCAACTCAGCGTTTCCATCTCATTCGCCCCGCCGGAATTGCCGGTCTATGAGCAACCTCTCTGTCCCGGCGATGGTTATCTGTGGACACCCGGTTATTGGGCTTACGCCAATGACGACTACGGTTATTACTGGGTGCCGGGTACGTGGGTCATGGCTCCGGAACCCGGCCTCCTCTGGACTCCGGCCTATTGGGGCTGGCGCGGCAACGGATATTTCTTCAATGAAGGCTACTGGGGAACCCAGGTGGGCTTTTACGGGGGCGTCAGTTACGGCTACGGATACTTCGGTGAAGGCTACGAAGGTGGCCGTTGGCAGAACGGACGCTTCTTCTACAACCGTTCGGTCAACAACGTAAATGTTACCAACATTCACAACGTCTACAACACGACCGTGATCCACAACACCACGATCAACCGCGTCAGTTACAACGGGGGCACCGGTGGAATCAGCGCACGCCCCAGACCGCAAGACGAAACTGCGAGACGTGAAAGACACATCCCCCCGGTGGCCGTTCAGACTCAACACGAGCAGGCGGCCCGAACGAACCCGGAGCAACGAGCCGCGGTGAACCATGGCACACCACCCGTGGCTGCCACTCCCAAACCCGGCGCCTTCAGCGATCGTGACATAGTGCATGCGAAACCAGCGGCAAAGCCTTATTACACTCCGTTGAGTCGTGCGGCAGTTCAGCCAGCGGCCAATACACCGGCTATACATCCGGAGAAGAGTGCTGCTCGCACGGATCGGCCAGAGTCGAATAATGCACCGGCGACACAGCCGAACAATACGTCCGAGCCCAACCGTGGCGAGCGGGCTCAGCCACCAGCCGAGGCTACCTCTCCTCCGGAGTCGAACCGTGCGCCATCACGACCGAATCAACCGGAACCGAACCGACCGCCGACGGCCCAGCCCGATCGCCAGCCGGAAACGAACCGGCCGCCCACGGTTCCGCCGAATGATCGGCCGGAGCCGAACCGGAACGAGCCAACTCAACGACCTCTGACTCCGCCACCGAGCGAGCGTTCGCAGCCCGAGCACACAGCTCCTCCGTCGGCACCGCGGGCGCAACAGCAACAACAGCATCCGGAGCAAACATCCAGACCGGAACAGAAGAACTCGCAGGAGGAAAAGCCGAAGCAGAACGAGAAGCCGCAGTAAGGGGCTCTTAAGACTCCAGAGGACGAGCGATGACTGAGAACCCTAGCACCACCCTAATTGGAACGGTAGAAAAGATCATCAAACCGCGTTTCTCGAGCGAACCGGAAAGAGCGCAGATTGTCGTCGAGGGAGCTGACCACCTTTACAAGGAACTCCGTATCGAAAACGCGCTAACTGATGCAGGCGGCAATCGGGTCCATTTGAAGCCGGGCGCCAAAGTGCAGGTAACAGTCGTAGCCGAGCCGCACGGAGTAGTAAGTAAGATGCATTACGATGTCTGAAGACAGAAATTGGTCTTGGGCATCCGGAATCTTCGGGTGCCCTTTACTTTGGCCGGCAGATCCTAGTCGTGGAGAACGACATTGAGCAGCGAGCTGTGGACTTGCAGAGCGCCTTCGGAGCCACCAGCATAGTGAATGAAGCCTAGCTTCCTGAACCGGTTCATGAAAAAGCTTACGCGTGAACGAGTGGTCCCAACCATCTCGGCCAGAGTTTCCTGGCTTATCTTTGGCACCACGGTTTCAGGGATTCCTTCCTTGCCAAAATGGGCGAGCAATAGAAGGACGCGGGCCAGCCGTTTCTCACTGGAGTTGAACAGTTGGTCAACCAGGTCCTCTTCGTAGCGAATGTTGCGGGCCAGCAAATATGCCACGAACATTTCTGAGAACGTGGGTTCGCGGCGGAGTGCATCCATCATCGCCTTCTTCTCCACCCGCAAGATCTCGCAATCCGTCATCGCGGCAGCGGACCCCATCCGCAGGAGTTGACCTGCCAATGAGCCTTCCCCGAAGAAGTTCCCTTCGCTCACAATCGCAATTGTCGCTTCCTTTCCGATCTTGGAGACAACCGTGAGCCTCACTTTGCCCTTCTGAACGTAAAAGACAGCGTCCGCTCCGTCTCCTTGCGCGAAGATCATCTGCTTCTTCGGAACAGACAGGATCTTCCTGCCATCGCCAATGGTGGCGAGGAATATGCTGGAGTCGAATCCACCGTTCTTCTTGGCTGCGAAGGCAGGTCTCACCCTTTCAGTATAGTCCCCGACGAGAGCCAACCCACACGAATCGACCATGCCCTCTCTCCGCAAAATTGTCGTTGGCTGTCAAGTTCCGGAAAGAGTGGTCACTTTTGAGCAGTCTTGCTTTGCCCTACGGTCTCACAATGGGACTGCAAACAAACGGACTATCTCACCACTAGTCAGAGGACTTATGCCAGCAACAATTCAAGTCGGCGCGATTCTGATGAAGGAATGGCCCGGACTCACGCAACTTCTTGGGCTGGAGAGCGAGCCCTGCTCACCGGAATGGAGTCTGCTCAAGGTTCTGGATTCCTTCGCCCTTGATCGCAAGATCCATGCTGCCGGGTGGAATTTCTTTTTCATGGCGACGGAGGTCAAGGTGATGTTCCTGGGCTCGGTTGGAGCGGCGACGGTCCAGAACGCTGTGAAGCGCATGTTAGAAAAAGTCAAGCAGGAGCAATTCAATTGCCTGGAGGTAACTGCAATCGTTACCAGACGCTTCTTCGGCGTCCCATACGTGACTATTTCCGCGCATTCTCGGCATGTGCAACAGAGTTGCTACCTTGACACCGCCCTGGCGCGGCAGACGTTCCAACGCAATGCGCTATGGGCCACAGGATGAGCACAGATTTCGGAACGGAGAACCGACTATGAAGTACGATGCGAATCAGAGTCTCGAGCAAACGCTTGAGGCAGCAATTGTTGCGTCCTGGACGGACTTGATGGATGGCTCTCAGACCGGTTTGATTCACGTCGAATACGGTTTTGCTCCAACTGGCACGGTAGATTACCTCAAGGTCTGGACTTCGATAACACGAGGCCATTGGCTTCTGGCTTGCGAGTACAGGATGTCGCAGTCTACGTTCCATGGCGCTGGTGTTCACTTCGACAACGGATACGAGTCTGAAGGGTTGGCGCACATCCTGGAATCTGTGATGCAGCACCCAAACTTCGTTCGTGCTTCCTCCAAACATGGGCCGCCAGGGACTGCTCCAGATCTCGAAGCCAACGGTGGAACAAAGCACAGCTGCCTCGGCTCTAGTCAACGAAGCACTCGACCGTCTTGGCGTACCGCTCCCAGAGCCGACGGTCGCCTGAAGGCTCCCTCACCACTCATTTTTCAGAGGCTGCCAAACGGCGGTCGCGATGGGGTTCTGTTCGGGGCAGGCCTGTACTGAGTTCACACTTTTCGCCTGGCTTGGCGCCACACGTGGGACACCGCACGGCCAGAGCTTGCTTCGGCTTGATTTTCATGGCTACACAATGCACCGCCGTTCGCAAACAAAGATGGTCAATTGTGACCATCGCGCAATCTTTCGCGAGGCGCATCATCTCTCCAGAAAGGGTGCGGCGCCCGGCACTGAAAGTCGCGCACGGCAATGTGGCCGACGATAGCCGCTTTTCTCGAACCTTTTCTGGGGAGTGACATGTTCAATCCATGCGGCACGAACGTAAATACATCTCTCGATCCACTACAGGCGCACGCTGGAGCAGAGCTATGCTCCGAAGAAGCCAAACATTCGTCGCCCTTTCTCACCCGGTTTTAGGGGGCCAATGTCGCTACCAACGATCGTATTTTCCACGAGCGCCCTGGAAGTCGTCGCCCCGCGCCCAGCGTTACGAGACGGAGCAGCCGATTGTTCGATCGCTCTGGCTCGAGCCGGCGTGCGCTCGCTACTCGAGTGGCTGGATGCCAACGGAAGCTGCGAGCGCCGGCAGCGCGCGCAGGATTCATGAAACTGCTATTGGCCGTCTTCCAATTCATTTTTGGCTGCCGGCATCGTCACCTCAGCCGCGTCTTCACAATCAAACGTCGTACTTACAAGGTTTGCTTCGACTGTGGACGAGAATTCGACTTGCCCAATGTGCACGCTCCCATTCGGTCCTCCGCTGCTCGGGGCCTGGGAACGGACCCTCATCATACGCGCTGAATCTCTCGTGCCTCGATCCAGTTCTGGAACCGCGAAACTGGGTTCTTCGAATGTGAGCTAACTTGCTCAGACGCCGAATCCACAAGCTGTCATTCTTAGTTATCTTCTGAGTGTGTGCACGGAGCCGCGAGGCTGAATCGCAGCTCTTACCTCTAGGCCGCCGCGGTTCGTAAGTTCACGACAGGCCAAGCGGCCACATCCAGCGAATCAGCATTCTTCATCCGTGTGCCTACCGCCGAAGCCGGCGCAGCACGATTTGACCCTAAGGGATTCTCGAACATCGAAATCGGGCAACTCTTCAGTCGGATCAGGGGGTAGCTCGCGAAACAAAGGGAGGTCAAAAGATCATGCCTTTACTTCAGGTTCTCGAAGTTCTCGTCGTGGTGGGTGTCCTGCTGTGGCTGGTGAACCGATTCATCCCGATGCAGGGATCGATCAAGTCCATCCTGAACGGCGTCGTCGTTCTCGCTGTGGTGTTGTGGCTTCTGAATGTATTCGGACTCTTTCACTCGCTGTCCCGGGTGCATGTCGGAACGTTGCTTATTCGATAGGCAAATCAGCCATCAACGCTGAACGCACCACACAGAATCGTATCAATCGAACGCGGCAGTTATCTGCCTAAGGAGTCATTTTGAAATCGAAGCTGTTGGTAGCAGTAGGGATCACCCTCAGTTTGAGCGCGTTTGCTCAAACCAATTCGCAAACCATCGACGGTGCCAAGCATATGAACAAGACACCTCCATTCCATGTGACTGTCACCAGTCGCAGTGTGCAGGCAGTCAACTACAAGCAGCGCAGCGGAGCTTCAAAGCTGGATCTCGCAGGCACGGACCTTATGCCCGCAGCGAACGGACAAGCGAAGGTGGAAAGCAAGAAGGGCTATACCGAAATCGAAGTGGAGTTCGGCAATCTGCAAAGGCCAACGACATTTGGCACCGAGTATCTGACTTACATCCTGTGGGCGATTTCGCCGGAAGGCCGTGCGGTCAATCTGGGCGAGATCCTGGTCGGCGACAACCATCGCAGCAAACTGGACGTAACCACGGACCTGCAGGCTTTTGCGCTGATCGTCACCGCCGAACCCTACTACGCGGTGCGGCAACCCAGCAATGTGGTTGTGCTTGAGAACGTAGTTCGCGAGGACACCAAGGGAAGTACAGAATTAGTGGATGCAAAGTATGAATTGATGGAACGCGGCGGGTACATTCCTACCGGTTATAAGTTCGACCCCGTGGTTCTGAATACGAAGTTGCCATTGGAGTTCTTCGAAGCGCGCAATGCATTGCGCATCGCTCAATCTGAGGGAGCCGAGCAATATGCCGGTGATAGCTATCAGCACGCCGTCAAACTGATGGACAAGGCGGATGGCTATGCTACAGACAAACACATTGACAAGAAGCTGCTGATCGCGACATCCCGCGAGGCCGTGCAGACAGCGGAAGATGCGCGCGCGATCGCAGTCAAGAAAATGGACGACGTACGCCAGGCTGATGAACGCCTGGCAGCGGCCGACGAGCAGGCGAGATTGCAGGGACGCGCCGACGAGGCGCTGCTTCAGAAGCAGCTAGCCGAGTCCGACTCGGCCAAGGCGGAAGCCTCCAAGGCTCAAGCGGAGTCAGACACCGCGAACGCCCAGGCTGCCAGGACTCAGGCGGAAGCTGATTCCGAGAAGGCTCGGAATGACGCTGCGGATGCAAATGCTGCAACCGCGAAGGCTCAATCCGACATGGCTGCCAGCCAGGCCTCCTCCGCAACTGCACTATCGGCCGCGCAGGCGGACGCCGACCAATCTCGTGCGGATACGCTCAAGGCGCAGCAGGCCGCGCAACTGGCAGATACAGACAAGGCAGCCATGCGCGCCAAGTTGTCCGAGCAACTGAATTCGATTCTTCAGACTCGCGACAGCGCGCGCGGCCTCATCGTCAGCATGTCCGATGTTCTGTTCGATACGGGAAAGTATTCGTTGAAGCCGGGAGCACGCGAGAAGCTGGCGAAAGTCGCAGGTATCCTGCTCGCTTACCCTGGACTCAACATCGAGGTCGGCGGCTATACAGATAACGTCGGCGGCGGTGCCATGAACCAAACTCTGTCGGAGAATCGTGCCGGATCTGTGCGCGACTACCTTGTGCAACAAGGAGTCTCAACGAATTCGGTTTCTTCCAGAGGGTTCGGCAACACATTGCCAGTAGCATCCAACGATAACCCCGCCGGCCGCCAGCAGAATCGGAGAGTTGAAATGCTCGTGTCCGGCGAAGCCATCGGCAACTCAGTCAACGCGACAACAGGTAGCTTGCGCTAAAGCAAGTCGATGCCATCAGTTCGGGGTGCAGCTTCGTATGAAAGCGGCACCCCGCATGGACAAAGGAACAAGACATGCTCGGAACTATATTGATCGTAGTTTTGATTTTGGCGCTTTTGGGAGCGCTGCCTCGCTGGTCGCATAGCCGAAGCTGGGGCTACGCTCCAACCGGCGGCATCGGACTCATGCTTGTCGTTGTCGTGGTTTTGTTGGTTCTCGGCCGGATTTGAGTCATGCGCAACGACCCAACATCGGCAGGTGCCATCTTCCATAGTTGGCGCCTGCTTCTTCTTCGTTTGTTGACTATCTCTCTCCTCGTTCTGACATGCAGCGACGTTTCGTCCGCGTACTCGGTTCTGACGCACGAGGAAATCGTAGACCTGCTCTGGACCGATGCGATTCGGCCACTCCTCCTCAAGAAGTATCCAGGACTGACCGAGCTACGCAATTTCAATGACTTCTTGCGCATATACTCGGTGTGACGCTTACGGAGTGGGACACTCTATGCCGTATATGATCCCCTATTATCAATCTGGGATTTTGGTCACATTTCGTTGCACCGACTGCGATTGGACTTACACTATTCGAAATCCTTCTACATCTCCAGCCCCTCGCGACGAAGAGCAGAAAGCGAAGGAGCAGTACGTGGCCCATCGGTGCTCCCAGTTCTCGAGCAAGACGGAGAAGAAGTAGCTCGCACGAGAACACTACCTGATAGCGGCTACAGTAGCCTTTTTGAGTTTTTGAGTGTTGACTTCTCCCAAGAATGCTTACTCGGCATCGGGTTCGAACCATGCGATAAATTGCGGACAGTCGGAACCCTCGGTCAGGCAAATCCGATGGTTCACACCCGTGCAGAAGTCCCGTGCAAAGTAGTTTCGTTCGCCCGGTCATCCTCCGCGGATAATTCCGTCTGAATGAAAATCCCTCCCCGCCAGAAGGCGTCAGTCACTCGAGCCAAGTGGACCAACCTGAGCAACCCCGAAATAAAGGTGAGCAGTTTAGACCAGCTATTCCTTTCTATGGGGGCCATCATGGTGATTGAGACGAGCAGGTGCTACCTCTCGTAGTTGGTGTGGTCTACGTAAGGAAGGAGGCCCTATGGGCTGCTTTTGGGAGCAAACGGGGGTCCTTGGTCCGATCTATCGTTTATTGGGCCAAGGGTTGAATGATAACGATATAGCAAAGAAACTAGGTCTCACCGAAGTGAACGTACAGAACTGCATTGCCTGGGTCATTCATTTCTTAAAGCTGAAGGATCGCCCAGAGCTGGTCCTATACGCTTCAGCCGGGGCGTAGCTTTCTTTGCTCGCTCAATGCCGTCTTCGGCTCTGGGCGGCAGCAACGAGACGCCGATATTTTGTGGCAGTCTCTGTCCTGATGGCTCTGGTCGGACTGACCAATTTTCGATCTGGTCTAAGACTCGACGGCCCTGGCTCGACCATCCGTCTTCACACCTTCCCGTTAGTAGAACGGGATTCAAAGGAAAGGAAGGTGCAAGTATGCCTACAAAGTTTACGCCACAGCGCGACCGCATTCTGGTGCGACGAGTAGAAGAAGTTGGCACAACTCGGGGTGGAATCATCATCCCGGACTCTGCCAAAGACAAACCACAAGAGGGTGAGGTCATCTCGGTTGGCAAGGGCAAGACCAACGACGAAGGCAAGGTGTTTCCTCTCGCGCTGAAAGAAGGCGACCGAATTCTGTTCGGCAAATATTCTGGAACCGAGATCAAGATTGATGGGGAGGATTTCCTCATCATGAAAGAGGAAGAGGCCCTTGGGGTTGTCACCGGTGCAGCGAGGAAAGAGACCGTAGGGGCCAAGAGATAGCTTGCTCCCTTGAGCGTCCATTGTGGGCGTATTTGCTCAAGGTACACACAAGCAATCTTGCTAGTGGTGGCAGTGACACGACAGGAGCACGTTAGAGTTGAGATTTCGCATTCCTAGGAGAGTACAGTCATGGCAAAGCAAATAGTGCACGGCGAAGAGTCGCGGCAGGCGATCCTGCGCGGCATCAACCTAATGGCAGATGCGGTAAAGGTGACTCTCGGGCCGAGAGGCCGCAACGTTGTTATTGAAAAGAAATTTGGTTCACCGACGATCACCAAAGA
>AR_comb_assmDRAFT_10004506_pt1 | contig 10364 bp, 8 predicted proteins | sample ArasoioldDNA_FD_10543 | JGI IMG/M metagenome (IMG submission 10543) | reverse complement strand
AACGGCTTTGCGAACCGACTCGTCCATCGGCATTAGCGCTCATCCTTCTTGCCGTTGCCGCCTTCAAGGCGATTGATGAGTTCACTGAACCGGTCGGGAACACCTTGGTTCACGACGTCGTCGTACATGGCGCGGAGTTGCTGCCCGAGACGTGCCTGTACATCGCGGCCCAGCTTTGCTGGCTTCGAATTGACCTTCTTGCTACCAGTCGCCGCGGCTTCCATTGAATTTCGCTGTCCCACGGGTTTTCGTTCGTTCATTTTTCGACCCCAACTTCCGAGGCTTTGGGGGTGGCCCCGGCTGTCCCCTTGGTTCTGTCAAAACCCGTGAAATGGCAGATGGTTCCTCCGGAAAGGAACTTTTTTGCGGCCGGGGCGTTGGCGCGCTACAGGTTGTATAGGAGCGCGGGGGCACAGGCCGGGCCGGCCGCAAAGCGCATTGATTCGGGAGGGATTCTTGTCGACATCTCAAGCAGTTGCTCAGCACTTGCCGTATCTCCGCCGTTACGCCCGGGCGCTTTCCGGGAGTCAGGCCTCGGGTGACGCCTATGTGGCGGCGACTCTTGAGGCTCTGGTCCAGGATCCAAAGATCCTGGATACAGGGGTGTCGACTCGCATTGCCCTGTACCGGCTGTTCACAAAAATTTGGAATTCCGTTTCGCTCAACGGCAAATCATCCGGGGGCACGTTGAATCATCCGGTCGAGCGTCATCTCGCTCAGATCCCGCCGAAACCGCGCCAGGCGTTTCTCCTGGTTGCGCTCGAAGGATTGTCTGAAGATGACGCGGCGAAGGTTTTGGATATCGACGCTCCCACCTTGCGCGAGCTCGTCGAAGAATCCGGCCGCGAACTTGCCGCCGAAATTGCGACCGACGTTCTGATTATAGAGGACGAGACCTTTATCGCGCTCGATCTCGAAGGTCTGGTCGAAAGTCTTGGACATCGCGTGCTGGGGGTTGCCCGCACTCATGCCGAAGCGGTGGCACTCGCGAAGGCGAAGCGGCCGGGAATTATCCTTGCCGACATTCAGCTGGCCGACGGCAGCTCGGGTCTGGATGCTGTTAATGAAATGCTGCGGTCGTTCGAAGTGCCGGTTATTTTCATCACCGCCTATCCCGAACGGTTCCTCACCGGGGAGCGGCCTGAACCGGCGTTTCTGATTGCCAAGCCATTCCAGCCCTCGACAGTGTCGGCGGTACTGAGCCAAGCTTTGTTTTTCGAGCGCAATGCCAAGCGGCGGGAGCGACGAGCCAGTTAGGAGGTTCGCCCGGTTTTTCGCGCTAGAGCGTAGCCCAGCAACACCGCCTCTATGAGCATGACGAGGTGAGCTTCACGCTTCTTCGCGGGTGCAGAAGCCACAGGGGCAGCGCGGCCGCGCATCGCCCAAAAGGCCGCGGCTCCGGCAACTCCCAGTATCCCATAGGCTGTGCCTATGATCAGTCGGGCCGGTAACGCGCCGTATTCCATTTCGAGCGCCAATGATCCCGCGGCTGTAAATTGGGACAAGGCCACAATTGCGCAAACGAGCACACCTATGACGAGCAGAACACGGCGCAACATTCGGGCCAGCAGATGCTGGAATGCGACCCGGGTGATCGGGTTCAATCGCATGGTGCTAGCGGCGGTTTGCAAGTCCGGCGAGAAAACCGATGCCGGCCGCCATGGTTAGCATAAGCAACGGCCGGCTTTCGACCTCGTCGGCAAGTTTGGCGGCGGCATCAGCACCAACGCGTTTTGCCTCATTGGCGGCCTTTTGGCTTAAGCCTGCTGCATTTGTGCTTACTCGGTTCATAATGCGTTCGAGGGCCTCGCTGACAAAGTCGCCGACATCGTCGGAAGCGCCGGAAGCCTCGCGACGGGCTGTGCCTGACAGCCGCCGCAGACGCTTCTCCAGATCGCCCATCAGTTCTTCGATCGCAGCGACTTCGTCCGCGGTCATGGTTTTCGCTGTGCGCGCGGCCATTTTTGCCCCTGAAAATGATGAAGTTTACCAACTCAAATCGAAGGGAAAACGTGGGGCGGGCCGAAAATGTTCCCGATCGCAGGCGCGGGTTTCTCTCTTCCGCAAATCCAGGCATATGCGGTGCAACACTTGGCGCTACACCGCGTTAGTTTCGTTTGTGGCTCTCGTGCGTCAATTCCGGGCCCGGTATGAGCTGGGAGCTGCAAAATGAGTACATTCGTTGACAGGGCATCCACGGGACCTATTCATACGAAAACCGATTCAAATACAGTCGAGTCCAGTGCACCCGGCCATCCGCATCGTGTACTGGAGGGCAACGAAGCGGCTGCGAGGGTAAGTAAAATGTCCGGGGCGCAGGATAGCGAATTCGCCAAACTTGAGCGGAGCTACCGCGAACTGCAGGCCCAGGTGGGGGCTCAGGCTTTAGAGTTGAGCCTGTTGCGGGCGCGCTTTGCTCGCTATGAATCTGCGCTGCGCGGCTCGCAAGTTACAATTTACACCCAGGACCGCGACCTTCGTTATACCTCCATCGGCAACTCGATGATGGGCCGGTCTGTCGAAGATATTCTGGGGCGTACCGACACCGAGCTCCTGCCGCCGGAAAGCGCTCCGACCATCGTCGCGATGAAACGGGAGGTTCTCGCAAGTGGCGAGGCAAAGCGCGCCGAAGTGACACTCGAAGACGCTACGGGAATTCGCTGGCATGATTTGCATATTGAGCCGCTGCGCAGCGATTCCGGTGAAGTCATTGGGTTGGCATGCGCGTCGATTGACGTCACTGAGCGTAGGGAGGCTGAAGCGCATCTGCGGTTATTGCTCCGTGAGTTGACCCATCGATCGAAAAATTTGCTGGCTGTGATCCAGGCAATGGCGCGGCAAACAGCGCGTCACGCCGGCTCGATAGACGGCTTCCTCGCCCAATTTGGTGCCCGGCTTCAGGCGCTCGCGGCTTCGCACGACCTCCTCGTGCGCGAAAGCTGGTACGGAGCTTCGCTTGCCGAGCTGGTTCGCTCACAGCTCAGCGCCTCCCTAGGGCAGGTTTCAATCGAAGGGCCCGCGGTGGCTCTCAAACCCGAAGCCGCGCAGAATCTTGGCCTCGCTCTCCACGAACTTGCCGTCAATGCTGCGAAATTCGGCGCCCTGTCGGTACCGGCGGGACGGATCACCATTACCTGGAGCCGTCGCGAAACCGGAACAGGCGGATCGGTGGAGCTCGATTGGCGGGAAGAGTCCGGACCCAAGGTCAAGGTCCGGCGCAAAAAGGGATTCGGCAGCATGGTCATCGAGCGCAATCTGGCGCGTGCGCTCGATGCAGATGTGACACTGGATTTTGACCCAAACGGGCTGCGTTGCTTGATCGTCATACCCGCAAGCCAGATCCTCGCCGCTCGTTGAGAGCGACCGGAACATAATTCGACTTCCGCCGTTTCGACTCAGGCTCACCGAACGATCTGTAGTTTCGGGGCGTCTTGGGAGTGTGGAAAGCGGCGATGCGCGGGGTCTTTTTATATATTTTGGCGGGCGTCCTTGTGATTTTGGCAATGGATGTGCTCGCGCCACCCTTGGGGCTAGGCGTACCTGTCGTCGCGTGGCCGGCGCTGGATCACGGCGCAGTTTCTCAGGTCGTCAACCGCGCGCAGAAAAGTGATCGCCTGCAAGTGCCGGTCACGACTGGGCCGCGCAGGCCGATGCCAAGGGCTCCGGCAATGCCCGTAGGATGCGAACCCGTGTTTAGTGCGCTGTCGAACAGCGCATATGCAAATTATCCCGGACGCTGCGTCGCGTGAGGAGCCAGGGCTCCCACCATTGGAACTTTTTTTAAGACGCGACGTTGATTGGCCACCTTCATTAAAACAGGAGTTTCATATGCAAAGGTCATTGACCGTTCTTGCGGTTGCGGCTTTGGTCGGAGCATTGGCATCGCCTGCGCTGGCGCAAGCTGAACGGGTCAAGTCCGGCACCCTGACGTGTGACATTTCCGGCGGCATTGGATTGATCATCACGTCGCATAAGGACGTCACATGCATGTTCACGCCGTCACAGCCGGGTCCCCGCGAAGTCTACGTGGGCGGGATCAACAAGTTCGGGCTTGATCTGGGCGCAACCGCTGGCGGCGAGATGGTGTGGGCGGTGTACGCGCCAACCACGCGTCGCTTCGGCGCGCTGGCCGGCAACTATACCGGTGCGACCGCGGAAGCGACCGTCGGGGCCGGGCTTGGCGCCAACGTGCTGGTCGGTGGTTCGGATCGGACAATCGCGTTGCAGCCGCTTTCCGTGCAGGGACAGGCGGGTCTTAACGTAGCGGCAGGCGTGGCCGAGCTCGTGCTGCGGCCGGCACGCTAAAGGCGGTTTTTGTATAGTCAGTAGTAAGTACGGCCGCCGGTAGGCGGCCGTACTTTTTCGCCGTTGTCAGCCGAAAGTGAAAGCGTCGTGATAGGCGCCTTGCACCTGACCGCCGGGCACAGGCCCGCCCCCTGGCACGTGCACCATATTGCCGATGACGGCGCAGGTTGCGCCATGCAAGCCGTGACGCGGGATCGCCATCGGCGTTAGCTGCTCCCAGGTATCGGTCTTGGGATCGTATGCTTCGTTGGTGCCGAATACCTTGCCGGTCGCTTCTCCCCCGAACACGACAATCTTGCCGTTGATGTAAACACATGACGGGCCGCTGCGCGGCGTCGGCAGCGGCGCACGGAAAGTCCATGCATCGGTTTTCAGATCGTAGACCGCGTTAAGACCCGTGTTGAAATCATAAGAGTCCATGCGGCCGGCGATGGCGTGAATTTTTCCATCGACAACAGCGACACCCATGTGGTCGCGCTGGCCCACGAAAGGTTGCGTGCCGGTCGAGCCGCGCATGCCGGAGAGGATCGTGTATTTGTCGGTCGCGGGATCGTAGATTTCATGCCACTCGACCGATCGAACGTCGCGCCCGCCAAGCAAATGAATCTTGCCGTCGAGCACGATGGCGGACATGGCGCCGCGCGGGCGCGAGAGCCCGGCGATGGGCGCCCACTGATCGGTGGCGGAGTCATATACAAAGCACTTTGAGTGCGGGCAGCGGTTCTGCTCGATAAATCCGCCAAACGTGTAGATCTTTGCGCCGACCGACACGCCGGCAACATGATTGCAGGGCAGCGGGAAGGGTGCCTTCAATGACCATGTGCCCGCTTTCGGATCGAAAACCTGATGAAAAGTTTGATCGACTCGGTGCTTTGCGTAACCGGCAATCGAATGAATTTTGCCCTGGCACTCGATCACGGCGTGCTCGCCCGTCGGGATCGGCATCCTCGGTTGCTCGACCCATTTTCCCGGATTGGCGGCCTTTGGCGCGACGCTGGTCATGTAGCGTTGCTTTTCGACTGTCTTCGGGATGTCGGTGACGGACTTGTCATTCAATCCGAGAAAAAGCGGAAGTTCTTGTTCTGCTGCCATGACTGACCTCAATTGACATAACCGGGAACGGCGTCCCGCAACAATTTTCGAGTAAGCTCTACCCCTTCGCGCGCGACGTCGTAGGGCGAGCGCGCCCACTGGTCGGGATTTGGTGCTTCGTAGCTCAGATAACCGGTGTAGCCCTTTTCAGCCAAAAGTCCGAGCATCTCGCGCCATCTCACAACGCCCTTTCCCGGAGGTAGCCGGTCTGTTGGGCGGCGCACACCGGTCACCGGGTTAGGCGATAGATCGCTGTACTGGAAACAATAGATCTTGTCGGCCGGAACGTTTTCGAAGCCGCGGCCGCCGGCCCCGCTGCGCGTGAAATGGTAGGCGTCGATAAGATAGCCGCAGTTCGGCTTGTTTGCGCCCTCTATCAGTTCAGTCAAAACGCCCAGGCTGTTGAGCACGTCATGCTGCGAGTTGAATTCGATCGCGAGCTTGAGTTTGTATTCCGCAGCGATATCCCCCGCATCTTTAAGATACTTGATCGCGTCTTTGATCGGACCGTTCACCTGCCCTGGAGCGCTCATGAGCGTGTCGCACCCGAGCGCCACCGCATTTTCACAAGACTCCCGGAAAACACGGAATAACCGCTTGCTCTCGTCGCCGGCCGCGAACAGCCAACCGTATTCAACGCCAAGCACGCCGCACGGGATGCCGCTTTTCTTAATGAGCGCGATCACCTGGTTATTGCTCATTCCGGTGTCGAAGCAGCGTTTGAAATCGGTGCGGCGCAATTCGACCGCGTCGAAGCCGCCTTGTTTGGCTGCATCAAGCGCGGTCGCGAGCGGCGTCGTGTCGACTGTCCACATGTGAAGTGCGAGGCGTCCAAACTTCTCCGGCATGACCCGCTTCCTATTTTCCTTCGTATTGGAGAATATAGAGCCCGGCATTTGTGTCGGTCATATACACGACGCCGTTCGGATCGACATAAACATCACAGGATTGGATGACCTTCGCCGGATTGGGTCGCTGGTCGACAATTCGCTCGGGCGGCGGCGGCACGAAGTAGCCGATTTGTTTTGGCTCGAATGGGTTGCGTACGTCATAAATCCGCAAACCCGCGTTGTGGTAGGTTGCAAAAATTATGTCATCGGTCTGCATCGATCCTGGCCGGTTCTCGTGCAGATTATGTGGACCGAATTTTGCGCCCTTCTTGCAGAAATCTTCTTCCGTTGGGGTCGGCAGCGTTGCGATCGAGACGGGGCTTGCCGGATCGCGGACGTCAATCACCCACGTATAAGCAAGTCCGTTTGCGCAATTAGCCGAGGTGGCTTCATCGGCCAGCACAAGTAGTTTGCGTTTTGGCAAAGGCAGCGGGGTATGCGCACCGCCGGCGAACGGCGGCGAAAAATTGCGATGACTGAGAAGCTTCGGATTTTTCGGATCGCTCAGGTCGTGAATGGTAAAACCGCCGTCGCGCCACGCAGCGTAACCGACAGTTCCGGCGCTGATAAGATGGTGAAGCGCCGTGCGTTTGCCGAATGAAGCTGGCGGCTTCTCACCACCCGCGCGATGCATCCCGGGCAGCCACCAGTGTCCGGCAAGCGCGGGCTTTGCCGGATCAGAAACGTCGATAATCGCCAGCGTGTGATCGATGTATCCGTCAAAATGCACGGACACGTAGGCATAGCGGTCTCCAACCCACCAGATGCGATGCGCGCCAAAGCCTAGCATGTGCAGGAATGCAATCTCGCGCGGCTTAGCCGGTTGCGAAACGTCGAAGACCCGCAGGCCGGCGCCGAACGGCTGCTCTGTCTGCACGGAATCCACCAACGATTTGGCGTAGTAGTCGGCCTGGCTCGCGTATTGTTGCATGGCCCAGATATTCGGACCGTTCACGGCAAGCAGAATGTCGCCGTTGATTTGCAAATGATGTGACCGCGTATTTTTCGGCGCCGCGACGAAAGCCACTGTTTTGGGATTGAGTGGGTCACGGACATCGACGACGGAATAACCGTCGCTGAACATGTGCCCTATGAAAGCGTGACCCTTGTGGAGGATGACCTGCACGCCATCGGGCCGGCCACCCTGATCGCAGCGCGACAGGAAGCGAACATTTTTGGCTGACGCAGCGGCACTCATCAGATGTCAAACTCGTTACAGCCGACACAGCAGGGCCCGGACGGCATGACGTCCGGGCCCGTATAGCGTGACTTTCAGTGGCCGTCAGCCGGTCGGCGGAGCAACCTCGTCGAGCCCTTTCTGCTTGGCCTCGGGCCCCAACTGGGTGACCGAGACGGCTGCGATGAGCAACACCGCAGCCAGACACACGAATACGGTGGTGAGGCCGTAGCCGTTCTGAATCCACAGAATAGTAGGCACGATGAAAGCCGTGGCCAGTCGTCCGACGCCGGCAGCCCAGCCAAAGCCCGATGCACGCGCATTGGTCGGGAAAACTTCCGATGCAAAGATCTGCATCGAGTTACCCGCCACCTGAATGAAGAAGATCATGATGAAGCCGGCGACGAGGAGTTGGGTATCAGTCGCCGCATTCGCGAACACGATCGCCATCAGGCCCGCGCAGACGAACGCGCAGACCGACGTAATCTTGCGGCCGAACTTATCGAGCGCGTACATCATGAAGAGGCTCGCGCACGGGACCGCCAGCGTCATGCCGAAGGTGTAGGTGAGCGACTTGGTGATGGTGAACCCTTTGGCGGTCATGATGTTGGGCAGCCAGGTGCCCAATCCGATCGCGACGCCGAAGAATGCCGAAAAGCAGATCATTCCGGCGATCACGCGTCTTGGAAACATCCTGAAGACGAGGGCGAATGGATCGGTCTTCGTGTCGCTCGCCGGGCTGGTCGTCAGTGTTTCTTTTGGTCCGGCAATCCCCATGCGTGCGAGGACGTCGAGCGCTTCCTTGCCGCGGCCGTGCGTGGCCAGATAGCGCGGTGACTCGGGCAGCCAGAAGCGGAACAGCCATACGATCAGTGCGCCGATGCCGATGACGATCCACACGCCTCTCCAGCCAATCGTGTCGCGAAACGCGAGAGTAAACAGTGAAGCAATTGGCCAAACGCAGGCGCCCCCGATGAAGTGCACGATCGCGAGGATGCGCCCGCGGATCGCTTTCGGGGAATATTCGCCCGCGTAGGCGAACGCTAGCGGCTGCTCACCGCCAAGGCCGAGGCCCGCGATGAAGCGGCACACCATCAGCCAGAAGACCGTCGGAGCGAGAGCGCCAAGAATGGTGAAGACGCCGAACAGCAACAGATTGAACTGGTACACCGTCTTGCGGCCCCAGCGGTCACTAAATTCGCCTTGACCCGCTGCGCCAATGAACATGCCGAACACGGTCGCGCTGCCGACCAGTCCTGCTTCGGCGCCGGTCGCGAATTTCGTTTGAATCATGTCCGGAATCAGCGATCCGAGGACGATCAGATCGATGACGTCGAAGAAGTAGCCGGCGGCGATCAAAGCAACCACTTTGACGTGAAGCGGCGAAATCTTTGCTCCGTCCAGCGCGTTGCCGACAAAACCCTCTATGGTTTGAGCCACGATTTTTCCTCCCTGTTCCCCAAATTTTAATTGGTGCCCAGCCGACACTAGGATGAGCCACAATTCGGCTATTGGCCAGCCCCATCCCGACGGGCAGCGCGCGCCGCGGACCACATCGCGGGCAAGCGTATTTAGCTTTCTATCGGTGAAAAGGCGGACCGGATTGGCTGGGTAACTAGGATTCGAATCTAGACTCTCGGAGTCAGAGTCCGATCTTAGCCGCAGATTTCAAACGATTTTTCTCCCAACCAAGGAGAAAGGCGATCATGATCTCATCAAGCCGACTGACGATCGTTGTGGTCGATCAGAGGCGAGATTGTCGGACAGAGGCGAAGTGGTATGTGTCTTAAAGACAGCATTCTTTGCTGGCGCAAGAAGCCGAATTGCAAGTGGATATGATGCCCAAAGCACCGTCGAAATCTCGAAGCTGAATTATTCGCTCCGGGCCATGGTCCCGTAGTAGAGCGAAAGGCGCTCGAACTTGTTCTGCTATGGCGGAGCATCGGGATGTAACCAGAAAGACTGCAAGCAGACACTCCTTTTTGCACTGCATATCTCGGCTTTTGGCCCAAAGCGGACATTTGCGGGGGCTTTCCCGTTGCAGGCTTGAGCCGCTACGATGGCCTGACCTGAGCCTCGGGCGAGACAATGAGACGGCGTGAGTTCACATCGCTCCTCGAAGGTGCGGCGGCGGTATCTCCGCTTTTTTGGCCGCCCGCGGCCGGCAATGCTCGCTATTTAATCGGCTACCTTCAGCGTTTGCTCGATCCAGATAGCGCACCTAAATAGCGATGTCGTCGTTCAAAAAAACCATCATCTCTTCCGCCGCCTTCCAGGAAGTATGCGGCGCGGCTGCCGCTTCGTATTTGCGGCTTGTTTGGCGCACAAGCCAAGTTACCGTGGAGCCTACGAATATATATGAGACAGTGCGGCTGCCGCTGATCATCGCGATGTGGCACGGCCAACATTTCATGGCGCCGTTCGTCAAACGCAATAACCCGCGTCATCGCACCAAGGTGCTGATTTCGCGTCATCGCGACGGGGAGATCAATGCGCGCGCTGCCCAACGGCTGGATGTCGGCGTTATCCGAGGCTCGGGTGCTCACAACAGCGATGTTCTCCGCAAGGGCGGAGCCGCTGCTTTCCTCAAGATGCTCGCGGCGCTCAACGACGGTTACAATGTCGCGATGACAGCGGATGTCCCGAAGGTCGCGCGCGTCGCCGGTCTTGGCGTGGCGAAACTTGCGCAGCATTCCGGGCGCCCGATTTACGCTCTGGCGATTGCTTCGAGCCGCCGCATCGAGCTCGACAATTGGGATCACTCAGCGGTCAACCTCCCGTTCAGTCGACTGGCATTGGTGGCAGGCGAGCCGATTGAGGTGCGTCCCGACGCCGATGAAGTAGAGTTGGAAGCGGCAAGACAATTGGTCGAACGCGAACTCAACCGCGTGACAAGACGC
>AR_comb_assmDRAFT_10613057_pt1 | contig 10365 bp, 8 predicted proteins | sample ArasoioldDNA_FD_10543 | JGI IMG/M metagenome (IMG submission 10543) | reverse complement strand
GACCGGATGCGAAACCACAAGACCCGCTTGAACCAATGACACTGTCGAGGACGCGGTCGAAAGCCATGTCACGACCGTGGTCGAGCCCTCGCGGGGCACGTAGCCGATGCCTGCCTTGTGTGCCGCCGACAGATTGATGGGGGATGGGGGCGAAACCGTTGACACCATGATTGTTGGGGAGAGGTGCCCGTCCATGTCACGTTTCACACACAGCAATCGACATCCAGCGGGCGTGCGAGTTGATCGTTGCGCCGAGACAGGGAGCGGACATGATGCTCAACGACCGGTCGGCGGTTCCGATTGAGCGGCGTACTCTGCTTCGTCGAGGTGCAGCTACCGCGCTCGCGGTCGCCGCAGGAAGCTCGCTGCTCGCTGCGTGTGGCGAGGATTCGACGAGGCCCACTGCGCACGCGTCCGCGCCTCCGCCGCCATCGAAGATTCGCGGCACGGCGGTGTACCTCAACTACCCCGGTTGGATCGGCCCCGACAACGTCTCGAAGTTCCACGCAAAGTATGCGAACGCGCGTGTCAAGCAGACAGCGTCCGGGTTCGACAGCCTGGGCGGCGTAGCGCAGACCGTCGCCCAGAACCCGAAGGCGTACGACATGCTTCTCGGGGACACGGTGATCGCGGGCCAGTTGGCTGCGGGGAAGCTCCTTCTTCCTGTCGACGAGCAGAATGTGCCGGCCCTCTCGACCGTGGATCCGCGCGCTCGAGAACTGTTTCCGGAGGGCATGCCCTTGGACAGCGACACGGTCGGCATCGGATACCGAAAGGACATCGTCAAGGAGGAGATCCGAGGATGGGACGACTTCTGGCGATTGGCCCCCAGCTACTCCGGAAAGGTCGTGGTCTCAGGCATCGACCGCTATGCGCTGGGATGCGCACTGATTCGCGAAGGACTCGACGCCAACAGCAAGGACCCTGCTGACCTCGCGAAGGCGCAAGCCGCCATGATCGAGTTGAAACGTCACGTTCTTGCGTTCAAGGTCTCGGACCTCGCCCGACCGCTGCAGAACGGTAGTGCCGTCATGAGCATGGGCTTGAGCTACGAAGTGGCAGCGGCAATGCAGAAGGACCCCAACATCGGCTGGGTGTTCCCCGAGGAGGGCACGATCGCGACCATTGAAGGGATCCTCGGCGTGGCGGCGACAGACGTGCCTGATGTTGTGCGCGCCTTCATGGACTTCGAGATGCAACCCGAGAACTACGCTGACTTCATCAAGGAAACCAGCGCCCCGCATATCAGCAAGGCGGTGGAGCCGCTGCTCCCGAACTGGCTGAACGGGTCGATCTTCGAGATTCCCGAGAATGCGACCATCATCAAGTTTGTCGGCGCAGAAGCCACCAAGCTGTACAACACCGTCTGGTCGCAGGTGCAGTCGGCGTAGGTACGTTCCCTGCAGGACCTCGCCGGCTATTGAGTGCATTGCCGACATGTTCAGTGAGGTCGGTGTGTTCATGACGCCGACGCCCGGTACGTCGATGCGGACCCGACGAGCCCTCAGCCCGGTTAGCGATCGGCGCCCTCAGGTGTGGCAGGGGCTCCCGCTCGACGCTCCGCTCCCAGGGCTCTCGCAGCGTTGTCAGGCCAGTACCGCGCCAGTGCAGGCAGTCGCCGGTCAGCGACCGACGAGGGGTTGATCAAACACGCGTCGAGCGGACTTGCGCCGAAGGTGTTCGATCATCTCTTCGACTTCGTCGCAGGGCACGATTCCCTCGTCACGTAACATCGGTCGGACGTCCGCGGCTTCCTGATGCACCAAGTCCTGGTTGAGTCGACCGCCCATGAACACCCGCGGATTGACATTGCGCGCATCGAGATCACTCTTGAGCTGCCGGCCCAGGCTCAGCGCCATTCCGTTATGGGTCGACACCGCCACCGTGTCGGCTGCTGTCTCGACAACTACCTTGGCGATGTCCAGGGTGTTCATATTGATCCCCAGGTTGACCACCTTCGCTCCGCAGGCGGAGAGTGCCTGCGCCATGACCTGCAGGGCGTATTCGTGAACATCGGTGCCAGCCGTGACGATGGTGATCTCACGCAGGTCAGGAAGAGGTCCCCCGCGTCGCAGGTTCACGAGTACGGCGTTCTTGCGGATGAGCAACCGAGAGAGGATGTCGCTCGCCACGACGGGCTTGAACCCGCGGGGGTAGCTGGAGTCGGAAATGCCGGCGTGGAAGAGATCCTCAATAGTTCCCGCTCCAAGACGCCGGGTCGCCAGCATGAGTTGTAGCGGATCCTCGGTCTTCACGCCGATCTTGCCGAGACCCTCGAGGAGATTGCGGAAGACTTGTCGTCCTCCATCGAGGATCTGATCGCGCATCTCGTAGATCGGGCGCCAATCGACGATGTCTGGACACGCCCGGGCGCGTTGTTCGGCCTCACTCACGATGACCAACGATTCGATCAGTTCGTCGACCGTGGGGATGCGGATCGGCTCAGAGACTGGGGTGGCGTGCATGGCTGCCCCCGTTGGGTGTTTCAGCTCCCGGGCCACGGTGTACATCACGTCCGTGGACACGATGACTGCATTGCGGTCGAAGTCGTCACCTACGAGAGCGTTGGTGTCGCCGTGGACGAAGGACGGAGGGACGCGACCGAGGTTGATGGCGTCCATCGCCAAGCCGAAGGCCTGCTTGCGAATGGGGTCGGAGAAGGTGGAACCGTAGCTCTGGGAATGGGCTGCGCCAATCAGTTTTTCGGCGATGTAGCACTGGAACAGGCTCCAGCCTAGGGATGTGGAGAGGTCGTGGAAGGAGGAGCAGAATCCGTCCTCAATGAACGAGTCCAGGACGACACCCTGGTCGCGCTTCTGCGCGATCATCGCGGTGGCTTGAACGGCGCGGACCATTTGCTCGGTGTCGTCGTACCAACCGGGGTAGGCGTATCTGTTGAACTCGGCAAAGTCCCCGATGTAGCCGAAGCCCGCCCGGATCGCTGCTTCAGTGATACTGAGCGCCGCCGGGCTCGTGACCCCGTGATCGTTCCACACGGGCTCGACATCGGTGTCGTGCGCTGCCCCTTCCCAGTCGGCGTCCTGATCCATCATGAGACCTGTCTCGGCGATCGCTTGGTCGCGCATTTCGGGCGGCAGGCCCATGCGTCGGTCGGAGATCAACGAGATCCGGTCGAGCTTGTAGCCGCGTTTAGCTCCCGCGGCAGCAACCTCTTTCAACGCATCGCGGGTCTCGGCCCAGGTCTTGTATCCCAGATTGATGTATGTCGTCAGCTTCCCGGTGTCCCTGCATTGCTCTTTGAACGCCCGGTCACTGGCCGCGTCGCGGGATTCGACAGCCGAAGACCGCCCCACCGGGATTGTCTTGGCCCGCTCCTTTGCTTCACGAACGAGCCGTTTGCCGTCCGGGATATCTGATGGGATCAGTTGCTGAAGTTCAATGTGACCGGGCTCCACTGTGGCTCCTAGGCGTCGCGTTTCGCGGGTTCGAACAGGCTTGGCAGGCTGGATTCGAGCAAGGCGCCGGCTGCTTCCTCACTCCTGATTGCGAGCAGCCCGGCAGCTGCGAGCACATATCGACGGTCGATCGCCCCTGTGGCACGGCGAGGAAGGAGGCGTGCCTGGTCGCCGCCAGCTGCGGCCAGGCAGTTCTCGAGATCCTCGCCGCTGAGCTCTTGGAGAGCTCCGCCGGTGCCGAGAATGAGCGTGGCCTCGGTCAGATCCCGGCCATCGTGTTCGAGAGTCGTGCCTCCATGGGCCAAGGTCAGACGCTGGCGACCGGCGTGCCGGCGCAGGGCGACCGTGACGGCAAGCTTCGTCAGTTGCCTGTCGACCGCTGCATCCGATTCGGTATCGGCGAGGAATGTTGGGTCGCCTTCACGTGCTGCCGCCGGGGCAGCGAGGGCAGATGCTTGATTCCGATCGAGTAACCGCTCGGCGGTTGCCGCCTCGACGATCCCGGTCGCATTCCACCGGACGCCGAGGTCAGCCTCTACGGATCGAGCGCTGATTGGTTGCGGCAACAGAGGCGGTTTGTAGCCTCGCGGCTCATGAATCCGCGTAAGCGCGGAGTGCACGTCGGTCGTCGCACCACCAACGTCGACAACGATCACGCCAGTGCACCGAGCTCGGGCGGCCAGTAGCTTGGTGAGCAACTCGGTTCCCCGCAGAACGGCATCGGGAGTCGCCATGTGAACGAGCTGCGAGAGGCGCTCGCCGCTGCCAGAGAACTTCCCTCCGATCACGTGACTGATGAACAGTCGGCGCACGGTCTCTCGCACGCCGCCAGGGCGGATCGTCCCGACCGACGGCATGACGTTCGGCGCGGAGGTCACCGTCCACCCGCCGGCGGCCAGTGCTCTGGCGGCGGCCGGTTGGGCTCTCGCGTTTCCCGCGAGCACCACTGGTACCCGGTGCCCGTCGGCTGCCGCCAGCGTCCTGGCTGTTTGTTGCAGGGTCGACTCGTCTCCGCCGTCCGTTCCACCGACGAGAAGGATGATGTCTGGGTCCTGGACCAAGAGGTTGTAGACGCCGGCCGGATCAGAAATCCCGCCGCTGACGACGGCCGTCACGCGAGCCCCGGCGCTCAGCGCCGCTTGCCTCGCCGCTTCAGTGGTCAGGTCTCGCTCCAGGCCGATGACCGCCATTCGGAGGCCGCCTCCGGCGCTCGAGCATGCCAGCGTCGAGTCGAACGTGACTGTGGGGTGACGTCCAGCTACTTGATGCTGGGCTGCATCAAGGCCTTCGAGCAAGTTGGAGTGGACTGTCGCGTACTGAGACGAGCCGATGAGTCTGCCGTTGCACGTGACGGCGATGAACTTGGTGAAAGTACTGCCGAAGTCGACGAGCCCGAAGACCTCATCGCCATGATGGTCCGACGCGGAACTCTGTTCGTGGGGGTCGTGTTGCTTCACCGATCCGGACATCGGCAGCCGCCGTCTCCAGGAGCACATGCGAGTGGAATCATCAGGACTGTGCGAGCATCTTCATGTATAGACCGATCGCCATCGTGATGGCCGGTTCCGCTCGGGCACTGTATGGGCCCGGCTTGTAGGCGCTCGAGCTGATGCCGGCCTGCTGGCGCTCAAGGGTGGCGGCATCCTGGGGGTGGGTTGTAGCCCACAAGCCGACGACGTCCTCAAGGTCGTAGTCGACTCCTTCGACTGCGTCCTCGTGAACCAGCCAGCACGCGGCGAATTCTGAGGATGTCGGGCCTGTGGGGAAGCAGGTCGCGATCATCGCGTGGTCCGGGTGGAAGTCACCCCAGGTGTATCCGGGCTGCGTCATGAACCCGGTGCCGTTGTAGTCCGGCGGGATCACGGTGCCCCGCCCGAACTCTCCGAGAAGCCTCTTCGACGCTACTTCGCCGGTGAGTGTCAGAGAGTCCTTGCCGTATTGGACAGGAATCACGAGCTCCTGAACCAGGTCCGCAGTGAAGTCGGCGGCGTAGTAGCCGGTCATAGCCGAGGGATCCAGAACCCGGCAAAACTCTTCGTGCACGGTCGGGCAGTGGTAGCACTCCACTCCGTTCTCGAGAAGGAGCTTCCAATTCGCCTTCGTCGGATACACGCGCCGATGAACGATCTTCATCTTCTCCGGCTCGAGCCGAGCCATCGCGGCGGTACCCGTGGGGCCCACCATCTCTTCAACATCGGGTAGGCGCTCGGGCGAAAAGTTGACGAAGATCAGTCCTTGCCACACGGAGACCTGCGCCCGAGCGAGCGAAAGCTCGCTGTATTCCAGCGTCAGCTCCTCCTGTTGCTTGGAGGCCGCGAGCAACTCGCCTTCGAGACTGTAGGACCACGAGTGGTACGGGCAGGTGATGCGCCTGGTCTTGCCCGCCCCTTCGCACAGACGCATTCCGCGGTGACCGCAGACGTTGTGCATGGCGCGGATCTCGTCGTTCCTGGTTCGAACGATGACAAGGCTTTCGTTCAGGAGCGTGAACGTGAAGAAATCCCCGGGCGATGCCACCTGCGATACGTGACCGGCGTAGAGCCATTGCCGGTGCCAGATCTTTTCGACGTCGTCGGCGAACTGCTCCTCAGAGACGTAGTAGCGCTGGGGAAGGCTCCTGACCACATCATCTGGATCCAGTACGGACATGGTCAACAACTCCTACCTCGACCCGTACGTGGTCGCGATCGAACGCTTCGGCCTACTCGACGGCCGAACAGGCGTGGACTGTGATGCTGGCCTCGGCTGCACTGGCGAACCATGTGCGGAGTGTCGCCAACGAGCCAGGCTTCGCATCACACAACGTCTAGGTGTTGTGAGGACACCAGAACCGTCGCGTCTTTGTGGACGGGGACGCTCGCGTTGGCGTCCCAATTCCTTCCCGCCCGTGGACGGTGTGTTGGAACTCTGGGTCGCAGGTGCGACAGACCGTTGGTCGCACCGATGGTCCGGCTCCCGAAATGATCGTTCGGGGTCGTCACTGCGTCCCTTATGCAACTCTGCCTCCGCCTGGAGCCAGGTACACATGACCCACGGCAGGAGAAGTCATGAACAGCACGCCGGGAATGCTCACGACTATGGTGGTCGCCGACCGGGGGGACCTGCAAGGTGAACTGGAACGGAAGGGCCTTCGACCCGGCTACGACGCAGGCAGCCCTGAGGTCAGCAGCACACAGTTCTACGCTTCCAGCGGCACGAGGGTAGGAGTATGGGAGTGCACCCCGGGCGGGTGGCACATTGACAACCGGCCCGACACCGAGACGATGCTTCTTCTCAAGGGCCATGTGCGGATGACTACGGACGGTGAAGAGTCGGTCGAGTTGCGTGCCGGCGACATGTTCGTTCTCCCAAGGGGATGGAGCGGTCGCTGGGACGTGCTTGTGACGACGCGCAAGCTGTACGTCGTCACCGAAGGGGAATGACGCCCTCCCGTGTGCTCGCGGTCGTTCCGTTTGGGCGGTGACCCTCTGACTTGGTTGGCGCTCGAGCATGGGCGGGTGAAACGTCCTGGCTCTTGGAGTAGGTGAGTCGGACCCGTGCCGGCGCCATCGGTGAGAGCAGCGTGTGGCCCCGCTCATAGATCGAGGAGCTGCTCCTTGAACGCCGCGTAGCCGTTCTCGGGATGCTTCGCCCAGACCTCCAGAATCCAGTGGCACTGTCGCCCATGGCGGTCCGAGCGCCGCAACGGCAATGCATTGCCCGGAGAGATGTAACACTCGATCTCCTCCTGAGTAGCACCCGATTCAGGAAAATTCAGCGCCTCGTGCGGGAACTCACCAACGAGATGACCGGCAAACCCCAGGTCGTGCTCGTAGCCGGCTTCGCGAATCAGACCCACCATGTGCTCGTACATCTCATCTGCTCTGATGTCAGGGGTTGAGTCGAAATGCTCGCGTCCGGCATCCCAGATGCGTTCCACGTCGGCTTGCAGCCGGAGCTTCTGCGGATCATCGCCGAACACCAATGTCCTCCCAAGGTCAGCCTCCCAGCCCGCGAAGATGGGGCCGAAGTCCAAGATCATGATGTCGTTCTCGCCGACAGTTCGATCCGGGGGATTCTCCTTGTAGGGCGCGAGGGTGTTCTCGCCCGACCGCACCAGGCGCTTGTGCCAGTACCGCCGAACTCCGAACATTTCGTTCGCAAGATCACGAAACGAATCGCTGATCGTCGCATCGCTGATGCCCGGCTGAACGAGCCCGCGAGCCATCGCCTCATCGAAGAGCTGTTGGGCTTTGGACTGCGCATCGAGCAGGTTGGTGACCCGATCAGCCTCGTCGAGTGTTGTCATGCGTCACCTGCCTGAATAGTTCGCGACCCGCGAGACCGGGCCGACCAGTAGCAGCGTTCCACGCGGCAGGACTCTGCCGAACTGACAAAGTGACGGGCCCGGGGAGACCGAACTGGACGCCTTGACGCTGGACCATGTCAGTTCAGAGATCCAGCACGAGACGGGAAGAACACGCCCTTCCGACGCAAATCATCATGGTCTCGTTCGACTCGCGCTCATCATCAGTAAGAACGGAGTCCCGGTGCTCGGGAACACCGTCCAGGACTCGCGCCTCGCATGCACCGCACACCCCCTCCTCGCAGGAGAACGGCAATCCGACGACGGCCTCGCGCGCGACTGACAAGATGCTTCGGTCAGCAGGGACGGGAAGGACAACCCCCGTCTTGCGGAGCTCAATCTCGAAAGCAGAGTTCTCCTGCTGCCCCGCATCGTCGGACTTGACCGACGTGAAGCGTTCGACGCGAAGGGTGCGCGGATTGGTGGCGATGTCGCACACTGCCGCCAATGCAGACAGCATCGGCTCGGGCCCACACGCGTACACCTGGGCATCAACCGGCGCTTTCGCGATGACTGTCTGCAGGTCCAAGACGCCGTTCGTGTCCTGGGGAACCAGGATCACCTGTTCTGGATATCGCCCGTGGAGCGCCTCCGCGAACGCCATGTGGGCTCGTGTGCGTCCCCCGTAGTGCAGAGACCACCCCGCTGCCTGCTGTTCGGCCGCCTCGATCATCGCCCGTATGGGAGTGATGCCGATGCCGCCGGCCACGAACAAATAGGTCTCCGCTGGCGCGAGCGCGAAGTTGTTCCGCGGACCACGAATCGCGAGCTTCCGACCCACCTCGGCGTGCCGGTGCACTTCCAATGAACCGCCACGGCCCGCCTCATCCCGCAACACTGCCACGGTGTAGCCGTATCGATCCGACCGAGGACCACACAGTGAGTACTGGCGCACCAAACCACTCGGAAGGACAAGGTCGATGTGCGCACCAGGCGTCCAGTCGGGAAGCTCGGCGCCCCCAGGATGGACAAGCCGGATGGAGATGACCCCGTCGGCCTCCGGCTGGACCTCATCGATGACCAGTTGAAAGTCGCCGCTTGCGGTGGGTTGGCTGCCCATTGTGGTATCACCTCCGGCGCCTGGTCCGCCCGACTGCATGAAAGCCGCCGTCGTCTGCTTGAACGGTTCTGCGCTGTCAATCAAGAGTTTCGGCCTGGGTTGCGCGCCATCATGGCCCGACGGCAGCGGTCCATCGGACCCACGGACTGTCAGGTGTTCGAGCCACGACGGGCGCAATCCGTCAACCGTCCTGACAGGTTCGGCCAGCCTTATTGACGGTTTGCGGCGGAATCGGCCGGAAGGCCTTACACGAGGCCGATGGATTCACCTTTCGCGTGCGTCCAGCGTTTCCCGCGAGGCGAATGCCTCGCGATGCCCTGAGCCCCAGTTGCGGAAGAAGGAACCATGAAGGTCGGCGTCCCGAAGGAAGTCAAGAACCACGAGTACCGGGTCGCCATCACGCCGGCCGGGGTTAACGAGTTCGTCTCACGCGGCCACGAAGTGTTCATCGAGCGTGACGCAGGCGTCGGTTCGTCCATCACCAACGAGGAGTACCTCGGGGCTGGTGCCAAGCTCCTCGACACCGCCGAGGACGTGTGGCAGACCAGCGACCTCATCCTCAAGGTCAAGGAGCCCATCGCATCGGAATACCACCGGATGCGCGACGGCCAGACTCTATTCACCTACTTGCACCTTGCCGCAGACAAGCCGCTCGCAGAAGAGCTCCTCAACCGCAGTGTCACGGGCATCGCCTACGAGACCGTCCAGACCCCCGATGGGATGCTCCCTCTGCTCGCCCCGATGTCCGAGGTTGCCGGTCGTCTCGCCGCGCAGGCAGGCGCTTACCACCTGATGCGTCCGTCGGGTGGTCGTGGCGTGCTGCTCGGGGGCGTTTCAGGCGTTCGCCCCGGCAAGGTCGTCGTCATCGGAGCCGGTGTGTCCGGAATCAACGCAGCGACCATCGCCGTGGGCATGCAGGCGGACGTGGTGCTTCTCGACCGCGACATCAACAAGCTTCGTGTGGCGGATGGCCTCTTCCAGGGCCGACTCCGTACGATCGCTTCCAGCGCCTACGAGATCGAGCGGAACTGCCTCGACGCCGATCTGGTAATTGGAGCGGTCCTTGTGGCTGGTGCCAAAGCGCCGACCCTGATCAGCAACGACCTCGTAGCCCGGATGAAGCCCGGTGCGGTGCTCGTCGACATCTCCATCGACCAAGGCGGATGCTTTGAAGACTCCCGCGCGACCACGCATGCCGATCCTACGTACTCCGTGCACAACACGACCTTCTATTGCGTCGCGAACATGCCGGGGGCAGTGGCAAACACGTCGACCTATGCGCTCACCAATGTCACGTTGCCCTACGCAGTCGCGTTGGCAGACAAGGGCTGGATCCAGGCATGCCGGGACGACCGGAGCCTTGCTTTGGGCTTGAACACCCACGGTGGGAAGCTCGTCAACGAACCCGTAGGCGCCGCGCTTGGCATCGAAGCACATGACCTTGACTTGGTGCTTGCATGAGCGATCCCTTCGTGGAGTCCGGCACTTCGCGCGTGAAGCGCGGCATGGCCGAGATGCTCAAGGGCGGCGTGATCATGGACGTG
>AR_comb_assmDRAFT_10217219_pt1 | contig 10365 bp, 8 predicted proteins | sample ArasoioldDNA_FD_10543 | JGI IMG/M metagenome (IMG submission 10543) | reverse complement strand
ACAACGAGCTGTCGCGACCCGCCCGGCCGTTCGTCGAGCGTCCTGACCCGGCGAACCAGCTCGTAGAGGGCACTCTTGCCGCCGTTGTAGCCGAGGGCCTGAGCGCGCCGCAGGATCTCGACGGCTGAGACGGTCGGATCCTCCCGCAGCCACTGGGCGACCTGACCGGCGTACTGCGCCACCGTCGACGGGCGCCTGCGGGCGTCGAACTCAGCCATACCAAAGTCCTGTGGCAATTCCGATACCGAAGTAAACACTCCAAGCGGATCAAGGAGTTCCGGAGATTGGCGCCGGGGCGACCGGCGCGTCTCTGACCGGACCGCTCACTTCTGAGCCACGTTTCCTCGGAGCACCCGCCATCGGGGTTTTCCCTGGGGCCATCCTCGGTAATGCCTCAATTGTCGCCAGACGCGTCGTGGCGCCTCATGGAGGGGCTGGTAATCTGCCCGGCCGACGCGGCAAAACGAGGCGTGAACGCATGCTCGTGAAGACCGCCGTGAAGCGCGCGCTGTGCTCGTCGGGCGTCCTGAACTGTCTGGCCCGCCGCGGGGGCGCGAGCTTCATAGTGGCGGTGCACTTCGTGCGCGACGAGGACGCCGAGACGCTGGCGGACCTGATTCGTGTGCTCGGCCGCGCGTTCTCGATCGTGTCGATGGACGAGTACATCACGGCGCTACGAGACGGGAAGTGCCGAAATCTCCTGGCGCTGACGTTCGATGATGGACTGCGCAATCAGCTGACGGTCGCCCATGAGGTCCTCGTCGCGTTGCGCGCTCCGGCCACGTTTTACGTGTGTCCGGCGCTCGTCGGCGCCGCGCTCTCGACGTGGACCTGGGAGCTGGAGCCCCGCCTCTCACGATTGCCGGCAGCGCGCCGACAGGCCATCTTCATGCGGGCCTCGACCACGACGTTCAAGCCGTTCCTGCGGGCCATGAAGGAGATGCCGGTGACACGGCGCGAGGCGCTCTGGCAGGACATCGTCGACGCCACGCCCAATTTTGCATTCGACGCGGAAGAGGAGCGCCTGTTCGGTCTGATGGACTGGCGCGAGCTCTCGAAGCTCGACCAATCGCTGATGACGATCGGATCGCACACGCATACGCACGCCGATCTGCCCCAGCTGGACGACGAGCGGCTCGAGAGCGAGCTGGCGGAGAGCAAGGCCGCCCTGCGGGCGAAGCTCGGCTACGACGCCCGCCACTTCGCCTACCCGAACGGCAATCACGACAATCGGACGGCGCACGCGGTCGCGCGCCACTTCGCCTCGGGCGTGACGATGGTCGAGCGTGCCGTCGGGCCGAACGCGAGCCCTTACCGGCTGCCGCGCGTTCGCGTTCAGTGGTCCGCGGCCGATCAGGCCTGGAACTTGGCGAGAGCCGCTCGTGGCTGAGCGCGGCGAGCCCGATCGGATCCTCGTGCTGGACGGCACCAGCCGGGCCGCGGTCGAAGCCGTGCAGTCGCTCGGCAAGCGCGGCCTCGAGGTGCACGTGGCGGCCCGCGCGGATTGTCCGGCGTTTCGCTCGCGCTGGGCGGCGGAGACAATCGCGCAGCCGTCCACCGCGGATCCGCACGAGTTCGCCGAGTGGCTATGCGCGCTCGGGACGGATTACTCGCTCATCATTCCGGCGACGGGCTATAGCCTCCATCACCTCGCGCATCTGCCCGAGTCCGACCCGTTGCGCTCGTGCGCGGTGCTGCCTGGTCCAGAAGCGTTGCAAGTGGCCCTCGACAAATCGCGGACCGTCGACGTCGCGGTGCGGCTGGGCATCAGCGTGCCGTCGTCGGTCACGCACGAGAGCCGTGACGCGATCCTGAAAGGTCTACCGCCGCGCGTGCTCAAGCCGGTCTCCAGCGTCGTCGCGGCGCGTGACGATCTGGGCGAGGTATTTCCGATCCTCGCTCGCGACGCCGAGGCCGGCCAAGAAGCGCTGCGCCGGCTCCTTCAGCACGGTCCGGTGCTCGAGCAGGAGCCCGTCCCGGGCATCGGCGTCGGCATCGAATGCCTGTACGCCCAGGGCAAGCTGATCTGGTATTTCGCGCACGAGCGGCTTCACGAGGGCACCGGCGGTGGACTCGGCAGCGGCAGCTTCTACCGTCGCTCGATCACGCCGCCCGCGCCGCTTCTGCAGGCGGCCACGACCCTGCTCGATCATCTGCGCTGGCACGGCGTGGCGATGGTCGAGTTCAAATACGAGCCGGCGACCGGTCGCTTCTGGCTCATGGAGATCAATCCGCGGCTGTGGGGCTCGATCGCGCTCGCCATCGATGCCGGCGTGGACTTTCCCCACGGCCTGTATTGCCTCGCGACCGACGCGGATCCCGGCCCGCAGCCGCGCTACCGCCGGCCCTACTACACGCGCCTCGTCCCGGCCGATCTCGACTGGGTCGCGCGTCAGATTCGCCGCTCCGGTCCGGCGCACTCACGCGAGCTGCTCTCGTTCCTGCGACCGCTGATCGGCCGCGAGAGCTGGGATCACTTCGTGTGGACCGATCTCGGTCCGTTCCTCGAGAACACCGCGCTGTTCCTCAAAGACAAGGCGCGCGCGTTTCGGAACTACCGGCAGGCACGGTTCCACTCGTCCGCCGCGCTGCGACAGCACGCAGCGAACGTCACGCGCCTTCACGCCCTCGGAGCGCGGTCGACGATCCTCTTCGTGTGCACCGGCAACATCTGCCGCAGTCCTCTGGCGGCGGCGCTGTGGCGACGGCGGTTTCCCGCGATGAAGGTGATGTCGGCGGGATTCCTGCCGCTGGGTGGGCGCCGCTCGCCCGACAACGTGCAGGCCGCGGCGTGGGCGCGAGGCGTCACGCTCGCCGAGCACCGGTCGCGTACAGTCAACGAGAAGATCCTGGGCGACAGCGATCTGGTGGTGCTGTTCGACTCGCGAAACTTCGAGGCGTTGAGCCTGACGTTCCCGTACCACCTCGACAAGATCGTGATGCTCGGCGCGCTGCTGGATCCGCCCAAGCCCTCCATCGCCGATCCGTATCAGTGCTCGGCCGCGGAGACCGAGCTCATCGCCGCGGACGTGGACGCAGCACTCACCGAGCTGGCGCGCCAGCTCGGTCTCTCACCGAATGGCGATGCCGCCGAGCCCCTGCGCGCCGCGGTCGCGACGCCCGAGCTCTCGCCCCGCCGCTGACCGGCTCCGGTCCCGACCGCAGTAGCCGACGCGCGCTCGACGCTCTATGATCCGGTTCCTATGGGTAAAGCGATCGAGGAGCTGGCGCACTTCGCCGCCATCACGCCGTGGGAGGCGATCCCCCCGGCCGTCCGCGCGCACGCGCGGCTCGTCCTGCTGGACACGCTCGGCGTGATCCTCGCCGGCTCCGTACAGCCGGAGGTCGCCGGCGCGCGGGCGCGGCTGACCGCGACTGGCGGTCGAGGCGCGACGGTCTATGCGCCCGGCTGGCCGGGCGCGGATCCACGGACCGCGGCCCTACTGAACGGGCTGGCCGGGCGCTCGATCGAGCTGTGCGAAGGTCATCGCTACGTGTCCTGCCAGGGCGCCGTCCAGGTCTTGCCGACGGCGCTCGCCAGCGGCGAATGGCTCGAGCGCTCGGGGCGCGACGTCCTGGCGGCGTTGATCTTCGGCTACGAGGTCGCGGCGCGGCTCGGCGCCGGGTTGACGGCGCGGCCGCTGGCGCATCAGAACGGGCAGGCGCCGCTACTCGGCGCGGTCGCGGCCGGCGCGCGCTTGCGCGGGCTCACGGGCGAGCAGATGAGCCTCGCGCTCAGAGTCGGCGCGATCCTCGTACTCACTCCGGGCTACACCAACGCCGTCGCGGGAGCCACCGCGTTGAACGTCGCCGGCGGAATGAGCGGCTTCGCGGGCGCGCTCGCGCCCGAGCTGGCGCTCGCAGGCGTCGCCGCACAGCCCGACGCCATCGAGGAAGCCTTCGGCCAGCTGGTCGGCGACGGATTCAGGCCGGAGGCCGTCACGGAGGAGCTCGGGCAGCGCTGGGAAATCGCGCGCAACTACTTCCGGCTGCGCGCCTGCTGCAATCCGATCTACTCGGCGCTCGACGCGCTGGAAGACATCCTCGGCGAGGCTCGCCCGGATCCCGCCGCCATCGAGCGAATCGACGTGGCCACCTATCGCTTCGCCGCCAACATGCGCGAGCCCAACCCCGTCAACTACTTCGCGGCCAAATATTCGCTGCCCCACGCGGCGGCCGCGCTCGTCCTTCGCGGCAACGCGGGCTATCACGCCTTCACCGACGCGACGGTTCGCGATCCAGCGATCGCCGCGTTCCGCCGGCGCGTCACGGTGCGCGAAGACCCCGAGCTCAGCGCCGCCGTGCCCCGGCTCAAGCCCGCGCGCGTGACCGTCACCTTCACCGACGGCCGCCAGGTGACGCGACTGCGCGAGAGTGCGCGCGGCGACTATCAGGACCCGTACCGAGAAGACGAGCTCCGCGGGAAATTCCGCGAGCTGGCGGGCGTAGTCCTGAGCACGGCCGGCGTCGCGCGGGTCGAAGGCCTGGTCGATCGGCTCGACGAGGTCCCGCGTCTGGCAGAGCTGGTCGACGCGCTATCGCGCGGCTAGTGGCCCGAACGCCGGCGGCGGGATGCGGCGCCTCGAGGCGGCCTCGTACGACGACGCGATCTTCAAGAGGACGTCCTCCCGGCCCGGCTCGGCGCGGAACACCAGCGAGAACGGCAGCCCGGGCTCGGGAATGATCGTCGGCGTATCCGAGGGCATCGGCACGTAGCGCGTGCCCTCGGGGCTCAGCGCGAACACTGGATCGTAGACGGTCGTCACGAAGCCGGCCGGAATCAACACCTCGGTCAATCCCGCGTTCGGTCCGTAGAACGTCTCGAGCCGGAGATTGCCGGGCAGCCCCGGCTGGTACGCGCCTCCGATCTTCCCCGGCGGAAACGGCGTGTGCAGCCGAACCAGCGCGTCCAGGCGATTCTCGAGCAGTACCATCATGTCGACCCGACGCAGGAGCTCACGCAGCATGATGCGCTCGTCGACGCCCTGACGGCCCCCGAGCGGATTGCGGGGGTCGCTCACCTCTTCCCAGTTCTTGAACGCCGCGCGCCCGTCGTCGCCCCAGAACTTCGACCTTGCGTTGAGCGTCGCAAAATCGACCAGCGTCTCGGTGAAGCCGAGGGCCTTCCAGTCCGTCGCGCGCCGAGTCAGATACTGCGGCACGTGAAATCTGAAGGCCATCGCGAGCTCTTGGTCCTGGATGGTCGCGATGTCGAGGTTCGCCGGCGGCGCGATGCGGCCTTCGGCGAGCTCCACGCAGTAGTCGATCGGCTTCATGGTGCCGCTGCCGAAGACCTTCCCCGGCGCGAATTCGGTCGGCACGATCGCCGCGGCGAGCTCCCTGAACAACGGGCGACCGTCGCGCCCGAGCCGGAACAAGAGATCGGGCATCAGGAGCGGCACCAGACGCGCGAGCGCCCGGCGGAAATCGGTGGTCATCGCGTCGAGCTCCGGGTCGCGCTGCCAGAGCGGATCAGACGATTCGACGAGCGTCGCGCCAAGACGCTGACCGAGGACCGTCTTGATCTCCCGCGCCGCCGCGGTGACGATCGGCTCCTCGGTCCTCGAGCCCGGCCGATAGACCATCGATTCGCGCACGACGCCCAGCCGCAGGCCCTTGAGCGCGCCGGGCGCTCCCGACATCCCGGCGTGGCGGGCGTAGGGCGTACCGAGCACCGAGGAGCGCGGCACGGTCGTGTAGTGATCGCGCGGGTCGTAGTAGCCCTCGACGGGATCCTTCAGCGCGTCGAGCACCCTGGCGCAATCGCCGATCGTCCGGCAGAGGATGCCGCTGCGGTCGCAATAGATGTCCGCGCCGATGGCGCCCCCGTTGAATCCGAGCATCGATTTGTGGGGCAGGATCAGCGCGACCGCATTGTGGTTGGCCGGCCCGCGACAGGACGCGCGCGTCTCCTCGCCGAGGCTCGCCATCACGAGGTTCGCGCTGACCGACACGCCGGAGCCCGAGCTCGAGCCCAGCGAGGCCGACCGCGTCGTGTCGTAGGGGTTGGCGGGATTGCCGCCCCACGTGCTGCGCTGATAGCCGAGCGTCGACGGCAACACCTTGCCGGGCGCGTGTCGGCCGCCGGGATTGCCGGCGCGGCCGTTGTACTCCGTGTTGACGGCCTTGGCGAAGATGATCGCTCCCTTGTTGCGGAGCTGATCGACCAGCACGTGGTCACGCGCCGGAAAGTCGATGTCGTAGCGCGCGTCGCCGCCGGCCGTCGTGCGCATGTCCTTCGTGTCGAACGGATCCTTGAACGAGAACACGACGCCGTACATCGGCATCTTCTCGAGATCGGGATTGCGGCCGTATGTGCGGTCGAGCTCTGCCGCTCGCTCGAGCGCGTCGGGAAGCCGGCGGAACATCTCGCACACCGGCGGCGCGCCGGGCGGCAACGGCCCCGCGGACGGATGCCGGTCGAAGTCGCCCCGGCAGGTCACCGACCGCTCGCCGCGGATGTTGAGGGTGGCGAGCGCGTTCACCTGGCCGGCGTTCGGCTTGCCCACGATCATTCCGTACTGCTGCTGGACCTCGGCATCCGACGCCGTCGCCTCCATGCGTCCGAGCTCGAGCGGCGCGCCCTTGTACTTGTGCAGATCGGGCAGGATCGTCGACGCCTTGACGGTCTCGATGGGAAACCGGAGGGGAGCCAGCCCACGCACGGCGCCCCTCGCCTCGGGTATCGGCAGCCCGTCCTCCGTCACGAGCAGGCTGGCGACGCCGTTGTAGGCCCGCACGCGATCGATGTAGTGCTGCACGACGGCGACACACGTCGTGCGGCCCGATCTGATTGCCGCGTGCAGCTCGTCGATCGTCGCCTCGTCGAGACGAAACGGCGCGTTCTGGGCGTCAGGCGTCGCTGCCACGATGTGGCTCCTCTCCGCCGGCTCCCTGGGGGAGCCGCTTCGCGAAGTCTGCGGCGAAGAATAGTGCACGAGCACCTCGGAAGCCAGCCGATGCCCCAGCGCAGCGGTCGTGGTAGGCTCCCGGTTCGCCGCGGCTCGCGGCGCGTTACGCTGAGACGAGGAGGCTACTCGATGCGCCATAGCGGTACGACCGTCGCAATCGTTCTCGCATTGGGCACGCTCGGCATCCCCGGCTCGGCGGTCGCTCAGCGCGGCGCTGGTCCACTCCCGGAGCTGCGGCTGGCACAGGCGCTTATCGAGCAGACGACGACCGGCGAGGTCCTGGCCGTGAATCGTGCGGCCAGGACTCTCACCGTCCGGTCCGTGGTGGGTGGAAGGGCGATCGATTCCATTTTCTCGGTCTATGAGTCAGCTGCTCTGACCTTGACCACGCTCGAGCCTGGTGACGTGGTTCGGATCACTTACGTGACGCGAGGCGACCAGCCGCAGGCCCGAAGGCTCGTGAAGGTGACCGCGGCGGACAGACCGCGATAGGTCTGTCGGTCTACGCCGGGCGCGCTCGACGTTACGACGCCGTCTGAAGCACTCGCCGCTTGCCGGGCCCGACTTCAGCTGGATTCGCCGCGGCCTGTGAGGCGCGTTAGGCTGGAGCGGAGGGCGTCGACGTGCGCGTGCTGATTTCCGTGTGCGAACCAAGACTCGCCAGGCTCATCGGCGGGGGCCTCAAGGAAGAGGGCCATTTCACCGAGCTCGCGCCCGATGGCGAGGTCGCGCTCGACCGACTGGCCGACGACCTTCCGTTCGATCTCCTGATTCTCGACGCGGAGCTGGCGCGGCCGAGCGGGCTCGAGATCCTGACCGCGCTGCGCGCGGCTCAGATCGATACGCCGGCGCTGCTGCTGACCGGCAGCGCCGCGAGCGGCGACATCGTGAGCGGGCTGAATCGCGGCGCCGACGCAATCTTGCCGAAGCCATTCGCCTTCGACGAGCTTCTTGCCCGCGCTCGCGCGCTCCTCCGACGGCGCTCGGCGTATCGGTCGCCGCGTCTCACGCTCGGTGACTTGACGCTCGATCCGGCCGCCCATCGCGTCACCCGCTCCGGCCGGCGCATTGCGCTTAGCGCCCGCGAGTACGCGGTGCTGGAGTACCTCCTGCGCAACCCGGGACAGGTCTTGACCCGCGACATGATTGCCGAGCACGTCTGGGGGCCGGACTACGACGCCGCGAGCAACATCGTCGACGTCTACGTCGGCTATCTCCGACGGAAGCTCGACGGCCAGGGCGACCGACCGCTGCTCCGCACCATCCGCGGCGTCGGCTACATGCTCGACCTGGCGCGGTAGCCTCGGCCCGTCCGGCGCGGCTTCTCAGGCTCTCAGCAAACCCTCATCTCTTTCTCATACTCGCCTGTCAGCCTCCTCGTGAGGTTACGGGAAGGAGGCCTTTCATGAACAACCGCACTGCGATGCTTGCATTGGCTCTGGCGTTCGGCACGCTCGGCAGCCCGACCTGGGCGTTCGCCCAAGGTGCCGTCGGTCGGCTGGCCGCCGCGGTTTCCGAGCAGACGATGACCGGCGAAGTGCTGACCGTGAACAGCGCCGCTCGAGCTCTCACGGTGAGATCCGTGGTGAGCGGCCGGGTGATCGATTCCATCTTCTCCGTCAACGAGTCGGCCGCCGACGCGCTGGTGACTCTGCAGCCGGGCGACGTGGTTCGGATCACCTACGTCACGCCCCGCGACCAGCCTCTAGCTCGAAAGCTCGTGAAGCTGATCGAGGCCGACAGACCGCGGTAGCGCGCCGCGCGGCCGCCTCGATTGCCAGCCGGGTCTACACTGGGATCGTGGCCTGAGGTGTCGTGGACCATTCGCCGAGAGTTCTCGTGGTGGCTGAAGATCCTGCGACCAGCAGCAGGATCGCCGGCGTCTTGCGCGAGGCGAAATTCGACGCGGTGACCGCGAGCCACACCACGCCGGTGCGCGACGTCATGCTCGACAGCCGAACGCACGATCTCATCGTGCTCGACACGGATCTGCCGGGAGCCCAGGGCTTCGCGGTGCTGGAGGCGCTCCGCAAGTGGGGCGTGTCGACGCCGGTGCTGCTCGTGACCGCGCACCACGACGTCGGCGACACGATTCGGGGCCTGGACCTCGGCGCCGACGACGTGGCCGCGAGGACCTGCGCCGACGACGAGCTGCGCGCGCGCGTCGGTGCACTGCTGCGGCGCGCCGGCCCCCGTGAGCCGTGCGAGCTACGGGTGGGCGACCTGCGATTCGATCCCGCGAGCCGCCGGGCAACCCGCGCGGGCCGCGCGATTGCGCTGACCGGCCGCGAAGCGTGTCTGCTGGAGTACCTGATCCGCAACGAGGGCCGCGTGGTCACGCGAACGATGGTGCTCGATCACGTTTGGGGGCTGGGCTTCGCGGGCCAGGGCAATCTGGTCGAGGTCTACATGAGCTACTTGCGCCGGAAGATCGACGGCGGGGGCCGGCCTCGGCTGCTCCACACGATCCGGAGCATCGGCTACATGCTCTCCGCCGAGGACTGACCGTGACGACGCTGAGAGCGCGCTCCCGCTACGGCGCGTTCTGAAGCACTCGCTGCGCCGCGGCCAGCTCGGGCGCCTCCGCGCAGAGCCCCGCCTCGCCGGCGCGCTGGACCAGCTGCCGACAAGCTTGCCGCTGGAGCGCCGCGTTACCGTTCTTCTCGTACGCCCACGCCAGCGCCGCGAGCGATTGCGCGTGGTGGGGATTCGCGAGCAGACGCTGGTGCGCCAGCTCGATCACCCGCTCGACGCGGCCGAGGCGGCGATGCACTTCCATGAAGACGTCGCGGAAGATGTCCTTCTGTTCGCGGCTGCCGCCGCCCATGGTGTGGAGCTCTTCGATCGCCGGCGCCATGACCCGCGCCGCGGTGTCGAGGTCGCCGCGGATGGCGGCAATCTCGCCCTCGAGCAGCGCGACGCCGACGGTCGACCAGTGGCCGCTGGCGCGGCCCGCCGGCATTTTCCGCAAGCGTTCCGCTTGCTGCTCCGCCCGCGCCCAGTCACCGGCCTTCGCGAACGCCACGCCCAGCCAGTGGTGCATCCACGTCGTCTGCCAGTCGGCGTACTCCCGGAGAATTCGCTCACCCTCGTTGGCGAGATCCCGCCACGTCCCCGCGTCCGTCGAGGCGCCGCGCAGCATCTCGAGACGCCAGAGCAGCTCGATGCGCTCGTAGAGCGGCAGCGGGGGCGTCGTCGAGCCCCAGTAGTCTCGCGTCATGCGCTCGTGGCCGAGCAGCGCCTGCGCCTCGGCCAGATGCCAGAGCACGTGCGCGTAGCGCTCGAGCGAGGCCGCGCGCTCGAACGTCTCGAGCGCGTTGCGATAGTCGCCGCGCGCCTGATATGCGTGGCCGACCGCGTGGTACGTGTAGAGGCTGGTCGGGTCCCGCGCGAGCGAGCGCAGGCTCACCGCGAGTCCTTCGTCGTTGTAGCCCGACTGCTCCAGGAAGAATCC
>AR_comb_assmDRAFT_10032884_pt1 | contig 10365 bp, 9 predicted proteins | sample ArasoioldDNA_FD_10543 | JGI IMG/M metagenome (IMG submission 10543) | reverse complement strand
GACCAGCCACGACAGCAGGTGGTCCTCGTGGACCAATCCGATCGGCATGCGAATCCGGCTTCGGCGAATTGCCTCGACGAACCGGTTTCGCAGCGCATAGAGATTGCCGGCGAGCGTCCCGTTGCGAACCATTCGTCCGCGCCAGGCGTCGCGGTCTCGGCCGGTCGCTGGCATGCCGCCGGCAGCGTTTGCGGACGGATGCTCCTGCAGCGCTGCCGCCAACAGGTTCAGCGCGACCGGCTCCAGCGTCACGTCGCCGTCCATGAAAAAGCAGGTCTCGATTTCAGCGGCGCGTTCGGGGGTGATGACGTCGTGAACGTAGACGTTCCAGGCGTTTGCCTTGTCGGCGGTGTCGATTTCGACGAGAGTCAAGTCGGTCAGGACGGTTGCGCAGGCGCGCACTTCATCGCTGGTCGAGTCCGCGCATCCATTGGCGAGCACGACCACTTCGACATTCCGGCCGCCGGCGGCGGAAACGATGCTTTCAAGCGCCGAGCGAATCCGGCCGCCCTCGTTGTGCGCGAAAACCGCGATCGCCCAGGACGGCCGCGGCCCGCCCGGAGCGGTCAGACGCGTCACCTTCACTCCACTGCCCGGGGCTGCGCTCGAGATCGTTGCCGCCATGCGTTTCCGATCGTGGATGATAGCGTCATGCCGCGCCACCCGGATAAACCACGGTTCGACCAGTCGCTTGCCCTTGGCGAGCGGCTGCATCGCGTGATCCCGGGCGGAGCGCACACTTATGCCAAAGGTGACGACCAGTATCCTGCCGATGCGCTGCCGGTAATCGCGCGTGGCTCGGGTTGCCGCGTCTGGGACGCCGACGGCAACGAGTTCATCGAATATGGGATGGGCCTGCGCGCCGTGACGTTAGGCCACGCGTTCCAGCCGGTGATCGATGCAGCGGTTCGGCAGATGCAGCTCGGCGCAAATTTCACACGCCCTTCGACGATCGAACTGGACGCCGCCGAAGCACTGCTCGAGATGGTCGGCGGCGAGATGGTGAAGTTTGCAAAAAACGGCTCAGACGTGATGGACGCGGCAGTCCGCCTGGCGCGTGCCCACACCCGGCGCGAGCGGATCGCCGTATGCCACGACCATCCGTTCTTCTCGACCGGTGACTGGTTCATTGGCACGACGCCGATGAATGCCGGTGTGCCGCGCAGCGTGACGGAACTGACATTGCCGTTCCGCTACAACGATCTGGTCGGCCTGGAATCGCTGTTCGAGTCGCACCCCGACCAGATTGCGGCGGTCGTGCTCGAAGCGGAAACGTCCATTGCGCCGACGCCGGGATACCTCGACTCCCTGATCGCCATCGCGCACGGCCATGGTGCGCTGGTCATTCTGGACGAGATGATCACCGGGTTTCGCTGGCATAACGGCGGCGCGAGCGCGTTTTATCGTATCGATCCGGATTTGGTTGCCTACGGAAAGGCGTTGGGCAACGGGTTTGCGGTATCGGCGTTGGTCGGCAAGCGGGAAATCATGGAGCTCGGCGGTGTTCGCGACAGCCGGCCCCGCGTGTTTCTCCTCTCGACCACGCACGGCGCAGAGGCGCCGTCACTTGCGGCAGCGAGAGCGGTGCTTCACACCTATCAATCCCAGCCAATCATCGATTCGCTGTGGCAGCAGGGACAACGGCTCGCCGACGGCGTTCGCAAGACCGTATCGAGTGCCGGTCTTGACGGCTACTTCGACGTCGTCGGAAGGCCGTGCAATCTGGTCTACATCGCTCGTGATGCCGAAAGAAAGCCGTCGCAGCTGTTTCGAACGTTGTTCTTGCGCGAGACGTTACACCGCGGTCTGCTGATGCCGTCGATGGTCGTCAGTTACGCCCACGAAGACAATATTATCGACACCACGATCGAACGGATTGGCGATGCGCTGACCGTCTACAAGCGTGCGTTGGAAGAGGGCGTCGATCGTTTCCTGCCCGGCCGGCCGGTTCAGCCGGTGATGCGTCGTCGCAATTGAATCCGCCTGTCGAATCCGACTCGAGCCGAAAGACCTGGCCGGTCGTTTTCACGTGCCTGGTGGCATTCGCCTGTCAGCTGATCGTCTTGTCACACCGCAACGTGCTGATTCTCGAATGGAGACCCACCGAACTCGCCTCGATCGCGCTGAACTACTACCGTCACGGCTTCGATTTTTTGCGGCCGCAGATCTTCTGGGGCGGAAACGGATCGGGCTACGTCGAAATGGAATTTCCGCTGCTGCCGTATGCGATCGCTTGGCTGTTTCGCTGGTTCGGCATTCGCGACTGGGTGGCGCTGCTGCCGACGATCGCCTGCGGCCTCGCTCTGCCGGTCGTCGTCCACAATTTCACACGACGTTTGTACACACCGTCGGCCGGATTCATCGCGGGCATCTTGACCGCCACGTCGCCGACCTGGCTCGCCATGAGCACCGGCATCTGGCCGGATCCGGCGCCTGTGCTGTTCGCGGCTCTCGGTGTTTACCTTCTGGCGCAATGGACAGACCAGGCGCGCGTCGCAGAGTTTCTGCTGGCCGGCGTGTGCCTGGCACTGTCGATTCTGTTGAAGTTGACGTCGCTGTATGTCGCCATCCCGGTAGTGTTCCTGCTCTGGATCAGATATCGGAGTCGCTGGTGGCGCACGCCGCAGGTATGGATGTTTGCCGCGATCGTGCTGGTGCCGGCGGCGCTTTGGTACGTTCATGCGTATCGGCTGTTTCTGGAAAGCCACAACACGTTCGGGATTCTCGCGGGTGGGTATTCGAAATTCGGCAGTCTCGATCTGTATCTCGACCCGCGGTTTTACGCGAAGACGCTGGCGCGCGTCGTCCTGTTTCACGTGACGCCACTTGGTCTCGCCTTGGCCGCGCTTGGCGCCGTGTCGAAGGCGGAACGGCCGACCCAACAGATCCCGTTGGTCTGGTGCGGTGCCGTGCTGGTTTATTTTCTCGTGGCCGCCCAGGGCGTGTTCCTTGGCCACTACCAATACGCGCTGCCGATCGTTCCGCCGGCCGCGGCACTAGCCGGAGCCGGGTTCGACGCGCTTCGCCGTTGGCAACGTTCGGAACGGTTATCGGATGTGCTCGTCTCCAGGACGGTATGGGTGCCGCTCGTCGCCCTCAACGCCCTCGCGGCGAACTACGTCCTTCAGACTCGTGGTATGGACTTCAGGCACCTGTCCGAACAGAAGATGAGAACCGGACGGGCTCTGGCAAGGTTGACTCAACCGAATACGTTGATTGTGGTGGTCGATGCGGACATGAACGATCGGACACCGCAGACCAGCATGACGCCGCCGGAGGTGTTCTATTTCAGCGATCGTCGCGGATGGTACCGCGCGATGTCGTGGCTGACCCTCGAGGCGATTGAGGACCTTCACCATCAGGGCGCCCGCTATCTGGCGGTGTCGGCGAACCACATGCGTTGGTTCAGAACACGCTACGCGAAGCTGTACGAGCAATGTAACGGTCGGTATCTCACGATTGCAGATGGCGACGATGGCATTATTTACGACCTGGCTGCATCTCCAGGCGTGGCCGTTCGACGGCAATGATTGCTCCTTCCGCTCCAGCCTGCCGGTTTTGTGCGGCTCGACTGCGCGACAGCTTTGTCGATCTTGGGATGTCGCCGCTGTGCGAAAAATTCGTGAAGCCCGATCAACTACATGAGCCGGATCGTCTCTATCCGCTGCACGCCTGGATCTGCCGCGACTGCCTGCTCGTGCAGCTCGAGGCGGTGGTCACGCCGGGCGAACTGTTTTCAGACTACGCGTACTTTTCGTCCTATTCGGATAGCTGGGTGACACATGCGCGCAACTACTGCGATGCGGTCGTCGGTCGTTTCTCTCTGACCGATCGGCACCGGATTGTCGAAATCGCCAGCAACGACGGCTATCTCCTTCAGCATTTCGCCGCGCGCGGCTTGCCGGTGCTCGGTATTGAACCGGCAGCGAACGTCGCCCGGAAGGCGATCGAACGCGGCATCCCGACTGAAATCCGGTTCTTCGGTGCCGATGCGGCCGCCGAAATCGTCGCGCGGCAGGGACGCGCCGATCTGATCGTTGGCAACAACGTGATCGCACACGTACCCGACCTGAACGACTTTGTGGCGGGCCTGAAGCAACTGCTGGCTGCCGATGGCGTGATCACGCTCGAATTTCCACACCTGGTTCGACTGATCGAGCACAGCCAGTTCGACACGATTTATCACGAACACTTTTCGTATTTTTCGCTGCTGACCGCCGAGCGCGTCCTGCGTTCACACAGCTTGCAGGTGTTTGACGTCGAAGAGCTGCAGACGCATGGCGGCTCCCTGCGGATTTACGTTCAGCACGACGGATCGGGCGGTCATCGCGTGACGCCGCTGGTCGAGCGCGTGCTGCAGGAAGAGCGCCGCGGCGGTTTTGATCGCCTCGAAGGCTACGGTGGATTCAGCGCGAAAGTCGAAGCCGTGAAGAGCGCGCTTCGAGCATTCCTGGAGCGCGCGAAGGCAGAGGGGAAACGCGTCGCCGGGTATGGTGCGCCAGGGAAGGGGAACACGCTCCTCAATTACTGCGGCGTCGGGCCGGAACTGCTCGAATTTACGGTGGACCGCAATCCGCACAAACACGGGCTTTTCACGCCAGGCACGCGAATTCCCATCAGTCATCCCGATCGGATCGCCGAAGCGCGTCCGGATTTCGTGTTGATCCTGCCGTGGAACCTCAAGGACGAAATTGTCGCGCAGCTGTCTTACGTTCGAGAGTGGGGCGGGCGATTCGTCGTTCCGATTCCTTCCTTGCGAGTGTTCTAGCAGCCTGGACGCGGCGAGAAATGCCTGGCTCGACAGCCGCGCGATTAGCCGCGCCGCACGAATCGCCGAATTTTTCCAAAGGCGCGGTGGCGCAGCCAGGCGACTCGCCGAAGCAGGTACAACCACACCCGCATTTTTTCGGACAGGCTGATCGGCGCCCGGAGGGTGGTCAGAAAACGGTACGAGTGCAGTCGGAGCCGTTGCATGTTGTCGGGCCGACCGAGATATCCGGCGCGTTTCGCAGATTCGTCCATCAACAAGATCGACGTTTCGGGAGTCATCCGGCGCACGAACAACCGCTCCGGGACTTCGACGAACTTTCCGCGCAGCGACAGTTCGGCGATCATGCTGATGTCCGAACCCGGTGCCTGCCAATTGAGGGCGGTCTCGTGCAGCGCCGCCGCGCGGATCACGCCGTTCATCACGTTGTTGATCCGCTCGCGATTCAGATACTCGCGGAAGCGTGCCGATGGCGAGTCCTGTTCGAGATTCAAGTTGTCGTCGTATTCCTGGGCGTATTCCGCCTCGCCCGGCGGGGCGAAGATCAGAACCGCCTTCGGATACGCGAGCACCACGTCAGGCCGCGCGTCGAGGACGGCGACGCACTTTTCGAGAAAGCCTTCGAGGCAAAGATCGTTACACGATGCCCATTTGAAATACGGCGCGGCCGACAGTTCGAACACGCGATCGTAATTGCGAAAGACGCCGATATTCGCCGGATTGCGGTGATAGCGAATCCGCGGGTCGGTTGCGGCCAGGGATCGGCAGATCGCTTCGGTGTCGTCGGTCGATGCGTTGTCGGAGATGATCAACTCGAAATCGGCGAAGCTTTGATTCAGCAGACAGGTGACCGCGTCGCGAATCCATTTCGCGCCGTTGTAGACCGGCATGCCGATGCTGAGGCGATGTGACGAGGGCACGGAGCGGTTGTCAGGATAGTGGATTCAGGCTTGGTCCGCATCCACGCCGCATTAATCAGTTCTACAATTGAGCGCACGAAGCTGGCGCGCAGAACTGTGAAGATCTTCCTGACCGGTGTCGACGGATACATAGGAACGCTGCTGGCGCCGCTGCTGATGCGTCGCGGTCACGACGTCCTTGGCCTCGACGCAGGTTTCTATCGCAGCGGGTGGCTCTACTCCGATCCCGATCTCGACGCCTTGCCGAAGACCATCTCGAAGGATTTGCGTCGCGTCGAGCCGCGCGATCTCGAAGGTGTTGACTGCATCATGCATCTCGCCGAGCTGTCGAACGATCCGCTCGGCGAAATGCAGCCGCACGTCACCCTGGCAATCAACCACCAGGCCTCGGTGCGGCTGGCGACGCTGGCGAAGCAGGCTGGCATCACGCGCTTCATCTACGCCTCGTCTTGCAGCGTCTATGGCGCAAGCCGCCATGAGGGCCTGACTGAAAACGCCGACCCGAGCCCGCAGACCACCTACGCGCAGTGCAAAGTGATGGTCGAAAACGACCTCCGCACGCTGGCCGACCATCGATTTTCGCCGGTCTTCCTCCGCAACGCGACGGCGTACGGTGCGTCACCGCGGATGCGCTTCGACATCGTGCTCAACAACCTGTGCGGTCTGGCGCGCACCACTCGCCGGATCGTCATGACCAGCGACGGCACCCCGTGGCGGCCGCTGGTCCACGTGCTCGATATCTGCAAGGCGTTTGTCTGCGCCGCGGAAGCACCGCGCGACAGCATTCACAACCAGACTTTCAACGTCGGCGACAACCGCGAGAACTACCAGATCCGCGACGTCGCGACGATCGTCGCCGCCGAATTTCCCGGCTGCGCGGTCGTGCTCGGGAGCGATGGCAACGATCGGCGCAGTTATCGCGTCTCGTTTGCCAAAATCCAGTCGCGTCTGCCCGGCTTCAGCTGCGACTGGACCGCCGTCAAGGGCGCCGAACAGTTGCGCGCGCTGTTCGATCGAATCGATCTGTCGCCGGAACAGTTTGCGTTTCCGGCGTTCACGCGCGTCGAGGCATTGAAGCAACTGCTGAGGACCGGCCAACTGAATCACGAACTGTTCTGGACACGCTGATGCGTTTTGAACGAACCCCGCTCGAGGGCGTGATTCGCATCGAGATCGACAAGCGTGTCGACGAGCGCGGGTATTTTGCGCGGACCTGGTGCGACCGCGAGGCGGCGGCCGCCGGACTGCGAATACCGATGGTCCAGCACAGCATCGCGTTCAACGCGCGAAAAGGAACGCTCAGAGGCCTTCACTACCACGCTCCGGCGTTCCCCCAGGCGCGCGCCATCCGCTGCGCGAGCGGCGCGGCATTCGTCGCCGCCGTCGATCTGCGGTCCGGATCGCCGACCTTTTTGCAGCACGTCAGCACGAGTCTCGACGCGGAGCATCAGGCGGCCCTCTACGTGCCTCCCGGCGTCGCACTCGGCTATCAGACACTGGTTGACGGCAGCGTCATCGCCTACCTGATGCCCGAGTTCTACGATCCGCAGTTCGAACGCGGCGTCCGCTGGAACGATCCGGCATTCGCCATCAGTTGGCCCGACCATCAGCCGATACTCAATCAGCGTGACTCCAGCTATCCGGACTTCGATGCCAACGCCCGCCGCTGACAGCGGCCGGCGGATGCACGATTTGGCCAGCCGGCTGTTTCCGATTTGCCGCAGCCTGACCGGCGCCGGCGTTCGCGCCACCTTGCGCAGTATTGGCGAACTGGTGCCGCTGACCATCCACGAAGTGCCGACCGGCACGAAGGCGTTCGATTGGACAGTCCCGAAAGAGTGGAATATCCGCGACGCCTACATCAAGGATCGCCAAGGCAAGCGAGTGATCGACTTTCGCGCCAGCAATCTGCACGTCGTTAACTACAGCCGGCCGATCCGGAGGACGATGGCGCTGTCCGAGTTGCAGCAGCATCTGCACTCGTTGCCGGCGCAGCCGGAGCTGATTCCGTATCGCACCACCTACTATCACGAAGACTGGGGCTTCTGCCTCACGCAGCAGCAACGCGACGCTCTGCACGAGGGCGATTACGACGTATGCGTCGACAGCACACTCGCCGACGGCAGCCTGAGTTACGGTGAATGCAGCCTGGCCGGCTCGAGCGACGAAGAAGTGTTGATTTGGACGCACGTCTGTCATCCGTCACTGGCGAACGACAATTTGAGCGGCGTCGTCGTCTGCACGTTTCTGGCGCAGCTGCTCGAGCGGATGACGCGTCGATATACCTATCGCGTGGTGTTCGCGCCGGGGACGATTGGAGCGCTGGTCTGGCTCAGTCGCAATCACGATCGTTTGCCGAAGATCCGACACGGACTGGTCGCCGTCCAGCTCGGTGACTCGGCCCCGCTTCGATACAAGCAAAGCCGCCGCGGCGACGCGGAGATCGATCGGGCCGCGCGCCACGTGCTCAGTTGCGCCGGCGTGGAGAAGCCAAGTCAACCGTTCGCGCCAGACGGCTACGACGAGCGTCAATTCGGTTCGCCTGGCATCAATCTGCCGGTCGGCCGGTTGTCGCGCTCGCCTGATGGCGGTTATCCGCAGTACCACACGTCGGCCGATAACCTGGACCTGCTGCGGCCGGAGGCGCTGGAGGGCGCGCTCGCCGCGTGTGCGGAGATCGTCGGCGTCCTCGAAGCCAACGATCGCTACCTGAACGCCGCCCCTTACGGCGAACCGCAACTTGGCCGCCGTGGTTTGTACCGAACAACCGGCGGTGAACCGCTTCCCGGTCGCGAACTGGCGATGTTGTGGACGCTCAACCTTTCTGATGGCAGCCACTCGCTGCTCGACATTGCCGAGCGCGCCGGCCTGGATTTTCGCGTGATTCGGGCGGTCGCCGACGAGCTGAAAAGCGCCGGCTTGTTGATTCCGGCATGAAAGTGGTGCTGTTCTGCGGCGGTCTCGGCACGCGGTTACGCGAGCACTCCGAGATCATTCCGAAGCCGCTGGTCACCATCGGCCCGCGGCCAATCATCTGGAATCTGATGCGCTATTACGCGCACTTTGGCCACCACCAGTTCGTGTTGTGTCTCGGCCACCGTGGCGAGATGATCCAGGAGTTTTTTTCGCAGGATGGCGCCGCGTGCCGGGACTGGTCGATCGAATTCGTGGAGACCGGTCAGGAAGCGACGATCGCTGAACGGCTGCGCGCAGTCGAACCGCGGCTCCGCGGCGAAGAGTTCTTTCTGGCCAACTACAGCGACGGGTTGACCGATCTCGACTTGTCGGAATATGTGAAGGCGTTTCAGGCACGCGATGCGGTCGCCGGGTTTGTTGCGGTCCGCAATCCGCAATCGTTTCACGTCGTCTCGATCGACGCGACCGGAACGGTGACCGCATTCACCCGCGCGGCGGACGCCAACGTCTGGATCAACGGCGGCTTCTTCGTCTTCCGGCCGGCGATTTTCGATTATCTCGGCGACAGCGAAGAGCTGGTCGAGCAACCTTTTCGTCGATTGATCGACGCCGGCCGGCTGTTCAGTCACAAACATCACGGCTTCTGGGGTGCGATCGATACTTACAAGGACAAGGTCAGCTTCGATCGACGCCACCAGCGAGGCGATACGCCCTGGGAAGTCTGGAAAAAGTGAATGCGTGAACTGCCATTCGGCGAACTCGGTTCGGTGCTGTGCCTCGGCGCGCACTGTGATGACATCGAAATCGGCGCCGGTGCCACGCTTCGAGCGCTGATTACCGCACAGCCGGCGGTGCGCGTCCACTGGGTGATCTTCAGCTCCACCGAACGGCGCGCCGCCGAAGCGCGCGCCAGCGCGCACGAGTTTCTCAACGGCGCGGCTCAGATCGAGATACAGACCCGAACATTCACCGACGGGTTTTTTCCCGCCGACTACGAGGCGATCAAGCGGTCGTTCGAGCAGCTGAAGACCATCGTCCAGCCCGACCTGATTTTCACCCACCAACGAGACGATCGCCACCAGGACCACCGCGTGGTCTCGGAGCTCACCTGGAACACGTTCCGGAATAATCTGGTGCTCGAGTACGAGATTCCGAAATACGACGGCGATCTTGGCCACCCGAACTGTTTCGTGCCGATCGACGACACGCACCGGCAATTCAAGATCGACGCGCTGCTGCGGCACTATGCGAGCCAGCGATCGAAGGACTGGTTCAGCGCCGAGACTTTCAATGGGCTGATGCGGATCCGCGGCATTGAATGCCAGTCTCGAACCGGGTATGCCGAGGCGTTCCACGCGCGCAAGGTTCTCGTTGCTGCCGGTTGACAGCCGAAGAACTGATATCGTGTGTCTCTATGAACGCACAACGCGTTATTGCCGATCTGCGTGAACTTCAGCAGCGCACCGGCACCGCCGACGGAGCGCAACGCCTGGCGTGGGGACCGATCTGGCGCGACGCTCGTGACTGGTTCCGCGGCAAGATCGCCGGGCTGGGCCTGACCATCGAAACCGACCCGGCCGGCAACAACTGGGTGACGATTCCCGGCGCGTCGCCAAAGACCGTGATCGTCGGCAGCCACCTCGACTCGGTGCCGAACGGCGGTTGGCTCGATGGCTGCCTGGGGGTGGCGGCGGGTCTCGAAGCGTTGCGGATGCACGCCGGCTCGAAGCCTCCAGTCACGCTCAAGCTGGTCGATTGGGC
>AR_comb_assmDRAFT_10054857_pt1 | contig 10369 bp, 8 predicted proteins | sample ArasoioldDNA_FD_10543 | JGI IMG/M metagenome (IMG submission 10543) | reverse complement strand
GCAGGCTCTCTCCGCACTCACCTTTTTCTGGTTGCGGCGCCCACTTCGCCCAGCCAGCGTCGAGCCCAGTGAATCTAATGCTTAGTCGAAGCATGACAAAGCAGTCCTCCTTTATGCTGACTAAAGCGGTGTCATTCAAGCCTTCTTGGTTCGATGCTTTGCGGCGTGGAGCGAGGCAACCGAGGAATTGCTGTAGAAGATCTATGATTGATTAAACCCGTATACTGGCGGCTTGTTATTGCTTGATTGGATTCCACCTGTGTGGAATATTCGGATCTCTTCGATAAAGCATGCCGGCAAAGAACATCGTCCCATCATCAAACAATGCTGTTTGTGGGCGCACAGTAACTTTGTTGATTTTATCTATCGACACCCTGTGCTCGACGAGTTTCTTTATGTCTGCGTATTCGTTCTCCAACGTCACTTCTATCGAATCGCCGGGACGAAGAATAATAGGCGCCCGGTTTGACGGAACATCGGGGTGAACACCCAATTCGATCTGGTGAAGACCCGTACTGGGTTTTTCAGCAGTAGCCGTCTCCGGGAAAATTAAGTGGATCGCGATATAGGTAATAGTCTTGTCGGATGCGTTAGTGAGCTTGAGTGTTAGTTCTTTCAGCCAATCTGCATCGCCGTCGAACTCCTCGTTAGGCTTGATTGGCTGACCACGATGTTTGATGGTGATCGCAACCGGTTCTTTCACCATCGTCGGTTCCCTTATGACCGTCTTCTTGTTGGTTTGCGGATGTGAGGCCGACCAGCCACCCACACAAAACACACTGAGACATAAACTCGCTGCTATGAAGAACCGTTGCAGCGCTGTTGTCATTTCACGATGGTGATAACTCATAGCGTGTTTGACCCTATTGTGGTGGCGCGGCGAGTCGAACCCGCACGTCCTTTCCGACAACGGATCTATTTATTGAACGGAACTTCGTTTATCCAGTGGAAACCTCGATCGGTCAGCAGAAATTTACGCTCTTCAGATCGGTGTAACCGCGCAGTCATTTCTGATCCGTTGAGTTTGCCGGCAAGCGTAACAACTTCGGGACTGACTTGTTCGTAAGTCAGAACTGTATTCCAGCCCGGGTCTCCTCTTCTGCGCAAAGTGATTGTTCGCTTTTCCTGGTCGAACTGCGTACCAAAACGATCATATAGATCTGTCGCTGTTTGCACGGCTACCCGACCAGTGTCGAAAACTACGCGCCGCCAACGCTGACCGTCCACCGTTGGTTTCGTTTGTCCCAAACTAAATTCCTCAACCTCCCAAACCCCATGCAGCGGCGAACGATCACTCCTGAAGCTCCGACGCGCATCGTAGGATTGATACAAAGCGGTACCTGTGACGAGCATCAGTAACAGAGTTGAAAACACTAGCGCGCTGCGATGCCAGAGCGGACGGCGAAACAAGGGCTCCATCCTGACGTGTTCAGTTGACCGGTTCAAAATGAAGAAGTTCCCCAGACGACGTGCGTCTGGTAACAGCAGAAAAATGGCCTGCGCCAATAGATGCGTAGAATAAAGTTTGACCGGAACGTCGTAACTGAAGTTAAGAGCGACCACATTGCTTAAAACACCTACCGACATCAGCGCACCAAGGGTTGAGGTCTTTCGCGGGAATAACAAAATGCCTGCAATCATCTCAGCAGAGCCAACAAACATCGTATAGGGTTCGGAAGCACCCATGAATGTCCACAACAATCCCATCGGTGACGACTCGCCGTAGGGTTGCATCAATCGATCTAAGGTTGGAGCCGGGAACTGACTGCTGATCACCTTGTAGGCTCCATAACCAATCATCGTTGTCCCCAAAGCGAAACGCACGTAAACACTCAACCACCTATATAACGTGGGATAACTAAGTCGCTTCCGATCGAACAACGTCCAAATAACCGCGATGACCAGCGAGATGAGAAGCAGAGTTGCCACGAAAACGTAATCGAAGGTTCGATCTCCGCTACCGTTGAACTCGGAAGTGATCTCTACATGGAAGGCGACTCTTGCGACGCGCGGCACGAGCCACGTCCAAATCGCATCGTAAAACTCGCCTACCTTACTGACGTACGGAAGTGCGTTTAACGGAAAAGGCAGGTTGAAAAGCAATAGGTACACGAAGGCAAATCGAAACCCTGTGCGAGTGAATGGATGCCAACGGTGCTGAGCATCTTCATTGATAAGTGTTTCGGACATTTAGTTGTACCTCAGTGAGATGGGATACGACGATCAAGGTAAGTTACTAACCAACGGTACCCACCGCCTATGTCATTACTGTCCACAACGGCGAACTTTGTAGCGTAAATTCTGATCGAACCCTGGATCGAGGATCTCCTCGATCTCGAATAAGCAAACCACATGGACTCCGGGCCCGTCCGGGAGCTGGAAGGTGAGTACGTTCAATTGGGGGGTAACACTAGTCGATCACGAACGGAGTCTTCAAGAATAAATCGGAGAATTCCTAGAGATTGATCTGTGTAAAGCAGGCACAGAAGCAAATCAGATACGACGCTGATCGTTTAACCTGGGCCCAAACTCGACTTCAGTAACGAATTGCGTGTTCAGCAATGGCTCCTTTTGTCCAGAACAAACACGATCTACGAGTCAGAACAAGTCTGTGGATGTGACCCTTCCGGTAAAACTGACTTCAGCCTGCAGAAAAACCGCCAACATTCGTGCCGTGGCGGTGTTAACTTATAGAACCTTCATTTGGTGAGAACAATCAGTTCAAGATTGATCGTACAGAAACATTCGGAGGACTTCGACGATGGGAACGTTTCTGCAGGACTTGAAATACGCGCTGCGTATACTGAAAAAGAACCCGGCATTTACCGCCGTGGCCATTCTCACTCTCGCAGTAGGCATAGGCGCCAATTCAGCCATCTTCAGCGTACTTAACTCGGTTCTGTTACGACCGTTGCCATACCGGCAACCGGATCAACTCGTGCGCGTCTACAGCGAATTTCCCACCATGAAGCTTCAGAAGTTCTGGCTGTCGCCACCTGAACTGCTCGATATTCAGCGCGAAGCAAAATCCTGGGAAGCAATCGGCGCCTGGGCTCCCGGCGGTCAGAACGTTGGGACTGAAAGCGAGCCGCTCCGAGTCACGTCTGCTGCTATTACACGCAGCTTGATTGATGTGCTTGGAGTGCAACCTGAACGGGGCCGCAACTTCACTGAAGAAGAAGATCGAGTTGGGGGACCAAGTGTTGCCATTATTTCGCATGGCCTCTGGCAAAAAGGTTTTGGTGGAGCAAGTGACATCATCGGCAAACAGATTCAGGTCAACGCGGCAACGACTACAGTCATTGGTGTGATGCCCGCCAGCTTTGCATTCCCTCCCGGTAGTAACGATCAGGTCGAGTTGCTTGTGCCGTTCCAATTCGATCCTGCTAACCCAGGTAGTCGTGGTTCCCACTTCCTTTCCGTGATCGGCAGGTTGAAGCCCGGCGTCACTACGGAACAAGCGCGGAGCGAGATGACGAGCTTAATGGCCGGCTGGAAGAGTGAGGGTCGCGCGCAACACTTACTCAACCCTCAAGGTCATCCAGTGGTAATGCTGGGTCTTCACGAAGATGTTGTCGGTGCCGCTCGCAGAGCCGTCTGGTTACTCATGGCTGCTGTAGGTTTCGTTTTATTAATCGCATGCGTGAACGTCGCGAACTTGTTATTGGCTCGCGCGGAATCACGGCATCGGGAGTTTGCAGTGAGGCTCGCACTCGGAGCCGGTCTAAAACGAATGGTCCGGCAATTCGTTGCCGAAGGTCTTGTGCTCGTATTGATTGCTTCAATCCTCGGAATAACGCTCGCATTTGTGGGATTGAAGGTCCTGCTTCTCTTCGCGCCCGACAGTGTGCCTCGCACAGAGGAGATTGGCGTTGGCCTACCAGTACTCGCGTTTACGATCGCAGTTGCAATCGTTGCTGTCTTTCTCTTTGGTCTCGCGCCATTGGCTCAAGTGAGTGAACGTAATCTGGCTAACTGGATTCGCGGCGCCGGCCAACGCGCAATTCGAGGAGGAGGACAGGCACTCCGCAAAAGTCTTGTGGTCGCGGAGATTGCTCTCGCAGTAATCCTTGTTGTCGGCTCAGGCTTGATGATTCGCGCTTTCTGGAAGTTACAACAGGTCAATACAGGTTTTGATCCCGCAGGTGTTGTCAGCTTCAGTTTGAACTTGCCGTCAACTAAATATAAGAGTCCCGAACGCCTCCAGTTTGTAGACGCGCTCGAGCAGAAACTCAAAACTCTTCCCGGTATCGCCGCAGTTTCCCTGGCAACTGGATTACCGCCTTTGCGTCGCATCAATGCTAACGACACTGAGATAGAAGGGTATCAGCCAACACCCGACAGTCCGGCACAGAACGTGGACTACTGGAACATTGTTGGTAACGACTACTTCAAGACGATGAGGATTCGTTCGTTAGAGGGGCGCACCTTTGAGCCGCAGGACGATAACCCTGACGCGATGAAGGTTGTGATTGTGAACCAGGCGCTCGCTAAAAGATTCTGGACGGGAAGTCCAATTGGGCGTCGCGTGAATCCCGGGTTCGCCAACCCCAAAGTCTGGTTCACGATCGTCGGCGTGGTTGAAGACACGAAGAACGCGGGAATGGATAAACCCGCCGGTCCCGAACTTTACTTTCAAATGCGACAAGTAAATCAGTTTCTCGGACAGAACGTGAATTTTGTTGTCCGCAGCCAGAATAATTCCGCGGCGCTCGAAGGCTCGATACGCAATGCCGTTCATGAATCGGATCCAACTCTCCCGGTCTACAATCTTTGGACCATGAATGAAGTGGTATCGAAGTCGATGGTCCAACCACGCTTCCTCGCGCTACTCCTGGCTACATTCTCGGGTATCGCGTTGTTCCTGGCAGCGATCGGCATTTACGGCGTGATGGCTTATTCCGTGGCCCAGCGCACGCAGGAAATTGGAGTAAGAATGGCGCTGGGAGCGCGACCACTTCACGTGTTGCGACTCATCTTCGGACAGAGTTTGGGCATGTTGCTCATCGGCGTAGTAATCGGGTTAGCAGGCGCATTCGCGCTAACGAGATTCATGCGCACACTGCTTTTCGAAATAACAGCGACTGACCCTCTGACGTATGTGAGTGTAATCGGTTTGCTGACTGTTGTGGCTCTGCTCGCGTGCTACATCCCGGCGCGACGCGCAGCGAAGGTTGATCCATTGATCGCCCTGAGATACGAATGAGGGATCAAACGCATTTAGAAACTGAGAGGTGAAATGATGATAGTAAAGGCATTGTTTACGAGCATGTTGATGTTGGCTTGCGCTGCGTCGTACGCAGGGTCCCCTACCGGAACCGCGCAGAGAGATGACTTTCGAGAGCGAGACGAAATTAACGAGACCTACCAGCTGGCGCCAGGAGCGCGCGTTGAAGTGTCGAGCATTCGTGGCCCCGTCGAAATCACCACTGCGGACACTGCAACGGCGCAGATCCAGATTATCCGCACGGCACGAACTCGTGCTGACCTTCAGTACCACAAGATTGAAGTCGCACATGCGGGTAACAGTCTTGAAGTGCGTGGTGTAGAGGAGCCTGAAGGGCGCCGTCGTGACAATGTTCAAGTGAACCATCACGTCATACTCAAATTGCCTAAAAGCATTAGTCTTTCAGTCAACAGTGTGAGTGGCTGGATCAAAATCGGCGACGTTGACGGCGAAACGCGTGTGAACAGTATTAGCGGTTCGGCCAACATTGGTAACGTTGGCGGCAAACTACAAGTAAGCAGTATCAGTGGCAGTCTCGAAGTCGGGAACGTGGGCGAGGATGCGCGAGTGAACAGCATCAGTGGCAGCCTGGATATGGGTCAGGTGAATGGCGCGCTTGATGTATCGAGCGTAAGTGGTGGACTCAACGCAACGCTTGTCAGCCTCAGTTCGCAGGGTATTCACATCAGGAGCGTGAGCGGTTCCGTTGAGATCGGATTCAAGAGCGAACTCAACGCAGACTTCAGTGCCGAAAGTGTCAGTGGTGAAGTCGACCTGGATGTACCTAACGTCATTCGGCAGAATGAAGAAAAGTCGTCTAACGTACACGCACGCATCGGTGGCGGAGGTACGCCGATTACGATCTCAAGTGTATCGGGCAATATTCGATTGAAGCGAAGTTAGCTCCGTCGATGACAAACAGCTAGCTCGAGTCAGAAAGTTTTTGTGGTTCGTGTTGGTTCGTGTGATTTCATGGATCGTCTTTTTTCTGCACAACGAAACGATCCACGAAATCACACGAACTACACGAAACTCTCTCCTTCGAGTCGTCAACTTAATGGAAAGAAGCGCCCGTAACTTCTTTGCACAGTCCTAAGTTTGACACTAGGGCTGCGGGGTCGGCGCGACGAATAAGGCATCGTCGACCGATACGTTTCGTTTGATTTCCGTAAACGTCCGCGTCCAGCTGTCGTATGTATCGATCGCTGACCTGCGGATGGTGAATGGTAACTTCACGCCATCCACATCACGATAGTCTTCAAAATCGATCTGCTCCGGAATCGGGAGAACGGCAGCGTGGGTAATTGCGAGCCTTCTTCGCAAGAGACCGGTCTCTGCGTCGAAGTAATACTTCAACGTTGTTTCCGGAGTCGACTTCACGACGACCCACACATCGCACCCGTCAATTTTCTCCGTGTCGGCCACCTGCATTCCTGGAATTAGCGTAACCTTCACGGCACTAAACACGTCTTCCAAACCACGCCGGGCAGTTGCCACTTGTGCCGAGGTGAGTGTTTGTAGTTTCGTTCCATTCAAAACCCAACCTTTATCGCCAGCCGCCGCTTGCCGAATAGTCGTTTGCGGCAGAGTCATCACGCTAAGAATCTTGTCAGGAGCAGACCATGTGATTTCGTTGGGCCAGTTCCGGTTCTGCGAAGCTGCGCGCGTGCCTTTCATGAAGAGCGTTTTGGTCTCTGCCGCTTTCGGGCCGACAGCCTGAATGTAACGCGCGAATATCTCATCTACTGAGGGTCGTGGGCGCGGCGCCACTGGCCCTATGGGAGCGGGATAGAGCAAGCCTTCATGTCCCGACTTCGCTAGAGGCATCGACGGCAAACTTTCGGGAGTTCTTTGACCGCGGTGACAAGTGTGGCAAGTCACGGCGTTAGGTCCCAGATCGACTTTATTTGATCCGTTAATCAATAGGACCATCTGCAACATGCGGCGGGCGGTCTGCTTCTCGGGCTTCTCGTCGCTTTCCCAAACCCAGTTGATTTGGTTGGTCTTAGGATCCCTGCCGTTGGTGACGTGGCAGAACGTGCAATTCTCGCCGAGCGACACGGCCATAAGATTCATCGTTTGATAAAGTTCCCCTTCTCGCAATCCTTTGAGTACTTGAAGATTTTTAAATGTTCGCTCGGCTTGCGTACCCTGCGTGATCGAAGCAGCTTCTCCGCCACTCACCAGCGTTACTGAGATCGCGCATAAGAAACCGGCAACGGTGATGAGAATGCGAACTCTTTTTCCATGTGACATCGATGATCCTCCTCTGACGGGCGGTCGTAATCGAATTTCGAGGCAGCAGCTGATCCATTCAGTTGTGGAAGTTGTTGGCCGCATACCCTAGTTCTCGGGACTTTACGAGCTTCGATCATTGCTCGCGCGTTGAATCCTTTTGGATGCGCGGGCTGCAACCGTTCCAACGCTTGAAGGCGCGCGAGAATGCGGCCGGCTCTGAGAATCCGAGCAGATACGAGGTCTCGTTTACTGGTAGGTTTTTTTCATTCAAGTAATGGAGCGCCAACTTGTAACGCAGTTCATCAAGCAGTTTCTCGAAACTTACTCCTTCTTCTTTCAGCTTGCGAAAAAGAGTCTGCCGACTGAGACCCATTTTGCCGGCAATCATCTCCATACTCCCTTCGCCAGTGTGGAGCTGCGGAATCAGCAAACCTTCGACGCGTCCACGTGTTGACCTCGAACGATCCAGATCCTTGAGCAACTCCTCGGCATGAGCTGTCAGTACCTGTGAAAGATACGGATTCGTCCGGGGCAGCTTGAATGATAAGAATTCTTCAGCTACGAGAAATCCATTTATTCGGCTGCGGAAGAAAAGAGGCACTCGAAATACGCGATCATATTCGGCGCGATAGCTCGGCTCTTCGTATGTGAAGTGAATCTCCTTCGGAAATGGACTATTCAACGAAATACCACCGGACTCCAACATGTCTCGAGCGCCGCAGATGCATCGCGCAAAGCCAGATTCGGTAAGCAGCGGATACTGACTATAGAGATCGCTCGTAAATTTGAACCATACGTTACGACCATCACGGATGAACTCAATCCGATCTGAAGTATTACCGTCGTCCTCATCAAGCATAAGACGGGCATAGCGGTTCACTATGCGCCGTGCCGATTCCACATTTTCCGCTTGCTCGCCGACTAGCCCGACAATGGAAACGTCCTGCATCCTCACAGCTTTGCCGAAGAGCAATGACAGAGCGGGTTCCTGGCACTGTTCGATGCCAGCCTTCATCAACGCTACATAACTAGCGACCGAAATTCGGTGGTCCTGATTACGCAGATCCTCGCGAGAGATCTGGGAACGCTCAAGCAGCTTCTTGCGATTGCCACCTCTGCTGACCGCGAAATCCAAAAACGCTCTCGGAAGACCAGCGGCTACCGTAGGCTTACCCATCAGTTACGACTCCTTGCAACGTGAGGTTATGTTTTTGATACGTGATGTCATGCCCATTGGTTCTCAGAGTGAGAGGTTAAGCGTATTAGTGTGCGAGGAGGAAAACCAATGAGAAAACTAATTATCATCGCCATCCTTGTTACAGTCGGCGCAATAGAATTATACGAGCCGCCGAAAGCTGCTGTTGCGCAGTCTAATGCGCAACAGGCGTTCGACAAGTTGAAAACGTTAGCCGGTTCCTGGGAAGGTCTACTTTCCGGCACTGGAACGCCCTTTGACGGCAAGACCATGCATTTCACGTTGCGAGTGACATCGACCGGGAACGCACTGCTGCACGAGATGACTGGATTGCCGGGAAGGCCTGATGATCCTATCACCATGTTTTATCTGGACGAGGATCGCCTACTCCTAACCCACTATTGCGACGCAGGAAACCGGCCTCGCATGGAGGGCAAGGTATCGCCGGACGGAAAGGTATTGGAATTCGATTTTCTGGATGTGGCTGGCAGCACGCAGAAGGGACATATGCATCATGTCGTGTTTACCTTCATCGATGCGGACCATCACAGCGAGGACTGGACCTTCGTGTTTCCGGGAGCCAAGGGAGCGCCTGCGCACTTCGATCTACGTCGTACAAAGTGAAGTTGGATAGCTCCGATCGACGTATCTCATAACCCGGTCGGTTATTTAGGGCTCATTTCGTGTGAGTAGCTCGCTACGGATTCCGGTTTTAACGGCTTGGCGATCGGATAGTTTTTGTGCAAAGGCGTGCCGCGGGGGAGAGTCGAACCCGCCCGTCCTTTCGGACAACGGATTTAAGTCCATGACTACGGGCCAGCTTAAAAGCTCCACGTCAAGCCAACCCCATATGCGTGGTTGTGGCGGTTGAATTGAGGCGAAACAGCGGGCCACCACAGGGTGGACTCTGGTCCAGTATCGTCGGTCGCAGCTGGCGATTCTCGATGGTGGGTGTTGTAGACATACTTCCCGATGCCGTACCCCAAAGCGCTCCCCACAAGCACATCTGAAAGATAGTGTTTTTGTGCAGTGAAGCGCGCCACGCTAACAGCACTTGCCATTGCGTATGCAGCAACTTGAACAGCGCGTCGATGTTTGTATTCATTCGCGATAACCGTGGCAAGGGACCACGCCTGGGTGCTGTGACCGGATGGAAAGGAGCTTCCGCCATCGAAAAATTCACTACGTTCGACACCATCTGCTGGACGCGCTCGTTGGGTGATTTCTTTTAACGCACCTTCGACGATCGCGCTATCGACGGCCGCTTCCGCAATCAGCACTCCAGTCTCTCGCGCGCGATAGTTGTTCTTCAGGCGGCCCACTACATAGAAAGTCCCCGCCGCCGCTCCCACTCCATATACTGACCCGCTATAACTTATCGCTCGACTGGCGCTTACCGATCGATCAGATTCGGCAAGCTCATCGCCGGTTATCCGGTCGGTTGTAATCAACGCCATCAGACCAATACCTGAGGGCACCAGCCACTTCGCATCACTTCTTTCAAGGTGAAGCGGCGAGGTCCAGATCGCTTTTTGGTCGTGCAGAATATTCTTGAAGAATTCCCTTTCGAGTGTGGGTGGTGAGCTTGATGGAGTGGGTGACGGCGTGGGCTTAACGGGTGTTTGAGCGCGCATCGTTGGTCCTGTGGCGAACACGATCGCACACAGGATCATGCCGAAGAGGCACTGCGAACTTCTGTTTCTTCGCAT
>AR_comb_assmDRAFT_10001587_pt1 | contig 10370 bp, 8 predicted proteins | sample ArasoioldDNA_FD_10543 | JGI IMG/M metagenome (IMG submission 10543) | reverse complement strand
TGCGGCCGACGAGCTCTCGGCGATCGCCGGGGACTACGACAGCCTGATGCTCCGCGCCATCGCGGCGCACGTCCAGGGCATGGTCGCGCTTGCCGAGGAGGATCCTGCGAGCGCGCTCGTCTCGCTCCGCGCCGCACGGGCGACGTGGCAGGAGCTCGACGCGCCGTACGAGACTGCGCGCACGCGCGTCCTGATCGGGCTCGCCTGTCGCGCCCTCGGCGACGAGGAGACGGCCGCGCTCGAGCTCGGCGACGCGACGAACGCCTTCGAGCAGCTCGGCGCGCTGCCCGATCTGGCGCACGTCGAGGCGCTCATGCACCGCGACGCAGGCGAGACCCATGGGCTGACGCAACGCGAGCTCGAGGTGCTCCGCCTCGTCGCGGCCGGCAAGACGAACCGAGACATCGCAGCGGAGCTGGTCGTGAGCGAGCACACCGTCGCGCGCCACGTCCAGAACATCTTCACGAAGCTGCGCGTGTCGTCGCGCACGGCCGCGGCGGCGTTCGCCTTCGAGCACCACCTCAACTAGTCAGTTCTAACCATCCGGCACCGGCCGCAAGTTGGCTGGTTTCGGCGATGAAGGCTTTCGCCCTCCGCTCTAGCGTCGTCCGCGACAGCGAAGAGGGAGACGACGATGACGAACGAGCACTTCGATACGGCGATCATCGGCGGCGGGCAGGCCGGCACTTGCCACCGCCTACCACGTCAAGCAACGGGGACGCACGCCGGTGGTCCTCGACGAGAACGAGCGGGTCGGCGACTCGTGGCGCACACGCTGGGACTCGCTCCGCCTGTTCACACCAGCGCAATACGACGGGCTTCCGGGCTGGCGCTTTCCGGCTCCGCGCTGGTCGTTCCCGACGAAGGACGAGATGGCGGACTACATGGAGGCGTACGTGGCGCGCTTCGAGCTCGACGTCCGCACCGGGGTCAAGATCGACCGCGTGTCGAAGCAAGACGGCCGGTTCGTGATCGAAGCCGACTCGGACAGCTTCGCGGCAGACAACGTGGTCGTCGCGACGGGCTCGCACCGCGTACCGCGGCTTCCTGAGTTTGCCGTCGACCTCGACCCGCGCATCATCCAGCTCCATTCGAGCGAATACCGGTCGCCCGCTCAGCTCCGCGAAGGTCCGGTCCTCATCGTCGGCCTGGGAAACTCAGGCGCCGAGATCGGGTTCGAACTCGTACGCACCCGGCCGACATGCATCTCGGGGAACCCGTACGGAGAGATCCCCGTGCCCCACGGCAGCCGGCGTTTTCGAGTTGCGTTTCCGCTACTTCGCCTGTTCTGGCACCGCGTGCTCAACAAGAGCAACCCGATCGGGCGGAAGCTCGGGCCGAACGCGGGCAAGGATCCGCTCATCCGCACCAAGACGAAGCAACTGGCGGAGGCCGGCGCGGACCGGGTCGGACGGGTCATCGGGTTGCGAAACGGCTTGCCGCTCCTGGACGACGACCGGGTGCTCGACGTCCCGAACGTCGTCTGGTGCACGGGCTTCCGGGAGGACTTCTCGTGGATCGACCTCCCGATCTTCGCCGAGGACGGGAAGCCGAGGCACGAGCGCGGCGTCGTCGAGGCCGAGGCGGGGCTCTACTTCGTCGGCTTGATCTTCCAGTACTCGGTCACGTCGGACGTCCTCCCCGGCGTCGGTCGCGATGCCGAGCACGTCGCGAAGCACATTGCGTCGCGCTCACATGCCCATCGAGTGGTACCCGGAGTCGACGTACAGGATCGTCCCGGTGACGTTCTTGGCGTCGTCCGACAGGAGATATGAGGCCGCCGCACCCACGTCGTCGGCGTCGATGTGGCGACGCAGGGGTGAGCGCTCCTCGACGATCGCCTCCATCGTCGGGAAGCCGGCGATCGAGCGCGCCGCCAGCGTGCGCACGGGTCCCGCGGAGATCGCGTTGACGCGGATGTTTTTCTGCCCGAGATCCCACGCGAGGTAGCGCACCGACGCGTCGAGCGCCGCCTTCGCGACGCCCATGACGTTGTAGTGCGGCACGGCGCGCTCCCCGCCGAGGTAGGTCATGGTCACGATCGAGCCGCCGCCGGCGGCCTCCATCAGCGGCTCGGCGGCGCGCGCGCTTGCGACGAGCGAGTACGCGGAGACGTCGAGCGCCAGCCAGAAGCGGTCGCGCGGCGTATCGGTAAACCGTCCCTCCAGATCCTCGGCCGCAGCGAAGGCGACCGAGTGGACGAGCAGGTCGAGCTGCCCTCCGAACGCGTCGCCGACCTCGTCGAAGACGCGCGTGACGTCGTCGTCGTTCCGGACGTCGCACTCGGTCACGAGCGGGCTCCCGACCGAGTCCGCGAGCTCACGGACGCCCTTCTCGATCCGCTCGCCCTGATACGTGAACGCAAGCTGCGCGCCTCCGTCTGCGAGCCGCTTCGCAATCGCCCACGCGATCGAGCGCCGGTTCGCGACGCCCAGAACCAACCCACGCTTGCCCTCGTACGGAGCCATGTGGCTCGCGAGCATAAACTTTCCTTCTTGCGCCGCACTGTGGGTCTCCTGGCCGTCGCCGCGGCGCTCCTCTCGGCCGCTACCGCGAATTCCTCGCTTCTGCCGGTCCACCACCACGCCCCGCGGGTGCGCGCGGGACACCTCTACATCCCGCCCCGCCACGCCGAGGGCCGCGTGCGCGTGATCGTCGGGCTCAAGCTCGCGCCGCTTGCGGCCGCGTACGGGCGGACATTCGCGGCCGCAGGCACGACGCGCAGGCTCGACGTCACGACTGCCGCTTCGCGGCGCTATCTGGCGCGGGTCGTCGCGGCGCAGCGGACCGCCGGCCTGCAGCTCGTGCGCGCGATCCCGCAGGCGCGCGTCGGCCGCCGCTTCCAGGTCGTCCTCGACGCGCTGACCGTGTCGCTGCCGTACACGAAGCTGCCCAAGCTGACGCGCCTCACGTTCGTGCGGAGGGTCTATCCGAGCATGGCGTACCACCTGCTCACCGACACCAGCCCCGGCGTGATCGGCGCGGACGAGCTGCACGCGCTCACGGGAGCACGCGGCGAAGGGATCAAGATCGGGATCGTCGACGACGGCGTCGACAACACGAACCCGTTCCTCGCCTCCGACGGTCTCAGCTACCCGCCCGGCTTTCCGCGCGGCGGCCGCAAGTGGACGTCGCCGAAGGTGATCGTCGCGCGGGCCTTCCCGGGGCCGAATTCGGGCCGCCGCGGCCGCCTCGCCGTCGACCGACAGGCGTCGTTCCACGCAACACACGTCGCCGGCATCGCAGCCGGCGATGCAGGCACCTGCTCGACCGGCGGCCGCGACCACCCGCCCACGTGCGGGCTCTCCGGCGTCGCGCCGCACGCGTACCTCGGCAACTACCGGGTGTTCAACGTGCCGACGCCCGCCGGCCAGATCGCGAACACGCCGGAGATCGCGGCCGCATTCGAGTCGGCCGTGCGCGACGGGATGGATGTGGTCAACTTCTCCGGCGGCGGGGCCGAGACGGAGCCCGCAAACGACGCGATGGTCGACGTCCTGCACAACGTCGTGCTCGCCGGCGTCGTTCCCGTCATCTCCGCGGGCAACGACCGCGACCAGTTCGGCATGGGCACGGTCGGCTCACCCGGCACCGCGCCAGACGCAATCACCGTCGCGGCGACCTCGAACACACACGTCTTCGCACCTCTTCTCTCGGTGAACGCCGCGGGCGCACCGAAGAGCGTGACTGACATTCCGATCACCGGCGCGGGGGGCGCCCGCTTCCCGGGCACGTTCGCGTTCACCACTACGGAGCTCGTCGACGTGGGCGCGCTCGGCGTCGACCGGCGGCTGTGCGGACCTGACGACGACCCGAACAACGAGAGCAAGTCGTCGCTCCCGGCCGGAAGCCTGGCCGGCGTCATCGCGCTCGCGGCGCGCGGGCACTGCACGTTCGCCTCGAAGGCGGTCCGCGCGCAGCGCGCAGGCGCGGCCGGGCTCGTCCTCGCCGACAATCGCCCGGGCGAGGCGAATGCGATCCCGCTCCAGCTCGCGCTTCCCGCCGGGATGATCGCCGACCTCGACGGCGCCTCCCTGCGCAGCTACCTCGCGACGAGGGGCGGGCGTGCACCCGTGACCATCTCGAACATCATCGCGCGGGACGAGACCGGGCGAAGCGGCGTGATCACGAGCTTCTCGTCGGGCGGCCCGACCGCGTTCGCGCACCTGCTGAAGCCCGACCTGTCTGCGCCGGGCGGGCAGATCCTCTCCTCCACGCTGCCGGAGTTCACCGACGGGCCGCCGTTCGCCGTCTTCGACGGGACGAGCATGGCGGCGCCCCACGTCACGGGTGCGGCCGCGCTGCTCGTGCAGCTGCATCTGGACTGGAGCGCCCAGGAGGTCAAGTCCGCCCTGATGTCGACGGCCGCCGCGGCGTGGTCCGACACGGCCCGCACGGAGGAAGCACCCGTCACGCTCGGCGGGGCGGGCCTCGTCGACCTCCCGCGCGCCACGCAGCCCCTCGTCTTCACCCAGCCGTCGTCTCTGTCGTTCCAGGACCTCGACGTCAACGCCGGCAGCGACAGCCACGCGCTGCTCGCGCGGATCACCGACGCGGGCGGAGGCGCCGGCACGTGGCAGGTGGAGCTGCACCCACAGGCCGCGACGAACGGCGCGACGCTCGAGCTTCCCCAAGCACTCACGCTCGCGCCAGGCGGCGAAGCCGAGCTCGTCGCGGTCGCGCGCGCGACCGCCGCTGCGTCGGCCGGAGAGGACTACGGCTTCGTTCTGCTTCGGCGCGGCGACGAGATGCGGAAGATCCCGTACGAGTTCTACGTCGGCCGCCCGCAGATCGAGCTGGCGCCCGCACGGCAACTGAAGAAGCTGCAGCTCGGCACGACCCTGACGGGCTCGAACCGCGTCACGACGTACTGCTGCCCCTCGGCGCCGTTCGGGCCGTCGCCGGACTACGTCGGCCCCGCGATGGACGAGTCCGGGTCGGAGACGACGTACACGACCTCGATCGACCGCCCCGTGGCGAACCTCGGCGTGGCGATCGAATCGGCGACGCCCGGGTCGCTCGTCGACCCGTGGTTCCTCGGCTCGCCGAACGAGCGTGACGTGCAGGGCTACGCCGGCACGCCGGTGAACGTGAACGAGCTGATGCCGGACTTCGGGATCGACCTCGGCGTCGCCGGCGCGTCGTTCCCGAAGGTGCAGCGCTTCTACGTGACGGTGGACTCCGGCTCGGATCCCTTCACGGGTCGCCCGCTGCCCGGGCAGTACGTGGTGCGCTCCTGGGTCAACGACGTGCGGCCGCCGAGGATCCGGCTCGTCACGACGCGCGTCGCGCAGGGGCGGCCGACGATCGTCGCGCGCGTGACCGACGGCGGCGCCGGCGTCGACCCGCTCTCGCTGGTGATCGCGTACCGCGGCGTGCTCGTCGGCGCCGCGCTGTACGACCCGGCCTCCGGCATTGCGATCTTCCCGATCCCCAGGGCCGCCGCGACGTTCCGCGCCGGACGCACGCGCGCCGTGCTCTCCGCCGCCGACTTCCAGGAAGCGAAGAACGTCAACGGCGTCGGGAACAACATCCTGCCGAACACCGCGTTCCGCTCGGTGTCGATCACGGGCGTCGCCGGACCGGCGGTGAGCTGGGTCTCGCCCCCGGAGAATGCGTGCGTCGAGAAGGCCGTCGCGCTGATCGTCGTCGCGAGCTCGACGACGCGCGTCCGCTCCGTGCGCTTCCTCGTCGACGACAGGCAGGTGGCAATCGACCGCAGCGGCGCCTCGGACGTCTTCACCGGGACGTGGCAGGCGCGCCTGGCGCTGCGCGGCCCGCACGTCCTGACGGCGATCGCCACCGACAGCGCCGGGCAGACGTTCTCGGCGACGCGCAAGCTGCGGGTCTGCCGCTGACCCGCCGCGCGGTCGTCACCGGGGCCTCGAGCGGCATCGGCGCCGCGATCGCGCGCGCACTCGCCGAGCGCGGGTGGCAGACGGTGCTGCTCGCCCGCCGCGAGGACCGGCTGCGCGCGCTCGCGGAGGAGGTCGGAGGCGAGTACGAGCTCTGCGACGTCGGCCGGCGCGAGGACGTCGAACGGGCTGCAGCGAGGGTGATCGAGCGCCATCCGCAGATCCAGCTGCTGGTCAACAACGCCGGCATCCCGGGACGGCGCGGCTTCTCCGAGCTCGACCTCGACCGGCTCGAGGAGGTCATGCGGGTCAACTACCTCGGCTCGGTCTGGTGCCTGCGTGCGTTTCTGCCGGCGCTCGAAGCCGTCGGCCGGTCGGACGTCGTCAACATCGTCTCGGTCGCGGGAACCGTCGCGTTTGCTCCTTCAGGCCCGTACTCGGCGTCGAAGCACGCGCAGCTTGCCTTCTCGCGCGCGACGACCGGCGAGTTGCGTCGCCGCGGGATTCACGTCCACACGGTCAACCCCGGCTTCGTCGAGACCGAAGGGTTTCCGCAGGCCACTGCTCTGCGCAGTGCGTTCTTCCGTCGTCTGGTCGTCGAGCCGGGGGACGTCGCGAGGCACGTGGTGAAGGTGATCGAACGGGACAAGCGCGAGACGTTCGTGCCGTCTTACTACCGAATCGCCGCGCTCGCTCAGGCGCTCTTTCCCGGCCTGGTCTCACGCTTTTCGTCCCGCTCCGGCTACCGCTAGCCGGGCTTTCGCAACAGGTACCAGGCGCTCTCGGCGACGTACGAGTCGGGGCCGCCCGGAGAGAGCGCGCGGGCGCGCTCCGCGGCGTCGCCCTCGCAGCCGGCGAGCGGCAGGTAGTACTCGAGCTCGCGCCGGTGGGTCTGGAAGCGCGTCTGCAGCAGCACGAGGCTGTTCGCTTCGAACAGCTGCCGGAAGTCGACGTCCGGCAGCGTGCGCGTGTGGGAAGGATCGCGCGCACGCTCGAAGCGATCGAGCTCGAGCGCCGCGAGCGGATCGGCCGGCGCGATCTGGTCGTCGACGAACACCCGGCCGCCCGGCGCCGTCACGCGCGTCAGCTCCGCGACGACGCGCTCCGGTCGCGCGATGTGGTGGATCGTCCGGCGCGTGCAAACGAGATCGAACGAGCCGGTCTCGAAAGGCAGCTGGGTGGCGTCGCCCTCGACGAAGCTGACGTTCGCGGGAGCGCTCGCACGTGCGCGCTCGAGCAACTGCATGACGACGTCCACGCCGACGACCTCTCGCACCAGCGGTGCGAGCGCGAGCGCAAGGGTCCCGGCGCCGGTGCCCACGTCCAGCGCGCGCTCGTCGCCGCGCGGCACGACGAACGTCCGCAGCTGCTCGCGCACCGTCTCGATCTGCTGTCCGGCGTGCTCGGCGACACGCTCGGCGGTCGCGCCGAACCGCGCTCGGACCTCGTCCAAATTGGCCCCTTCAGCCATCCATGACCGTTCGCCGGGCCCGCAGCGGCCCGGTCTCGACGCCGCAGGTGAGCTCGTAGTTGATCGTGTCCGCCACCCGAGCATGGCTCTCTGCAAGCACGCCGTGCCCGAGCAGCACCACCGGCGTCCCGACGGGGAGCTCGCGATCGAGCCGCACGGCGCACGAGTCCATCGAGATCGTCCCGACGACCGGGCACAGCTCGCCGCCGACGCGCACCTCGGTGCCGGTGAGGTCGCGCCTGAAGCCGTCGCCGTAGCCGACAGGCACGATCCCGATCCACGTCGGCTCGTCCGCGACGAAGCGGCGGCCGTAGCCGGTGCTCTCCCCCGGCTGGAGCTGCTTCACGTGCGCGAGGAAGCTCTGCCACGACAGAACGGGCTCGAGGCCGTCCTCCGACGGATCGGTGTTGAACGGCGACAAGCCGTAGAGCGCGACACCGCAGCGGACCGCGTCGAGGTGCGACTCCGGGAGCCGCAGGGTCGCGGCGCTGTTCGCCGCATGGCGCGTCAGGTGCGCGTGGTCGCGGGTGAGCGCGTCGAAGCGCTGCAGCTGCGTGCGCGCGAAACCGGGGTCGGTGTCGGCGGTTGCGAGATGCGTCATCAGCCCGACGACGTCCGCAGGCGCCGCCGGCAGCTCCGCAAGGCCGTAGCGGTTCATGCCGGTCTCGAGCTTCAGGTGCACGCGCACGCCTTCGGGGATCTCCGCATCGGCGATCGCGAGCTCGAGCTCGGCGTCACGCGCGTGCGCGACCTCGCGAGCCGAGCTCGCCGGCCCGAGGACGAGGATGCGCTCGACGCGGAACTCGTCGCGCAGCGCCAATCCCTCCGGGATCGTCGCGACGCACAGCCCTGTTGCCCCGGAGCCGAGGGCGGCGCCGGCCGCGTCGACCATTCCGTGGCCGTACCCGTTCGCCTTCACCACCGCCCAGAGCTGCGCACTGCCCACCGTCCGCAGCAGCGTGCGCACGTTGCGGCGCAGCGCGCCCAGGTCGACTGTGACCTCGGAGCGATGCATCAGAGGAGCACGTCGGGCAGCGCCTCGACGAGGTCCGATGCGATCAGACCGCGCTCCGGACCCAACTCGGCGGCGCGGCCATGTGCGTACGCCGCCGCCGCGGCGGCGAGCCGGGGGTCGACTCCCTTGGACAGAAACGCAGCAACGACGCCCGTCAGCACGTCGCCGCTCCCCGCCGTCGCGAGCGCCGGCGTGCCGGAGGCGGAGACGAGCACGCCCTCGCCCGGCGCGGCGACGAGCGTGTCGGCGCCCTTGAGCAGGACGAGGCAGCCGAAGCGCTCGGCCGCCGCGCGGATGGCCTCGAGACGGTGAGCATCGACGTCGTCGCGATCGAGCAGCCGCCCGAGCTCGCCGGCATGGGGCGTGAGCACGCGGGGGGCCGGCCACTCGTCAGGCTCGAGCCCGAAGAGCGCGTCCGCGTCGACGACCATCGGCACCTCGAGCTCGCGAAGCAACCGCCGGACGAGCGCGCGCTCTTCTTCGCCGCGACCCAATCCCGGCCCGACGGCGACGGCGGACGCGCGCTCGGCCAGCCGGTCGACGTCACCGAGGGGCGCCTTCACCGCTTCGAGCACACGCGCCTCGACGAGCGGCAGCGTCTCCTTGTGGGTCGCCACGGCGACGTACCCCGCGTCCGCACGAAACGCCGCTTCTGCCGCGAGACAGACGGCCCCCGACATGCCGGGCGATCCACCGACCACGAGCACCGATCCCGCGCTGTACTTCGTGTCGCCCGCGCGCTTGCGCGGAACGAGCTCGAGGATCTCCTCGGTGACGAGGCGATGCGTCGTTTCGCCTGCGTCGATGCCGATGTCCGCGATCTCGACGTCACCGGCGTGGAAACGCCCGGGCGCGACCGCGAGGCCGACCTTCGGCGCGTGCATCGTCACGGTCACGGCGGCGTCGACGACGGCGCCGGCGATCTCGCCGGTCGACGCATCCACCCCCGACGGGAGATCGACGGCGACGACGGGCGCGGGCGCTGCATTGATGCGGTCGATCAGCGTTGCAGCGTCGTCACGCGGCGCGCCGTGAAACCCCGTCCCGAAGAGCGCGTCGATGACGACGTCAGCGCCCGCGATGTCCTCGCTCGTCTCGCGTCCCGCTTCGGCGAGCACGCGCAATGCAATTCGCCCGTCGCCGCCGTTCGCGCCCTTGCCGCAGACCGCGGCGATGCGGCGCGCGTCCGGGTAGCGGCGCAGCAGTGCGTCCGCGACCGCCCGGCCTGCCCGTTCCATCATCGCGTCGACGTCGTGGCCCTGCTCGGCGGCGCGCATCTCGCCCGCCGTGTAGAGCGGCCCGAACATCAGCCCTCGTCGACCACCGCAACCGCGTTCGCGAGCTCGCGCGAATGCGTCATCGACAGGTCGATCCGACCGGCGCCCCGCGCTTCGGCCCACCGCGCGACACGTCCGCTGAGCGTGACCGACGGCTTCGGGCGACCGGCGATCTCGACGTCGCGCCACGCGAACGCGCGCGCAACGCCGAACCCGAGCGCCTTTCCGACCGCCTCCTTGCCGGCGAACCGGCCGGCGTAGCTCTGAGCGGGGTTCGGACGCGAGTCGCAGTAGGCCTGCTCCGCCGGCGTGAAGCAGCGGTCGCGGAAGCGCGGATAGCGCTCGAGCGCACGGCGAATGCGCTCGATCTCGATCAGGTCGACCCCGACGTTCAAAGATGCTCCTCCAGCCAATCCGGCAGTTGCGCGATCGAGGAGATGATGCCGTCGGGCCGGATCGGCGTCGCCTCCACGGCGTCCGGCCGGAACTTGCCGGTGCGCACGAGGACAGTCCGCATGCCGTGTCCCTGCGCACCGGCGATGTCCGACTCGATGTCGTCGCCGACCATCCAGGTCATGCCGGCGTCCGCGTCGAGTGCGTTGAGGGCGGCCTCGAAGTACGCCGTCGACGGCTTTCCGAGCACGGTCGCCTCGACCTGGGTTGCGTACTCGAGCCCCGCGACGAACGCCCCGGCGTCGAGTGCGGGCCCGTGCTTCGTCTGCCACCACCGGTTCTTGTGGAGGCAGTACAGC
>AR_comb_assmDRAFT_10306931_pt1 | contig 10372 bp, 9 predicted proteins | sample ArasoioldDNA_FD_10543 | JGI IMG/M metagenome (IMG submission 10543) | reverse complement strand
GGTGACCGGCGGGAGATTTTGAGTCTCCTGCGTCTGCCAATTCCGCCACTCTGGCCCGAGTGGTATGGCCTGCGAGCCTTCGCCCGAGGCCATCAAACGACCAGTATACGCGCGCTTCCCACTAACCCGCCCCGCCAAAGTTCAGCCGCGCTCGATCAGTTAGAATCGACAGGTTCCCCGCACGAGAAACATGACTCACATAGGTAAATCCGTCGTCTTCGATGGCGAGCTCAGTTCAGACGAAGACCTCCGTTTCGATGGCACCCTGAAGGGCCACCTCCACGTTCGCGATGCGACCCTCACGATCGGCGATGGCGCCATGGTCGAGGCGAATATTCGCGCCAAGCAGGTGATCGTGCTCGGCACTGTCGAGGGATCGATTGCCGCCGGCGAGCGCATCGAGCTGACCGCCGGGTCAAAAGTGAACGGCAGCCTCAGCGCCGAGCGCATCGTCATTGCCGAGGGCGCCCGGTTCAACGGCAGCGTGGACATGGGCCGCCGCACGATCGCCTCGAAGATGGCGCAGTACAAAGCCGGGCAGACCGCAGCCCGCGCCTGAACCGGATGCATCCAGATCTCACCCACGTGCAGCATCTCGAAGAGCTCGATGTGCTGCTCGCAGAATCAAACGATCGGCCGCTGCTCCTCTTCAAGCACAGCCTGTCGTGCGGGACAAGCTACGAAGCACTCGACGAGCTGATCGACCACCTCAATGAGGATCGATTGCCGGCGCGTTACGCGATGATCACCGTGCAGACGCATCGCGAGCTCTCCACTGCCGTGGCCAAGCGGCTTGGCGTCCGGCACGAGACACCGCAGGCACTGCTCATCCGCGAGGGGCGTGTGGTGTGGAGTGCCTCGCACTTCCGCGTGACCGGCGGCGCACTCGAGACGGCGATCAAGAAGCAGATCCTCGGCGCGCAATAACGCTGGCGATCATCCGGCCATCAAAGTCGCCCTCGCGACTGGCCAGGATCTCCAGCGGCTGTACGAGGTCGAGCAACTCCCCCGGTTCCAACAGAAAGTCGGGATTCGTCGGCTTGCCACGTGCCGCCTGCGCGCGCGTGAACGTCTCGTACACCAGCACACCGCCAGGTGCGAGCGCCTCAATCAACGCAGGAAAGAGCGGCCGATGCAGATAGTGCACGACGACGATCACGTCGAAGGTCGAGCCGCGGAACAAGGCCGGTCCGAAAGGACCGGCCCTACTCTCGAGATCGTGCACCTCGGCGCGAAGCGGCAGTCGCCGCTCGCCTGCGGCCTCGTTCAACTCGCGTATCGCATCAGCATCACGATCGACGGCGAGGGTCGTCAGACCATGCGCGGCCAGCCACAGCGCGTGACGCCCGCGTCCGCAGGCAACATCGAGCGCACGTCCCTCGCGAGGCAGCAGACCAGCATGCTGGACGAGCCATGATGACGGCGAGTTCATGACAGCGTCTTGGCGATGGCGTGTCCGGCCACCCAGCCAGATGACCATGCCCACTGAAAGTTGAAGCCGCCCAACCGGCCATCGACGTCCAGAATCTCACCGACCAGGAACAATCCCGGACACACGCGCGACTGCATCGTCGCAGGATCGATCTCGTCTAACGGGATACCGCCGGCCGTCACCTCGGCGTAGCCATAGCCGCGGCTGTCAACGACGGCGACCGGCGTTTCGACAAGCGCGTGAATCAATCGACGACGATCGTCGCGCGGGAGATGCGCCATCGTCACATCTGATCCAATCCGCGCGGCGTCGAGCCAGACATCAGCGATAGCCGACGGTACTCGCATCGCAAGAAGCGTCGCGACCTGCGCGCGCGGACGCTCGCGCTCCTGCTCGAGCCACCACGTTTCGAGCGATTCGAAGCTCTCACCCGGAACTAAATTCACGATGACATCGGCGCTGGCGCCATCGAGCCTTGCACGATGCCAATGCCGGGACATGTTGAGCACGACGGGGCCGCTCATGCCGAAATGCGTCCACAGCAACGAGCCCTCGAGGCGCCTTGCAAGGCGGCCGTTCACGCGCAGACTGAGCATCGCGGGATGCGAGACACCGGCGAGCCTGGCGTGGCTGTCGCCATCGAGCACGAGTGGTGCGAGAGCGGGCGTCGTCTCGACGTACCCGTGACCAAGACGACGCACGAGGTCGTAGCCGGCGCCATCGCTGCCAGTCTTCGGAAGTGAGCGTCCGCCGGTGGCGATCGCAACTGCCCTCGACCGCGTTTCATCATCCGCGAATGAGAGAACAAACTCCTCACCATCTTTGCGAATCGCCGTCACGCGGTGACCCGTGTCGATGACGATGTTGAGGCGTGCGGCTTCGTTGAGCAGCGCGTCGAGCACCGTGCGCGATTTGTTCGTGTCGGGAAACAGCTTGCCGTCCTCTTCTTCGTGCAATCGGACGCCCAGCTCCTCGAAAAATGCGGCAGCGCGTGGGGCTGGAAATGCGCGTAACACGTTGCGAACGACACGGGACGAGCCACCCCAGAAATCCCGCTCGGTCACGACCCGATTGGTGACGTTGCAGCGCGAGCCGCCGCTCACGAGAATCTTGGCACCGATGCGACGTGCGCCGTCGACGCACCGCACGCGCAGGTGCGGCGAGGATCGGGCCGCGAAGATCGCCGTCGCGAGCCCGGCTGCTCCTGCACCGACGACCACAAGGTGTGCTTGGGAAGACACGCGAGTCAGAAGAGGTTATCAGCGCCGTGTGGGCGTTCGCTGGCGAACATCCCCATCCCGCCAGCGAACAGCCACATCAGCGATCCAACCCGAGCGCCGGACGCCACGCCACAAATTACTGGAATTCGCGTTGTGGTCATGGCATATCGCTTGATTGTTCGCCCACGGAGCTGATCACCGCACGATGCGTCAGAACATCCAGTACGCGTTTCGGTCGCTCGTGAAATCGCCAGGCTTTACTGCTATCGCCGTACTGTCGCTGGCGGTTGGTATCGGTGCGAATACGGCCATCTTCAACTTGTGGTACGGCGTGCTGCATTCGCCGCTGCCGGGTGTTGACAAGCCGGAGCAACTCGCCATCCTGACTGATCCCAACACGGCAGGCATGTGGAGGGGTCGATGGATCAGTGCCGTCGATGGGCCTCGCGGCTGGTTGACGTACGACGAGTTCGAACAGCTGCGCGACCAGACCAGAAGTTTTTCGATGGTGATGGCGGCCCAGAGCAGTCTCAATACGACGGATATCCGGATCGGCGGAACACCAGAGGGGGCGCGCTGGCGTCTCGTGTCGGGAAACTATTTTCAGACGCTGGGCGTCACTCCGGCCGTCGGACGCTTCTTCACCGACGCTGATGATCGCGCGGCAGCGCCGTACGTCGTCATTAGTCACGCCTATTGGCAGCGCCGTTTCGCCGGTCGTGTCGATGCGGTCGGAACGACGTTCACGATCGGTCAGACACCGCTCAGTATCATCGGAGTGGCGGCGATGAAATTCATCGGCGAGACGTCCGGTCAACAACCGGATTTCTGGGTGCCACTCCGGCTACAGCCGAATGTGTTGCGCGGACGCGATCGGCTCCACGACACGCCGCCAGAAAAGACTATGTGGCTGCACGTGTTCGGCAGATTGCGGCCTGGCGTGACGCTGACAGAGGCAGAAGTCGAGGCCAACACGATCTTCCGGGCCGGCATCGAAACGTTCTACCGAGCGGGTGACTCGCCGGCTCAACGTCGTGAGTGGCTCGATCAGCGCCTCAGGATTCAGTCCGGTGCTCGCGGCGCGTCACCGAGCCGCACGGAGTTTTCACAGTCGCTAACGGCTCTCCTGGTGGCAGTCGCCGTCCTCCTGCTGATCGCGTGCGCCAATCTCGCCAACCTCCTGCTCGCACGCGGGACCACACGGGGTGGGGAGATGGCGCTCCGGCTGTCACTTGGGGCCACTCGGGCTGCACTAGTCCGTCAACTTTTCACCGAAAGCGCACTCATCGCCGTGATCGGCGCCATGGCTGGCATGTCGATCGCTTACCTCCTCCACCGGCTGCTGGTTCTCATGTTGGCGGCGGCCGATCCGTTGTTCGCGATTCCGTTTCTCATCGACGGTTCGACGGTTGCGTTCATCATGCTGGTCACGCTGATCACCGCACTCGTGGTCGGGACCATTCCAGCGTGGCAGACCAGCAGCCTGACTCCCGCCCAGATGCTCCGAACCGAGCGAATCAATATCGGTGGCACGGCCCCGCAGATCCGATCCGGCCGATTACTGGTCGCGGCGCAGCTGGCGCTTTCTCTCCCGTTGCTCGTCGCCGCTGGTCTGCTCGTGCGGACCGTCTACAACCTGCAGCAAATGGACCTCGGGTTCTCCAGCGACCGCATGCTCCTCTTCCGTGTCAATCTGCCGAGCACCGGCAACGATACGAGCCGACGAGCCCAGACAATTCGCGATCTGCTCGAAGAGTTCCGGCGGACGACTGGCGTTCAGGCGGCCAGCTACTCGAGTCTGGGTCTCTTTCAAGGTGGGAACTCGTACGACTCCCTTGAAGTGGAGGGATATCAACGGAAGAACGATCGGGATCGCGGTGCGAACGTCGACGTCGTGGGACCCGAATATTTTTCCACGCTGGGCATTCCGCTCCTGCAGGGCCGCGAGCTGCTTCGGTCGGATAGTGAAACGACTCGTCGCGCGTGCGTGATCAATCAGGCCTTCGCACGACAGTTCTTTAATCAGCGCAACGCGCTTGGACTGCACATCACCGAGGTCGAGGACGACGGAAGTCGTCGATCGTGCGAAATTGTCGGCGTCGCGAGCGACACGCACACTCAGAACCTGCGCGGCGTCGTCGAACCACGATATTTCTTCACGGCACCACTCGGGTCGCCTACGTTTCTCATCCGTGCACGCACGTCAACGACGCTGCTGATCGGCGAACTGCGAGCGGTGGTCTTCCGGATCGATGCGGGCCTCCAAGTCGTCGAGGCGACGTCGCTCCACGAGCAGATGGCGCCGCTCACCGCACAAGATCGCGCAACGGCGCGACTCGCGCTCGTGTTTGGCATCGTCGCTCTGTGGCTCGCCGCCATGGGGCTCTACGGCATCCTCTCTTACAGCATCAGCAGACGCCGGTCCGAGATTGCCATCCGCATCGCACTCGGCGCCCCACCCAGGCGGGTCGTCGCGATGATTCTCAAGGAAGCGAGCATCCTCGTCGCACTCGGACTGCTGGCCGGCGGATCGCTCGCGTACGCGGGAGCGAGGCTCCTCGCGAGTCGCCTGTATGGTGTGTCTCCCGAGGATTTCCTCACGACGACGCTGGCGATCGGAGTCCTTGTCGTCGTGGCGCTGTTCGCGTCGTACATACCGGCGGCGCGTGCATCAAGAACGGATCCCCTCGCTGCACTGCGATAGGCGCTGCGGCTGACATCGCGGACAATACGCGCGATGGCAGAGACAGCCACCGCACAGGCCGCGCAAGCGTCGACGCTTCACGGCGACGTCATCGGCGGCGTCACCACGTTCTTCACGATGTCCTACATCGTGGTGGTGAATCCCTCGATCCTCTCGACACCAGGCACCGGGATGCCCTTCACCGGCGCCATGACCGCCACCGTGCTGATTGCCTTCAGCATGACACTGCTCATGGGCCTCTATGCGCGGCTTCCCTTTGCTGTCGCGCCGGGCATGGGCCTGAACGCGTTCTTTGCGTTCACGATCGTGCTGCAACAACATGTGCCCTGGCAGACTGCGCTCGGCATGGTGTTCTGGGCCGGTGTGCTGTTTCTGCTCGTCTCGGCGACGCCACTGCGCGAGACGATCGCCATGTCGATCCCGCCGAGCCTGCGTCTGGCCGCAGCCGCGGGCATCGGCCTGTTGCTCACCCTGATTGGATTCCGCAACGCGGGATTGATTGAAGCGGACGCCGCGACGCTGCTGCGCCTCGGGATGCTGGATCATCGAGCCGCGTTCCTGCTCGCTGGCGTGCTGGTGGCCGTGATGCTGCAGCGGCGGAACAACCCGCTCGCGTATCTGACGTCGATCGTCCTCGTCACCGCGGGCGCCTGGATTCTTGGCTACGCGATGCCACCTGACCGCATCGTCAGTGCGCCCGACTTCTCGTCCGCATTCCTGAAGCTCGACATCGCCGGCGCGCTGCGGCTGGCGCTGCTCCCTGCGATCGTGTCGATTCTGTTTACGGATCTCTTCGACTCTCTCTCGACATTCATCGGCGTCGCCAGCGCGTCGGGCCTCACGGAGCGGGATGGACGTCCGCTGAACCTCAAACGCGGCCTGATGGTGGACGCGTTCGCCACGCTGGGCGCCGGTCTCGCCGGCACCTCGTCGGGCACAGCCTACGTCGAGAGCATCGCGGGAATCCGTATGGGCGCGCGTACGGGACGTGCCTCAGTCGTGACGGCGCTTTGCTTCGTTCCCTGCTTCTTCATCGGCCCGCTCGCAGCCGCTGTACCCGGCTATGCGACGGCAGCGGTGCTTATCCTCGTGGGCTTGTCGATGTTTCAGTCGGTGACGAAGCTAGACTTTGCATCGCTCGAGGACAGCCTGCCAGCGTTCGTCACGATCGTCCTGATTCCGCTGACGCTGTCGATCACGCAAGGCATTCTGTGGGGCTTCCTGCTCCACGCGCTGCTCTATACCGTCGTCGGGCGGGCGAAAGAAGTGGGCTGGGTCTTGTGGGCGCTCGCGGTGTTATCGGCGGGGTTACTGCTGATTGCGCGGGGCTGAAGGGTCCGGCTAAAGCCAGACGCTACACGCGAATCTTCCGGGCCCTACGCACGAACCTTCCCGGCGCGCCAGTCGTTGCGCTTCACCGCCTCGGGGTTATCGTGGCGAAACGAGCCGAAGACGAGACCTTTCACGCCCGGTGTCTCAGACAAGCACGCCTCGACGTCAGGCGATCGCTCGCACCACTGACGCGCCACGAAGAGCTCCACGTTGCTCACCGCGACGAGCGGCGCATACGTCGTTGTCACGTGCTCGCCGAGCGGCGGCAGACCGCTGCCATCGAGATAGTTCTGCACGTATCCAGTGCCGCGATGCATCGGCCACAGTTGATGCCACATCGACGGACACTGCGACGAGTTCTGGTCGATGACCAGGCGGTCAACGAGGTTGAGGCGCACCCAATCCCGCCACGCCAACGTCATGTTCCCGAGCGGCGGACCGACGACGTCGCCGCGCGCGCAGCCGATCGCCAGCTTCTTGCCTGCGTGTCCAAGCGCGCTGCGTAGCTCACTGACGAGCGCTGTGACATACGATCCGAGCAAGTCGCGCCACGCCTGCGCGTCATATGGCTCGCGTGTGACGTCCACGCCGTCACGCTCCAGAAAATCACGTCGAGCCGGATCGTTGAATCCAAACTGATCGCCGCTGTCCGCCGGACGCGACTGCGATCGAAGACACAGGAAGAGTCCATCGAACGTCGTCGCCTCGATGAGTCGAGTCCACCGATCGATGAACGCGCGCCGCGCTTCCGGATACGACAACGAAACGACGCCCTGCTGGCGCTCGCGTCCGTCACGATCGACCACCAGCCACTGCGGATGATCGCGCGTCAGATCGCTCTGCCACGCCACGTGCTGACCGTGCATCGCGTTGTGATAGCTGACGCGTCGCACGTCATCCGGAGCAAGCGGCCATCCCTCATCCCATACCGTCACGTATAGCCAGGGCGAGAGCCCTTCTTCGCGAGCCATCGCCGGCACGATCGCGAAGTCGTCCCACTCAAGCTTCCTGGCCGCGGTGTCCGATGGGTGGCGGTAACCAGAAGCGGCTGAATAGGTGCCAGCAATACGCGAGCGCAGCATGCGCCAATGCAACGAGCCTGCACCAAGCTCATCGCGCCACACTCGAAGACGACGCTGCAACTTCTCGGGCGTGTCGAGTCGGCCGTCACCGTCACCGAACGAAAGGTGATCGCCCCACGAGACACTCACGATGTTGTTCATGGTGAGGCGTGCCTTGCCGAGGCTGCAGCCGGGTTATTCGGGACGCGCGTTCTCACGACCCGGCATGATCACGGTATGGCCGTCGGTATGCTCCGGCTTCGGACAATCCGATCCTCGAGTGAGGATCGTGCCCACAACCCGGCCGAGAAAGTCGCGATGGGTCTTCACGCGACACCCACACGTCAGGGTCTTTTCTGCATCGTCGGACATGCACCACAATTGTACTGAGATGCCTTCGGAACGCATGGAGTCGAGCCCAACCGATCCCACTGTGCTGTGGCGCATGACCCGCGGCCGCAACGCGGCACACGCGATGATCTTCCCGGGCGAGAGTCATCACACGGTCACGTGGTACTTCGATGGTGTGATGGACCGCGCCGAACAGTACGACTCGATCGAGTTGGCGATGGCGAGAGCCGACGAGATCCGGGGAATCCTTGTCCGCGATGGGTGGAAGGACGCGTGACGCACGAGAGCGGTTCACGCTTCCCGGTTCTAGCTTCTCTGTTCGTGTTCAAGGTTCCCGTTCCTTGGTCGCGGTTCGATGTTCGAACCACGGTTGCAACCGAGCCCCGATCCGAACTTTGAACAAGAACCGAGCACCGAGCACCAAGAAGCGTGAACTACTATGATCAACTAGGTGCCAACAGCCAAGCTTCATAAAACCGTCGGCGTCCGTGTGGGCCGCGTCCAGGTCGGCGGCGGCGCACCCATCGTCGTTCAGTCCATGACGATGACCGATACCGCCGATGCGGCAGCGACGGCCCAGCAGTGCATCGAGCTGGCCGAAGCGGGATCGGAAATGGTGCGCGTCACGGTGAATCTGCCCGAAGCCGCTGCCGCCGTCCCAGAGATCAAGCAGCGGATGCTCGACGCCGGCTGCACGGCACCGCTCATCGGCGACTTTCATTACAACGGTCATCTCCTGCTCACCCGCTATCCGGCGTGCGCTACGGCCCTCGACAAGTACCGCATCAACCCCGGCAACGTCGGCACGGGCCGTCGTCGCGACGAGCAGTTCTCGACGATCTGCAAGGTGGCGATCGACAACGGCAAGCCGGTGCGCATCGGCGTCAACGGCGGCTCGCTCAATCAGGAGCTGGTCGTTGCCAAGATGGAAGAGAACACTACGCGAAATCTCGGCAGGACCTCGGAAGAGATCCTCAACGAGTGCATGGTGATCTCGGCGATCGAGTCCACAGCGCTCGCCATCGAGACAGGACTGCGCAAGGACCAGATCATCATCTCGTGCAAGGTGTCGCGCCCACGCGATCTGATCGCCATCTACCGCGACCTCGCGCGCAAGACCGATCAACCGCTGCATCTCGGACTCACCGAAGCCGGCATGGGGATGAAGGGCCTCGTGTGGTCGGCATCGGCGATCGGCGTCCTGCTCAACGAGGGGATCGGTGACACGATCCGCGTCTCGTTGACACCGCGTCCTGGCGGCGATCGTCGCGAAGAGGTCTACGCCGCGTGCGAGTTGCTGCAATCGCTCGGCCTGCGCGCATTCGCGCCGAGCGTTACGGCGTGTCCGGGTTGCGGCCGCACGACCAGCAGCACGTTCCAGGAGCTCGCCGAGAGGACGCAGGACTACATCCGCGAGCAGATGCCGACATGGAAGCGTAGCTACGAGGGCGTCGAGAACCTCACGCTCGCCGTCATGGGCTGCGTCGTCAATGGACCGGGCGAATCCAAAGCCGCCAATATCGGCATCAGTCTTCCGGGCACTGGTGAAGCGCCGAACTGCCCCGTCTTCATCGACGGCGAGCATTTCACGACGCTGCGTGGCACATACGACGAGCTCGCGGAGGGTTTCCGAGCGCTGGTCGACAACTACGTCGCGACTCGGTACGCGAAGCGATCCGAAGCAACGAGCTGAACGATCAGACTTTTTCTTCCGTCCGCTGCTCGGTAATCAGCCTCGCACCGCGCTGGAACGTCAGGAACGCAACCGCCCACTCGATGAGCACGACGACGCGATTGCGGAAACCGATCAGCATGAAGATGTGCAGGAAGAGCCAGGATAGCCAGCCGATCACACCCGAGAATCGGGCCCATGGCAGGTCGGCAATCGCGGAGCCGCGCCCCACGATCGCCATGTTCCCGAGATTGCGATAGACAAACGGCAACGTCGGCTGACCGAGCTCGCGACGAACGATGTTCTTCGCGGCCTGCGTTGCGCCCTGCATCGCCGTCTGCGCAACGCCAGGAAGCAGCTTCCCGCCCTGATGTAGAAACGCGGCAGCATCCCCGACGACGAATACTTCGGGGTGTCCGGGGATTGAGAGATCGGGCTCGACGATCACGCGCCCGGCTCGATCGAGCGGCGCGCCGAGTGTCTTCACCAGCGGCGACGCGGCGACACCGGCCGCCCAGACGATCGTCCCCGCATCGAGCCGCTCGTTCCCGACCATCACGCCGTGCGCATCGATGTGTGTGACGGCGACGCCCTCTTTGT
>AR_comb_assmDRAFT_10953192_pt1 | contig 10373 bp, 11 predicted proteins | sample ArasoioldDNA_FD_10543 | JGI IMG/M metagenome (IMG submission 10543) | reverse complement strand
GACATCTCGATGATCAAGTTCGTGGTGGCCAACACGCTCTTCCGCGTGCTGGACCGGTCCATCCAGGCGCATGGCGCGCTGGGCATCACCGACGAGACCCCGCTCGCGTGGTGGTACCGGCACGAGCGCGGGGCGCGCATCTACGATGGGCCGGACGAGGTTCACCAGGCCGCGGTGGCGCGTCACATCCTCCGCGCCAGGGGGCTGCCCGACCCGCGCGGCGGAGCCTGAGCGGTGGCCGAGCTGGATCCCACCCGGCCGGTCAGAGCGGGCGAGGAGCTCGACCCGGCAGAGCTGCGCCGGCTCTTCGACCGCCATGCGCCGCAGCTGAGCGGGCCGGTGACGGTCGAGCAGTTCCCGAGGGGACACTCGAACCTCACCTACCTCCTGCGGGTCGACGGCAGCGAGCTGGTGCTGCGGCGTCCACCGAAGGGGGCGAAGCAGATCAAGGCCGGGCACGACATGAAGCGCGAGTACACCGTGCTCAGCCGGCTCCGGTCCGTCTGGCCAAAGGTGCCGCGGACCCTCTTCTACGTTCCGGAGGAGGATTCGCCATTCGGGGTGCAGCTGTACGTGATGGAGCGGGTCGAGGGGCTCATCCTCCGCGGGACGAAGCTCCCCGCCGGGGTCGCGCTCGATCCGGCCGCGCTGCGAGCGATCTCCGAGACGGTGGTGGACACGCTGGTGGAGCTGCACGCCGTGGACCCCGCGGCAGCGGGCCTCGCGGAGTTCGGCAAGCCGCGCGGGTACGTGCAGCGGCAGGTCACCGGCTGGATCGAGCGCTACGCGCGCGCACGGACGGACGACCTTCCGGACATGGACCGCCTGGCCGGTTGGCTCGCGGCGAACATCCCGCCGGATGGGCCGGGAGCGATCATCCACAACGACTTCAAGTACGACAACGTGGTGCTCGACCCCGCGGAGCCGACGCGCGTGCGCGCGGTGCTGGACTGGGAGATGGCCACGCTCGGGGATCCGATCTCGGACCTGGGCATGACGCTCGCCTACTGGTTCGAGGCGGGCGAGGCGGAGCTGGTGGGACCCGCTGCCTTCGGGCCCACCGCGCTGCCGGGGAACCTGACCCGGGAGGAGATCGTGCAGCGCTACGCGGCGCGCAGCGGGCGCCCGGTGGACGACGTCCTCTTCCAGTACGTGCTCGGGCTGTTCAAGGTCGCCGTCATCGCGCAGCAGATCTACTTCCGGTACCGGCAGGGGCTGACGCAGGACGAGCGGTTCGCAGGACTGGGGGTCGCGGTGGCGCTGCTCGCGCAGGTCGCAGTGCGGGCGGTGGACCGGAAGCGGATCAGCAAGCTGCTCGACTGAGGCGCTCGAGCTTGCCGCGAGGATCGACGAGGGCGATGCCGGCAGCCTCTTCGGAGGGTTCGCTCGCCGCGGCACATCGCGGGACGCCCCTCCAGGAGGCGGTCCGGACGTCGGCCTGCGCGGGCGCTCCGGCGTGCGCCCGGGGGCACCCAGCGTCCGCTGCCCGGACGATCAGCCCGGAGCAACCTCGAGCACGGCGTCGTGAGGGCTCGGCGGGCGCGTGGGCCCCGAGTTCGCGGCTATATCCACAACTGCAAACGCGAGTGGATGCGGGGATTCGCAAGTGATTGAGACGTCGTCAGCCGCTTTTACCCCTGTGCCGAGTTGTGGATATAGCCTCCACCGCGACGGGCCCGCGAACGCGGCGCGCACGGCCGCGCGAGCGCCCCAAGCAAGCCTGGATCGTCATCGAAGACGCTGACGCCGAGCGCCCGGCGTGCGCGGGCCGGTCGTCGAGCCCGAGCGTCTGCGGTCGACGTTCCCGCGTCCCCTCGGAGCCAGCCAGCGCCTCAACAGGCCAAGTGGCCGAGCCGCGCAGGCGGCACCACCATCACGCCGAATCGCTCTCCCGGAGCTGCACCGCACAGCCGAGCTGCAGCTCGAACCGACCCCGGCGCACCGGGCGGATCTGCACCTCCGGGCACTTCTCCTCCAGTCGCTTCCTCAGGAGGATCAACCGCGACTCCAGGTTGTCCCGGACCTCTGGCAGCCCGAGCGAGTCGTCGAGCCGCAGCTCGCGGTTGCTGAACTCCCTGCGCCCGCTCTCGGCATGCGCCCGCAAGAGCTTCCACAGGATCTTCGCCGGGACGTTCCGGATGAGGTACTCGCCGTCCACGAAGATGCAGTCGTCGTTGCGGTAGAGCTGGAAGACCCGCGTCTTCGGGACGGCGGCCACGGTGGCGCCCGGCCCCGCCACGCCCGGCGGCGGCTGCTCTCCCTCGTCGTCCGCGCTCGCGGCGCGATCGATCCCGAGCGCGATCTGGTTCGCGAGGATGTTGAGGAACGTCTCCGTCCACGCATCGAAGGCCATCGGCTCCCGGCTCTCCAGCGCCAGCACCCCCACCAGCCTGTCCCCGACCAGAAGCGGGAGCGCCAGCTGGGCCTGCGCGTCGGGCAACCCCGGCAGCGGGATCTCCGGAGCCGCTGGCGCCGTGCCCGCCTGCTGAAGCTCGGCCCGGATGGTTCGCCAGTAGCGAAGCTCGGCGCCCACGCCCGCCACCCGCATCGGACGCCTGCGCGCCGCCACCGTCCCGATGAGCCCCTCACCCAACGGGACCTCCGCGCCCACGCCCCCCGAGCCATAGCCGTGGCTTGCCGTCGTGACCAGCCGCCCCCGCCCATCCGGCAGCAGCACCATCGAGTGACGGAACCCGAGCTCCTCCTCCAGCGCCTGCAGCACCGACTCCAGCAGCGCCTCGAGGCACCCGGCGCGGTTCACGCGGCCCGAGATGGCCTGGAGCCCTCGCAGCTCCCGTGACATCGCCTCCAGCCGACCCGCGGTGCGCTCCGGACGGGGCAGCCGCGGATCCGGCGGGAGAAGATAGCCCTCCACGTGCTCGGCGGAGAGCACCTCGTACACGTCGGCGCAGCGCAACCTGAACACACCGACCATGCCGGTGTGCGAGGCGATGACCTGGAGCCGGGCCGCCATCTCTTCGAACAGCGGCCCCTCGGTCTCGGGGTGATCGAAGCGGAGCTGGAGCCGGTACTGCTCGTAGGTCCGCGGCGAGAACAGCAGCACCGAGGCGTGCGGATTCTCGCGGACGTTCCGCTGTGTCTTGTTGAAGAACTGGTGAGAGAGCGCGACGTGCGTGTCATCCACCAGGTGCACCTGACTGATCTCGGTGATGTTCGGCTCTCCCTCGAGCGAACACGTCGTCATCATCGCGGGGATGATGCCCTCGAAGCACTCAGGGATGTCGCGCAGCGGGATCACTTGCGCACCGGCTCCGCGGGCTCTGGCGGACGAAACGGACCCTGGAACGGCTGACCGGCGGAGGGGCCCGGCGTCTGCACGAAGAGATCCTCCACCCGGAAGCGCACCGCGTGCGCGGGCCAGTGCTGGATCCGCAGCACGAAGAACCTTGGAACCCCGAGCGGCTCCAGCGCCCGGCCGAGGCTCGCCCGGTAGCGGTCGGTCAGGCTCCGCTCGTCGTCGGCCGCCGGGCGGACGTCGAGGACCCGCCCCTTGAGCTGGATCGACCGATGGTCCCCGGGGGCCGTCGCGACCAGCGCGATGCGCCGGGTATCCTGGAGGTTGGCGACCACCTCGCCGGCGGTCGCCAGCGGCAGGAATGCGGTGACCTCCTCGCCTCCGGCCTCGACCCGCACCCCGACCGCCCACACCGATCGCGGCACCAGCCGCGCGTCCCGGCTCGCGCAGCCGAGGACCACGCCGGAGGACAGGAACTCGACGAGGGCGGGATCGAGCGAGGCCACGCGGGACGCGACGGTTCTACCCTCCGCCTCCCGCGGCTGTCACCCGCCGCGACGAGTTCAGGCAGCGGTGTCGAGGCCGACACGCCGGGCCGTCCGCGCCCACCGCTCGGGACCCAGCACCTCCCGCGCCAGCCCGGACAGCTGGGCGAACACCGGCGGCGGGAGCTGCGCCCGGGCGGACGCGAGCAGCTTCGCGCTCTCGGCCGTACTCATCGCCGGGAGCATCAGCCGCATCATGACCGGCATCTGGGCCGGGGGAACGGCCGCCCGGATGCGACCGTCCATCGCGTCGAGCTCGTCCTCGGTGAGGTGAGCCCAGAGCACCGGCATGGCCTCGGTCTCCTCGCGGTCCATGTGCCGGAGGTGGTCGGCCACGAGGAGCGGCAGCGCCCGGCCGAGCAGCTGCCCGGCGGCCTCCCGCTCCGCCGCCACGTCCGAGCAGGTACGCGGGAGCAGGGCCCGGAGCTCGGCCTGGAGCCCCTCCAGCCGCCCGTGGTCGCTCTGCAGCGTGGCGATCAGCGCGGGCGCGCGCCGGGCGACCTCCGGCATCACGAACTCCTCCTCGTGCTCGGCGTGGGAATCGAGCACGTCGAGCAACGTCGCCACGGTCCGCGCGGCGACGGTGGCCTCGCCCGCGTCGGTGAACTCGGTGCGGGCGACGAGGACGGTGGCGTCGAACAGCGCGGCGCGGAGCGCCTTGTGGATGGGCTGATAGCGGTTCGGTCGGTTCATGGGCGGCACTGTGTCAGCCACCCGCGGCCGGAAAGCCTAAGAAGTCCCTAAGGCGGTCCTGATTCCGTCCTACCGCGGCAGCCCACGGTTCCTGCGCCCACGGAATCCAGGCCGCGCAAGGTTTGCGTCGGGCTCGCACGCCAGCCTCCAGGAACCTGGAATCGAGGCAACGGCCGTGAAGGACCGGAGCTTGCACGTCACGTCTGGCTCGACGAGGGAGGCTTCCATGGCAGAGGTGCTCATCCTGTTCGCGACGCGCGAGGGGCAGACCGAGAAGATCGCCCGGCGGATGGCCGGGGTGCTCGAGGCGAAGGGCCACACCGTTCAGCTGCGGGACGTGGACCGCTCGGCGCGCGAGCTGGATCTGAAGCGGTACGGGGTGGTCTTCGTCGGATCGCCGGTCCGCGTCGGTGCATACCTGAAATCGGTCATCCGCTTCGTGCAGGCGCAGCGCGCGGCCCTGGAGCGAATCCCGTCCGCGTTCTTCTCGGTCAGCCTGGCGGTCGCGGTCCGCAAGGGGGAGCGAAAGACGGACGGCCGTGCCGAGACCCTGCGGGTGGTCGAGAAGTTCAAGCGCGCGACCGGCTGGAGTCCACGGCGGATCGAGCTCATCGCCGGAGCCCTTCCCTACTCCAAGTACAACTTCCTGATCCGCTTCGTCATGCGGCGGATCGCGGCCGCAGCAGGTGGCGACACCGATACCTCGCGGGACTACGAGTACACGGACTGGACCGCGGTGGACCGGTTCGCCTCGGAGTTCGTCGACCAGGCCCTGGGAACGCGCAGTGCCCAGGCCGGACAGGCCGCGCTCCAGGCGACACCGTGACCTGGCGGCTCCTTCGCGACATCGCCCGGGAGAGCGGCTTCAGAGCCCTCGGCTGCGTTCCCGTCCGCGCCGTGGTGCCTCGACGCCCGAAGCTGCTCGAGCGTGAGTGCGCGCCCGGAGAGGGTCGCCCGCTGCGTGGCGGGCGGGCCCTCGAACCTCACCGCTTCGGCGGGGGAAGGACCTGCGCCGCGCGCGGCACGAGGTAGCGAAGCAGCCGCTCGTGATGGGCATTCAGCCCCACGAACGCCACCTGCCCGCGGTGTCGGTCGAGCACCCATTCCAGGAGCTCCGCCAGGGCGCCATCGGAGAGGTCCACGGTCCGGGTGAAGTCGACCCGCACCGGGACGCCCGCCCCGAGCGCTCTGAGCCGCTCGCGTAGCTCGGCGGCCTGCGCGACATGGAACTCCTGCCCCGTACGGAACAGGGGCCCCTCCTCGGTGGTACCCATCCACTCCACCTCGAACGCGCAACTCATGCCGTCTCTCCCTCGGTGCTTCCGGGTGCACCTCGCGTACCCGGCAGAACGAGATGAGCGAGAGGCGAGGGATCGAAGCAGTTGCGCTGTCGCGATCGGTGCGGCGCGCATTGACGATAACTTTGCGTTCGCAACCGTCGCGCCCACGAGCAGGCCCGACTGGCCCGAGAAATGCTGCGACCGGCGGCCGGCCCGAGCTTCAACTGGGCCAGTGGAGGCAGTCATGAACGAGCTGACCGTACGCAGGACCCAGGGCACCGACCTACCGGGGCTCTCGGCGCTTCATCCGCTTCGCACGCTGCGCGAGATCTTCAACTGGGACCCGTTCCAGGAGATGGCGCCGCTGCTCCCCCTGGAGATCCAGAAGGTGATTCCTCCCTTCGAGGTGCGAGAGACGAAGGATCGCTTCGTGTTCGTGGCGGATCTGCCGGGCGTCGAGGCGAAGGACATCGAGATCCTCCTCACCGGGAACCGGCTCACCGTGACCGGGATGCGGGCGGACAAGGTGGAGAAGGGCGAGGAGGGCGAGTACTACGCGCGAGAGCGGACATACGGGCGCTTCACCCGTTCCTTCACCCTTCCTGAAGGCGCGGATCTCAACGCGGTCCAGGCGCATCTGACGAACGGGGTGCTGACGATCGTCTTCCCGAAGGTGCCGGCGGTGCAGCCGAAGAAGATCCCGGTGACCGTGGAGAAGATCGCGAAGGTGTAGCTCGCATCTCCCTGCAGTGCCGTCTGGCCTGCCGGGGTCGCAGCGATTGCGTTTCGGCGCTGGTGCGCTGCAATCGGTGCACCCCCGGGACTCGTCGACCCCGGCAGAGCCTTCGATCTTCCGACCCACTACCCCCGTGCACAACCCATGCACTGTCCCGCGATGGGAAAGGTGGCGCGTCGTGATGGCGTTCTTCGATCTGGTGAGCTGGCTGATTCTCGGTGCAGTGCTCGGTGTTCTGGTGGCGGCGTTCTGGCCCACTCGGGGTCTCACCTGGACCCGGAGCCTCGGCGTCGGGATGTTCGGTGCTGTCGTGGGCGGCCTCATCGGACGGACCCTCTTCACCCCCAACCCATTCCGAGAGATCGGCGTGCTGCTCCCGACCTTGATCGTCGCGGGGCTCGGCGCGGTGGTGGTCGTGCTGATCGACCGCTTCCAGCTCAAGAACCGTGAGCGGCCGCACCTGACTTGAGGGCCGTGAGCTTCCGTCCAGTTGGACGAGGCCGAGCCGAGGTGGTGTGGCAAGGTGGATCGCCACGTCCGCGCTCGCTGGCTCCGAGGGAGCACGGCGCCTATGCGCAGCTCGCACTGCCGATGCTCGCCGCGCTCGGCGCTGGTCGTCCCGGGGTGGTTGCGGTGCTCCTCTCGGTCAGCGCCTGGGCGCTGTTCTTCGCCCACGAGCCGGTGCTGGTGCTCCTGGGGCGGCGCGGTGAGCGACCACGCGCCGAGCACGGCGCACGAGCACGGACTCGGCTCGCGGTGCTCTGCGTGACCGGCGCGGCGCTCGGTCTGGCCGCGCTCGTCCTCGCTCCGATCCCTGTCCGGGGCGCCGTGACCTTTCCTGCCCTCCTCGGGTGCGCTCTCGCGGTCTGCATCGGGCTCGGCCAGGAGCGGTCCCTGGTGGGAGAGGCGGTCGCGGCGCTCGCCCTCGCGGCGGTCTCCTTTCCGGTGGCGATCGCCGCGGGGATGCCTCCAGGCGATGCCTCCCGGGCGTGGTGTGTCTGGGCGCTCGGCTTCGGCTCGCTCCTCGTCCCGGTCCGGAGCATCGGAATGCGGAGACGTTCCGCAAGCTCCGCGGCAAGGCGCGTCCTTCCGGTCCTCCTCGCTCTCGCCGCGGCGCTGGGTCTTCTTGGCGCCGGGCTCGGCGCGGGACACATGCTCGCGCTCGCGCCGATGCTGCTGTCGGCCGGCTGGTTCGCGGTGGCCCTGCCCGAGCCGCGCGCGCTCGCGCGCGTTGGCTGGACTGTGGTCGGCGCGGGCGTGCTCACGGCGATCCTTCTGATCTCGCTGGCGCGGATCCCTCCGCCGCACGCTGCGAGCGCCAACGCGTCGCGCAACCCCTGCGCTTCGATGCACTGCTGACGAGGGCGACCGGGCCGCATCCCCGCGTCCCGACTCGCTGGCCGGGGATCGACGATGGCACGACGGATGCTGCGGAACGACGTGGAAGGAGTCGTCGCATGCGCCTGACCCTCGACCGAGCTTTTCTCGCCCATCATTCGATCTCACGACTCGGCCTTCACGCGCTCTTGGCCGCGCTCCTGAGCGGCGCGCTCCTCGTCGTTCTGAGCTCGGCCTTCTCCCTGGCCACCGCCAGCGGCCTCTACCTCCTGGCCGTCGCCGGAGTGACGGCGCTGGTCGCGGCGCTCTACGTCCGCAAGCCAGGTGCCGAGGAGCCGCTGACCACCGCCCTCACCTTCACCGCGGTCGCCGGCGGCGTCGATCTGGCGATGGTCACCATCGCCCGCGGTCAAACCGAGCTGGTCCACCCGGCGGTCGGGTTCGGCCTCCCACTCATTCTCGTCTTCGGAGTGACGGGGCTCACGGCAGAGATCATCCCGATGCTCCGCCACGACCGCAGATAGACACGAGGTGCACCATGGCTCGCAAGGAACCGTCCAGCTCGTCTCCCCCGTGGGTCGCCAGGACCGAGCTGCTGCTCGAGCTCGTCAGGGTGGACACCGCCTACGGAGATCTCTACCGGCAGCGAGCCCGTCAGATTGCTGCGACCGAGTTCTCCGACTCCGACTTCAAGGCGCTCAAGAACGCCGAGCAGTCCGTCGAGGAGCTTCCCGCGGACATCCGGAGGGCAATGGATGACGGCAAGTGGGAGCGGGTCAAGGAGCTCACCGACCAGCTGGAGTCGAAGCAACGGTTCGTCAAGGAGCGGGGCTCGCTTAGAAAGATCGGCGAGCGGCTCTACGAGGACCAGGCGACCCACGTCGATCCCTTCTCTCCTGGCTTCTACTGGTATCACCGCCGCGAGGAGCGGCAGCTTCCGGCGCTCCGTGACGACGCGGTCTCCAAGCTCATCCGGGCCGCGGAGCTCGATTCCGAGTGGAAGGCCCGGTACCAGGAACGCGCGAAGGCGTTGAAGGCGGTCCGGCTCGCAGAGACGTCCGCCACCGCCGGGGCACCCAGAGGCCGGGGCGAGATGGAGCAGCGGGCCCGCGACGCGCTCGCCGCAGGGAACCTGGAGGAGCTGCAGAAACTCGCCGGCACCCTGCAGCACGGCGGCGGCGGGGAGTCCGGCCCCGCGACGAGCGAGACGACCGACGACCTGAAGCGGGAGCCGCTGGGCTTCGAGTTCCCGGCGGAGGTCCTGGAGAAGGCGAAGTCCCTCGGCCTCGAGCCCGAGCACTTCGACGACATGCGAGCGAAGTTCGGAGGGCTCCTTCGACATCTCTGGCACCCCGTGTTCTTCGAGGCCGAGGGGAACCTGGCCGGCGCCCGGGTCACGGCGATGCTGCCCACCGACACCCCCGACGCGCAGCGGGACCGGATCGTGATGTTCGTCACCCGGCCCGTCCTGAGCTCGGGAGGCGCCCGGTTCGTTCCGCCGCTGGTGGACGAGGATCTGCTGATCGAGACCTTCGACGAGGGACCGGCCGGTGCGGAGGTCGGAAAGACCGGGCTCGCCGAGGCGCTGGGGCTCGAGCGGCGCTGGGGACTCGACCGCATGACCATCGAGCGGATCCTCCGGTCGAAGGGACCCGAGGTGGTGAACTCACTCGGACTCGACCCATGGAAGTTCCGGCTGGTCTGCGTGCCCCCCGACATCTACGGCGCCGTGTCGCAGCGACGCGGATGGAGCAAGAACGAGATCTGGACGCACCTCGACGGCTATCTGGCCACTCGCGAGCGGAAGCTCCTCGCCCTGGCCGGTGGCGACATCCGCTTCGGCGGGTTCCAGGATCTGGTCGGCATCGGAACGGAATACGACAGCGATCGGCTCCTGGCGCGGTTCGCCATCGTGAATCGCGGCCGCATCCGCGCCTGGTGAGGCGTCAGGCGACGATGTTGGTGCCTCCGTCGACGTAGACCGTGCCGCCGGTGATGCGCCGGGCGAACGGAGTCGCGAGATAGGCGCAGGCAAAGCCCACGTCCAGGGGGTCGACCAGCTCCCCCAGCGGGGCCTTCTGCGCCGCCTCGTTCAGGAGCAGCTCGAAGTCCTTGAGCCCCGATGCGGCTCGGGTCTTCAGCGGGCCCGGGGAGATGGCGTGCACCCGAATTCCCCTCGGCCCCAGCTCGTACGCCAGGTAGCGACAGGTCGCCTCGAGCGCCGCCTTCACCGGGCCCATGACGTTGTAGCTGGGCACCACCCGGTTCGCTCCGAGGTAGCTCATGGCGAACATCGTCCCGCCGTCGGTCATCAGAGGAGCGGCCAGCTTCGCCATCCGGACGAACGAGTGGCAGGAGACGTCCATCGCCTTCGCGAATCCCGCGGCCGAGCAGTCCAGCAGCCCGCCCTGCAGGTCTTCCTTCGGGGCGAAGGCGATGGAATGGACCAGGCCGTCCAGCTTCCCCCACCGTGTCTGGATGAGCTCGAACACCGCCTCGAGCTGGCCCGGCACGCTGACGTCCAG
>AR_comb_assmDRAFT_10045335_pt1 | contig 10373 bp, 10 predicted proteins | sample ArasoioldDNA_FD_10543 | JGI IMG/M metagenome (IMG submission 10543) | reverse complement strand
CAAGGACTTCAGCCCGCACTGATCGCTCCGCCGCAGGACATTGCAAGCACCTCTTCGCGAAAACTCGGGGACATAAACATCGCGCCGAGCGCAGTGATCGCTCCCGCGCCTCAGCTACCCGTCGCTGCACAACGAACCATGCCCGGAGGCAGAGGTGAACCCCCACTCGGTGCACCGCAACTTGCCCCTCCACCTCCCTCGCTGCCCACCTCAGGAGCAGCAGGATCACCCGGGCGCATGATTGCCCTCAGTGTGCATCCCGCGGTAAACGCTCCACCGGACCCGCCGGCCGGCAACCGGCGCGGAACATTCGCGGCCACACCCGAAGGACATGCCGGTGCTTCGGGTATCCCCGGATCCACATCAGGCAACAGCACCACAGGCTCCGCGTCGAACGGCGGTCACGGCACGGGAGGAAACGGCGGAGGCTCCTCTGCGAAGCCGACCGCCGATGCCCCCCCTGGTCTCTACGTTGGTAACGCGCCCAAACCCGCGCCGGTTGCGGGAGATCCCGCCAGCAAGACGGCGACCGCTTCGGTGAATCCAAACCTCATCGCCAGCGTTCATCCTCCGCGCGTCACGTCCGCTCACCCCATGCAGCCGGACAGCGCAGCCAAGCTTTCCGAGCCCGAACGTGCCGTCTTCGGCAACCGCCGGTTCTACTCAGTCACGCTGAACATGCCGAACCTGAATTCAGCCGGAGGAAGCTGGATCATCCGCTTCGCCGAGCTCACACACGACTTGAGCAATCGCGATCCGAACGCTCCCACCGCGGACCTATCGCAGCCCATGGCAACGCGCAAAGTCGACCCCGCTTACCCCATGCAACTCATGCGGGAAAACGTCCACGGGACAGTGATCTTGTATGCGGTAATTCATGCCGACGGAAGCGTCGGCAATGTGCGAATCCTTCGTGGCGTCGACGAGCGCCTCGACCGCTTCGCCACCGAAGCCGTCCAGCAGTGGAAGTTCGATCCAGCCACGAAAAACGGCGCTCCGGTGGATGTAGAAGCGACGTTCCAGATTCCATTCAGGCCTGCCCGGATCGGGACTAACTTCTAACGTAGAGACGTAGCTCGCTACGTCTCTGCCGCCAGCGTTCATGAATGGAGCGAAGTAGACGTTGCAGGCAACGTCTCAACGGAGGATGTTGGTAAAGGTCCTCTACCCGCTGGCGCCCTTGCGCTTCTCCAGCGCGGTGTAAATCCCAGGGTCAGTGCAGACTTCGTAGTAAAGCCGCTCCGTCCAGCCTTTCACGGAGAAGTCGGTCGCATCAATGCGCGGAATGCGGCTCTCACGAACGACGATCTTGCGGAAGATTTCGCGATCGACCGGCACCGTGGCGGTGTACAGTCTGTATTCCCCTTTGTCTGACGAGGCCAGCGATGCAGGCAATCTCACCTTCAGTGGCTCGAGCGTAATCTCTTTTTGCAGCTTCCGGAACGCGACCTCGTTCATGCGGATTCCGCCCAGATTGAAGCTCAGGATGACGTCCTCAGGATTTCCACCCGCATCCGCATCCGCCGCCTGAAACGCATACACGTGAAACGGGCCAGCCTGCGGTTCCATGACCTTACGGGCGCGCTTATTACACGAAGAGAGCCGGTCGCTTTCATTCAGTGCCTCAGAGATCATGATCTGATGCTCGCCATCCATCAGATATAGCGGTGCCGACTCCTGCAAGGTGATTCCCAGGCCCAGTTCCAACTGCGGCATGCCCGAGCGCTGCATCAACTCGTTGTAACCGCGCACGATTTCAATGATCTCCCGTGCCAGCACACACATCCGGCTTACAGATAACGAGGGCTCGCCTTCCTTCTCGAGGATGGCCAGAATAATCGCGTCGCCTTCGAGAAAAACTTTCTGGGCTCCATACTTGTCGAGCAGCTTGTTGACTGGATCGTAGAAGTTCAGGCTGAAGTACGACGCCGGATTCAGTCCCTTGTCCATCATGGTGCGCGTCAAACGGGTCGAATCCCTTACATCGGCTTTGAGCACCACGTGTCGCAGCACGCGGTCGGAGTCAGTCTCTCCTTGTTCTTCGGGCAGCAGGAATTCGTAAAGCGTCCCGTTTACGCGTGACAGTTCCTGCAGCCGCTCGTTCGAGACGAGGTTCACGGAATCGAGCGCGGCATTCAAAGTTTCGAGCCGGCGCAAATCTCGATGATAGTGGAAGAAATCGGCGAGGAAGCGCGCTGCTACTTTCGCTCGCTCGGCGCCGCGACAACTTGCCACCTTCGCCACGGCGCTGTACAAGCTGGTCGGCGACAGCTTACCGCCCTCCTGGATCATGCGCTCCACGCGGTCACAATCGGTGCGGTCAATCAGAGCATTCTTCAGCTGCTGTGGATTGATTCTAGGCGCGTATTCGCTGAGCAGCGGCACCACGTGATACGAAGCGATCACGTTTTCCATGACCCGCTCGTCTTCCAGCAGCCGCACCCAGGCCGCGAGCCTCTCCTGCTGCACCAATCCCTCGGTGGAATCCTCCGGCGTACCCGTTCCCACCAAATCTCGGGCATTCTCCGGAACGTTCATCCAGGAATCGATCGTCTCCGCACTGGTTTCTTCGCCGTACAGCAATCGCAGAAAGCCGGAAACGATTTCACGCATTCGCCCGTAGCGGTCCGGATCGCGATCCCAGTTCCCGAGCATGACGTAATGCTCGGCGCACAGGTAGTCATCTCGCCCGTCTTCAGAAAACAACAGCCGGTTCAGGAAGAGTGGATAGGTAAAATAACCTCCGCCAGTGGTTTCTTCCCCAAAAAGAGATCGCCGGGTGCGCGCCAGCGTGCTCTTTTCGACCTCGCGCAGCGTTTCGAAGATCTCCTGCCCCGTCTTACGCAGAATGATCTTTTTCCGCACCTGGAATGATGCTACCTTCTCGCGATATTCATGCGCCTTCTGCTGGCGCGAGTTGTCGTAGCTCTTCAGCAGCACACGGCAGCGCTCTACAACTTGCGCAAACTGCTGGTTCATTTCCGAACGCAGGAACTTCGCCACCGCCAAGCGGGCAAGCAGGTCGACGGAAAGTTTGAACTCTTTCTTCGCCCGATTGAGCGATGCGACTTGCACCTCCGCCAGCGCCGACTTCCACTCCCCCGGGTCGTTCTTCGACCGGGCAGGCTTTCCCATCTGACTCCGCAACCACGATGGCATCTGTGTCGCCTGCGGAGCTTCGGCGCCCAGTAAGCCTTCCAGTTCGCCATGCCGCGCGATCAATCGCGCGATCTGCGCACGTGCCAAGTCGACAAATTTCGGACTGAGCACGACGTCGTGCCGCAGATTGTCCACGCCCACGCTCAGTCCCTCGAGTGAAACGAAGGGAGTTGAAGCGGACAGATTGGGAAGCTCCGGCTTATCCGGCGCTCCACCCAGTCGAAAAATAGGTATTCTCGGCATCCTTAACAGGATTCGGTCGGAAGTTACTGATTACAAAACTACATATCGAGGCTAGCAGGACGAGAAGGAGGGCGAAAGTTACCTAGGTTACGGCAGCTAACTCTCTGGAATCAAAGCTGGATCGAAATGGACAGAAAAACTTCCGTGGGGCACCGCCCAGATGCGATCGGAGGAAGGTTCTCTGTCTGGCCGCGTACTGCTCTCGTTACTGCTGGCTCTTAACCCTTGCCGACTCGAACTCATCGCCCCTCTGCCAGCCAATCAGCTTGGGCAGACTCGCGGCTTCCCAACCCAACGCAAACCCGAACCGGGCCATCGCCGAATCGCCGACAAAGTCCATCTCCGAACGATACTCGTCGCTTGGCTGGTGATAATGCTTCTCCACGTACTCCTTTTCCTGATCCTGCCCCCACGATTCCGGATGCCCCTTGAACTTCATCCCTTCGTTAATCGAAAAGGAAGGAATCCCTACGCGTGCGAGAGAGAAGTGATCGGATCGGTAGAAGTGACCCGCCTCGGGTCGCGCGTCCGCCCGAATCGCCAAACGGAATTCTTTCGCCATCGCCTCGACCGCGGGGTAGAAGTTCGTCCGCTCTGCACCAGAGATCTGCACTTCCTCGGGTGCCCCAATCGGTTTCACGTCGTCGTAGTTCAGATCCAGCGAGATCTTCCCCGCCGAGATCGGCGGATGCTTGCCGAGATATTCAGACCCCAGCAGCCCCTGTTCTTCGGCTGTCACTGCTGCAAACAGAATTGATCGCCGGGGCTTTGCGGCTGCCGCCCCGAATGCCCGCGCCACTTCCAGGAGAATGCCGCAGCCCGTGGCATTGTCGTCGGCGCCGTTGAAGATATTGTCGCCCGGCATGTCGGGACGGATGCCAAAGTGATCGTAGTGCGCCGTGTACATCACGGCTTCATCGGCAACTTTGCGATCCGATCCTGGCAGTATGGCCAGCACATTGTTCGATTCGAATTTTCGCACCTTGCTGGCCATGTGCGCCCTCAGCCGGGCACCCAGATTTACCGGATGAAAGTCGCGCGACTGTGCCGACGTCATCAGCTTGTCCAGATTCATCCCAGAAGCCGAAGCCAGCCGGCTCGCGACGTCCAGGTGAATCCATGACGCCACTTTCAACGCTGAACCTTCCGCCTTCAAGAATGACTTCTCGCCGGAATTTGAGTTCCGTACCACTTCCCACGGATAACTCGCCATCTGCGTCTGGTGAATCAGAATCACTCCCACCGCGCCCTTGCGCAGGCCTTCCTCGTACTTGTAGGTCCAGCGGCCGTAGTAGGTGAGAGCCTTGCCTTTGAAAAACTTCAGATCGTCCGAGGCCGGCTCGTTCACCAGCATCAGCAGCACTTTCCCGCGGACGTCCACACCTTTGTAGTCATCCCAGTTGTACTCGGGCGCCTCGATCCCGTACCCCACGAACACAACCTCGGCGTCGATATCGGACTGCGCCTGCTGGCTCTGGTCGTAGGCGACATACTCATCCAGCGGCTTCAGATTCATCGTCTCGCCCTGCTTCGGGATCAGGGAAAACTGGGTCTCAGGCAAGGTCGTGATCCCCACCAGGGGAACTTTCTGCATGTAAGTCCCGTGATCCCCTGCCGGTTTGAGACCATACTCAGCAAACTGCGTTGCGATGTACTCAGCGGCGAGATCGCCTCCGCGTTGCCCGGTCCCGCGCCCTTCCAGCAGGTCGTGTGATAAATATCGTACGTGCCATCGGATATGCTCCGGACTAATCGATTCCAGCGCCGCAAACGCCACTCCCGGTAGGCGCACCGATGGCGCCTTGGAACCGCCGCCCGCCCCTGCACCACCTTCTGCCCACACCAGCAGACTTGCGCAGACGATTAGACACGCCGAAGTAATTCTGGCCATTCCTTGCATGATTAGGTCTCTCCCCCAATAAAGCGGCGGCCGCCGAGAAGTCCAATATTTATCTGAAGTTCTAACGAAATTGTAATGGACGGCTTGCGTTGGGTTGTAGGAGAAGTGGCGCACAGTGGTGCACGAGAGTGCACCCACCGTTGGAATCCGGTCCTGCTAAGCCTTGTCCGGCTGAGCGGAAGGTCCCGTGTGTACCTCGGTGACCTCTGTCGTGAGTTTTGCTCTTGGAAGGAAAGCGCCAACCTGGCGCCTAATTCTTCGACCCTCAACCAGCGCGGAAATCCCGCACGTCTTCCCCAGACCTGAACACGGCCGCAGGCGTGATCTTCACGATCTCAGCCATCTTGCGGTTAGTGAGTTCGAAATCAGCTTTCACCCATCCCACGCTCGAGATCTCAATTTCGCCGTCCTCTGCGATCCAGAAAATCGTCGGCACATTGGTCAAGCCGAAGGCATTCGACACAGGATACGTCCGGGTATCGTCAAGCAGCATGGGGAAGGTCAAACCAAAATCCTTGCCGAATGCGGCGGTTTCCTTGGCGTCGTTCTGCGAAATGCCGACCAGCGTTACACCTTTGTTTTTGTACGCCTTGTAGAGCCGCTCCAGAAACGGCATCGCATACTGGCACGTGGGGCACGAGACCTTGAAAAAGGCCAGCACAACGGGCCCGCGAGCCAACTCCTCGCTCAACGAGAATCTCTTGCCGTCCAATGTCTTCAGCTCAAATTGCGGAGCGCTTGTTCCCGTCGCCAATGCCGCCATTTCCAGTCCTCCAAAATCGCAATCAGCGAGCGCCCAACCTGCGCCCGCTCAATCTAGATGACTTCACGCTTGTCGCGGATGCTGGGATTATCCCGCTTTTCCGAAGAATCTTCCTCGCAAGCCCCGTCAAGGCTATCTTCGGAAGCCGGTCAGCTCTCCACCATTCCCCATCGAGGTGTGCTGATACCGGCCAGACATGCACCCGGTAATCGGTCACCGTGATGGAGTGCCTAACCGTGAGGAACGGCGCTTTATGATCCGCTGGAGGTGGAATCTCCGGCAACTCCCACATTCCCGCCATTACTTGCGCTTCCGCAGGCCGTTGAGTCAGAAACACCGACCCATCCCGCCGGTGAAGGGCATAGTGAATCACGCGCCGCAATTGCCTGGATTTCTTTTCTCCGCCCCCAAGCTCACCACGGGCCACACAGTGTTCCACAAGCGGGCAGGTCAAACACGCTGGCCCTCGGGGCGTACAGACGGTCGCCCCTAGCTCCATCATCGCCTGATTGAAATCTCCGGGACGACGGCGGTCGAGCCAGTTCTCGGCTTGCCGCCATACCTGCTCTCCCGAAATGGCCTTCCCCGTGGTTCGTTGCAGCACCCGCTCAACGTTCCCATCAACAACGGCGACCGCCTTGCCAAATGCGATGCTGGCAATCGCTGCTGCCGTGTAGCGTCCCACTCCGGGCAAAGTCCGCCATTCATCCGCCGTCTCAGGAAAGCTGCCCCCGCGCTCGCGCGCCACCACCTTCGCCGCCGCATGCAGCATCCTTGCCCGCCGGTAATATCCCAGCCCGCTCCACGCCGCCAGAACCGAGGCCTCCCGGGCCGCGGCTAATTTCTGAACTGTAGGGAAGCGCCGCAGGAATTCGTGATAGTGCTCAATGACAGCCGCCACCCGCGTTTGCTGCAGCATGATCTCCGACACCCATACCCGGTACGGATCACGGCTCTCACGCCATGGCAGATCACGCGCGTGAGCGTCGTACCAGGCAAGCAACTTCGAGCGAATGATGCCATTCCGTTGCGCATGACCGCTGCTTCGCTTGCCCAGGGAATCTGCCATGCTGTCAGAACACCTCGCTGGCCCAGCTTCTTATGCCAAACCGTAAGGCAGAAACGGATTGCGCACTGTCACGCTTCCGTACAAACGTCCATGCTGGAAATCCTCAGAGAGGATTTCCGTTAACCCATTCTCCTCTGCGTAGGCCCACAGGTGGGCGTCAAACCAGGAAAGCCGATACGTGTTCATACCATACAGGGCCATCCGAAACTGGTGTTCGGTCGGATGCAGCACTGGGAATTGCGCTATGTAAAGGTCGGCCTGGCGAGCTGCATCTGGAGGCGCCATCAAAGGTGTTGACCCCGAGCGCGATCGAGTTACAACGCTTACGAACTCCAGAAGGGATTGGTGAGAAATGCGAAACTCTCCTGAGAGTCCACCCTGCCGCAAGATCGCCGTAGCGGCAGCCCGCTTGGCCGGATCTCTGGGATCGCAGCGATAAACCAGGATATTAGTGTCGACGAGGGAGGCCACGGTCTTCGTAAAGTTCTTCGCGCGTCCAGCCGCGATTCTCTCGAGTGATTCGTCTCTCGTTGGATTTCCAGTACCTCAACTCCTCCGCCTGGAGTTCGTCCAGCCACTTCGTGTTCTCATCAAAGAGAGCTAGCCGCTGCTCGACGTTCAGGTCGACCTTGGATTCGTTCTTCACACGCCGCACTCGGATACTTTCTCCAGCCGGAGTCCATTCCAGTTCGTCGCCGGGACGTATTCCGTACTTCTCTGCGATAACTTTGGGAACGGTCAACTGCAGCTTGGACGTGACCTTTGGCACATCCTTACTTTATCAAGGAAAATATCCTTGCCGCAAGGGGTCTGTCCGCCTTTCCCAAATTTCACAAAATGCATCCGGTGGACGGCATTTCACCGTTCCTCACGCGCCATTGACCGGCTTTCGCCGGCAGGAAATAATAGCGTCGCCTGGTATCCGCAGTATTGCGTGAACCCTTTCACGCTCAGTCATTACGAGGAGTGTCATGAACGACTTCAACCGCAAGGTGGAAGACGCATCGGCGCGTGTGAGCCACACCATCAACGATGCCGCCGAGCGTCTGGAAAAAGAAATCCCGGAATTCATCAAATACCTGAACGACGAAGTAGTACCAGCCGTTCGAACGCATTCCACTCGAGCCCTGCGCACCGCGTCCCAGAAGCTGGCCGAGTTCGCCGATTACATGGAGCAGCACCCGACTCAGCCCAAGTAGTGTCGACAAACTTGCACCCAGCACCGGCTCGCGCCCACTTCGTCAGCATACTCATGCTCCTTTTAGTGCTGATCGCGGTCTTGTTAGTCAGCTCCTGTGGCCATCCTAAGCAGGCGCGTGTGAGTGTCCCTCCGGCTCCGCCACCAGAGTCAAAGACCGAAATACCACCGCCGTCGCAGCCGCCTCCGAAAGCTTCCAGACCCGGGAACCCCACACCGTCAAAGCCCGCGGAAGAGGCCGACCTCGCCGAACCCGTGATCGCGCCCGGCGCCAAGCCCATTGAGACCCAGACCGGCCTCGCCAGTTGGTACGGACCGCCCTACCACAACCGTCGTGGATCGAATGGCGAGGTTTACAACATGCACGCCATGACCGCCGCCCATCGCACCTTCCCGCTGGGCTCGATTGTGCGCGTCACCAACGTGAAAACGGGCAGCACCGCGCTGGTCCGCATCACCGATCGCGGCCCCTTCATTCCCGGACGCATTGTCGATCTCTCCCTCGCCGCCGCGCGCAAAATCGACGTCTGGCAGCCGGGCATCGCTCAGGTCAAAGTGGAACTGATGGAATCCGGTGCCCAAGTCGCAGCGCCAGGCAAGTGGGCCGTGCAGATCGGCGGCATGCCTGATGAAAAATCTGCAACCAAGCTCGCCGATCACCTTACTCGCCGCTATCACACCGCCAAAGTGCTACGCTTCAAGAGCCCGGCTGGGGACTGGTGGATTCGAGTCCGCGTGCTCGACGACGATCACGATCGCGCCCAGAAACTCGCCGCTGAAACCACGACTCCCGAAGGTGCGGTCTTTCTGGTTCGGCTAGACTAACCTCTCTCGATGGTTCGAAAGGGCCCGGCTTCTAAGCCGCGCGGGCTCACCTGACAACTTAGGTACACGTTTGTTATCTTTTCCGCACAGGTGACCCAAGATGACCGATCCCAATTGCCTCTTCTGCCGCATCATTCGTGGCGAGATTCCATCGAAGAAGGTGTTCGAAGATGAGCACGTTTTTGCCTTCGAAGACGTCAATCCCCAGGCGCCTACGCACGTCCTCATCATTCCCAAGCGCCATTTTGCAGGATTGAAAGAAGCGGAGCACACCGACGCCGAAATCATCGGCCGCTGCCACCTGGCCGCCGCCATGATCGCGCGCCAGCGCAAGATCGAGCAGGGATACCGCACCGTCCTCAATGTTGGCCCTGGTGCTGGTCAGTCGGTCTTTCACCTTCATGTTCATTTGCTCGGTGGGCGTGCACTCAACTGGCCTCCGGGGTAAGACAAAGGAGTAGCCGGACGGAATTCTCCGGCCGTATAGAAAGGGAATAGAACTCGAGGGGCGGATTGGGAGTCCGACCCATTTTACGATGAGACGTCTCTACTGCACCGTTGGCTCGGCGTCTTCCGGCGCTCCGTGGCGACGCAGCAGTTGCGGAAGATTCTGCGAAAACGCCGACCGGGGCAAAACCATGTCACATCCCACTTCGTGCGCCTTCTGCTTCAGATCGCCTTGAACGTGCGATAGGAATCCAATGATCGATGTGCCCTTCTTCAGCTTGCTCTTGAGCTTCGGAATCAAGGTCAGCGGTTTCACGCCATTGTTGTTCAGGTCGAAGATGATCAGCGACGGCTTTTCCTCTCCGTTCTGCTGAATCTTCTCCATTAGATCCTTGTCGCTCTTCACGAATTCCACTTTCACGTTGAGCTTCTTCGCGGTCTCCTGAATCTTGGCCATGAAGAATAGATCTTCTATGAAAGCGAAGATGCGCGAATTCGCATCGACGCTCGCCGGCAGAGGCTCCGGGTCAGGCTGGGGATACTGCGTCGGGAACCCAGGCCGCGGACGTCCGCCCCTGTGGCCGTTATTGTTTCCCCCCATCACGGCGCGATAGCTGTGGTCCATGGGGGCGGTATAGATGCCGTCCTTGTTCTCGCGGCTTAAGCCCGGGCCGGGCCGCTGGCCCCTTTGATTGTTCTGACGTCGGCCTCTCCGCCGCCTTCTTCCTCCGCCACCGGAGTTCTTTCCTGGTCCTGCGTTCATAGTCCT
>AR_comb_assmDRAFT_10036014_pt1 | contig 10374 bp, 22 predicted proteins | sample ArasoioldDNA_FD_10543 | JGI IMG/M metagenome (IMG submission 10543) | reverse complement strand
CCGCAGAAACATGCCTTAGAAAAGGGGAAACTGACCCTCCCCCCTTGGTGCAGCACAAAGGGGTTCGCTGCCATCATCTCAACCTCATCCCCTTAGGTGGACCAGGTCGTTCCTGCCTCGACTTGTTGCATCGCTCACACGCTGGCACACTGTTCTCCCGGGAGGGGACACCACCTTTGATGATCGGATGCACCTCATCGATCGTTGTTGCTGGTTCACCACACCAATGACACGGTGGGTTACTGCTCAGCATCTCGGCACGCAAACGACGAGCGTCTGCTGTGTCTCGAGGATCGCCTGTGCGCCCATGCAGATGCTTCTCGCACAGCAGCATGCCACGGTCACGTTGCCATGCCTGTGGGATGAACGCTTCGCCACACACGGCACACGTCGCACCCTTCACGTCACGCTCCTCACTCACCATGTCCACGTTCGAGATCGGCATGCCGAGATACGATGCCTGTACCGGTCCCACTACGCCAGTGTCTCGTCTGTTCCTACTCACGCATCTCCTTCACCATCGCCTCGAGGTCCTGCACACGCTGGATCAGAGTTTCGCACACGATCGCTAGCACGACGACGTTCTGCTCCTGCCGCGGCAGACGCTGCACGTGGCGTCCATGCTTCCGGCGTATGCGGTTGAGCGTGTGCTTCAACCCATCGAGGTCGTCCGTGTCGATCGAAGTGAGATCAACGTCACCCATTGCTCACGTCCTCAGCGCCTGTAAGCACAGGTCTCCGTAGAACAACAGGAACTTCTGGGTGAGGGCCTCATCTCCTTCCATCGCACCCTTAGCGTACTGCTCTAGGACCTCACTCGATCGCGGTGAGAGATCCTTGGTCGCAGCGACGAAGAACTCAACCGACTGAGACAGCGCCTCGCGCAACAGGTCCCTCTGCTCGTCCTGCCTACGCTGCATCTCCGGGTCCGCCCATTGAGGCCTGCCGATGTCACCACCTGCCAGCATCTTCGCCGTCTGCTCCTTGCTGAATCGTGCAAGGTCCTTCTCCGCCATCCTTGCCTCCTTCGTGTGTTGCTGGTTGTTCAGAAGACAGACATCGGGGTTGTTCATGTTCCTCATGCTGGCCTCCTTGAAAACGACAAAGGGGCAGGTCCGTAGACCCACCCCTCTGAGCGGCGTTCGATGTCGCGTCTGCCTAGCCGATCCAAAGGAACGACTGACGCGGCCGGCGGTCGGTGCCCTTGGTCGAACGGGCACCGAAGCGCTTGACCAGCCCGACTGCCTCGAGCGAGTACATGCAGGCGATCAGATCCTCGGGGTACTTCGCCCCGACCTTCTTCGCCACCTCGGCGAAGACGAGCGGGTCCTTGGACGCCTTGTACGTCGCGACGATCTTCTGGATCTGCTTCGAGGACTGCGTGTCCTTCGTCTGGATCTCGAACTCGTGCGACTTTGTCACGACGAGATCGCCGGACTCGATCTTCGCGTCCCGAGCCTTCTGCTCCGCCTCGGCCTTCGCCTGGCGAGCAGCCTCGCGCTTGCCGACCGTCTTCTCGCCGTTGTCCTTCGTGGCGGTCTTCGAGCCGGTCTTCGTTCCTGCGGGCATTACGGTCCTCCTCGTTAGGGGAATTGATTACGGCCACGAATGTATCACCTCCCGCTTGATGTCGTCGGGAAGTCACTGAAACCCACCGTCTGTCCGCGTCGTGTTCAGCATGGTGATCCAATCCGGGAATGTGTACCTCGAGCGGAAGTGCGACCCCCACACCGCGCACACCTCACCATCCTCGAGGTAGTAGGCACGATGGTCGCCGGGCATCCGAGTGAACGTGTCCTTCATGTGCGGGAGTGAAGGAGGTGCCCATAGTCCCGGGTCACCAGAGACGCCGAGGCAGATATTCGATGTCACGTGTGACAGTCGCTGTAGCCGCTCGTCCTCTGTGACCATCTCCCACGTAGGCTTCACTTCCACGAAGACAGGAGGCGAGAACAGGTGCAAAGTGAAGTCGGGCGTGTAGTGCCTGAACGAGTCGATCTGCACCTGGTGTGGTTCGTACTGCCAGGGGATGTCCCACCGATCGAAGAACGACGCCCAGTGTGCCTCGAGGCCTGACTTGAACGTCACATCCCGGTACTTCGTCTTCCTCGCTTTCTTACCCTTGTAGGGCTCGATTGTCATCCCTACAGCCCCCGAGTATCCACGTATCCACATTCCTGCAGGTAGTCCACACCCAACGCGTATGCATACGCGTGGTGAGTCATACTCAACCATGTAGATGTACGTGGATCCTGCCTACCGAACATACGTACGCCTCATATCGTCATCTTGCCCTTCTTCTTCAGAGGCAAACGCACTCCGAGCCAGACACGCTGCTGCTGCCCGTCGTGCCACATCGATCGTTCCTCGACATCGTGCCCCTCGAGGCTCGACCTCAAGGCAGGCGTGAACGATCGCGGATGCATGTTGTGGATGCCCTGCCGGTCGCACCACTCCTTGTAGAAGTCGTACATGTCTCGACGTGGGGTCACAGCGTCCTTTTCGATGACCAAGTTCTCAACGAAGTCGGTCAGAGGGTCCTCCTGCTCCTGAACAAGGCCGACTTCTCGCATGACCTCCTCTGGGACGTCCATCGTCTTGTTCTTCGACCCGTATTCCTCCCACCAGCGGATCGCTCCGTCGATGACCCATTTGAGGACTGCCTCAGCGTGTTCGTCGCGTGACAGGTGGTACCCGAGTGCAGGGTTCATGCTGTCCTTTGGCAGCGTGTTCTCGAAGGGCAGGATCTTGACCCGTCGCCAGAACCCATCCCGCTTCGTCGCACCTGGCACAGCAGGGAAGTGGTTCGCTGCGAAGAACAGAGTCCACTGAGGCTTGAAGATCAGTGGCGCCTTCGCGTACGGCACGCGTGCGGCGATCGTGTCGCGTCCTGTGAGGCGGTTCAGGACTGAGGTACTGAACTTCGACCCACGTGATATCTCAGTCGACGTGACGAGGCGAGCGTGACGAAGAGCAGCGAGATCGGCACGATGGGTCGCGACAGACCCAACAGGCGAGAGCATGAAGGTCTCTGGGTCTGCTGCTGCTGAGTAGCCTCCGAGGACCCACGACACCGCCTCGAGGACAGTCGTCTTGCCAGTCCCACCAGGCCCGTACATGTAGAAGAACGCATCCTCCCGCGTGTCGCCTGTCGCGGCGTAACCAAAAGCTAGTTGCAGGAAGTCGATCAGCGCTTCGTTGCCCTGGCACGCCGCGTCGATGACCTCATACCAGAGGTCCGACTCAGCGTCGTCGTAGTAGGAGGCGTTCGTCGTCCTGGTCATCCAGTACTCTCGCTGCTGCTCCTTCGCTTCTCCTGTCTTCAGATCGACCACACAGTTGAGGGCATTGAGCAGGAACGGGTTCTGGTCGAATTGAGAGTCGTCTGTAAGGATTCCCTCGAGGACCTGTGCCTCGGTGAGGAGGTTACGAATGTTCGAGGAGTTCTGGATCCGCAGCGCCTCCTTCCTCTTCTCAGACATACCCTGTTCGTCCTCGAGGAGGAGCGACTTCTGGTAGTCCTGAAGCGCCATCTCATGCACCATTCGTCTCGGTGCCGAATCGCCGTTCCGTCGCCACGCAGTCGAATCCCACGTGTACCAGTTACCGAGCGTCTCAGCGTAGGCGAGGTTGTTCCGAGCGAAGGTCCTGAGCCGGAACGCACGTCCCAGGTCAGTGGACAGCGCTACACCTGTGGGTGTGTCGAGTGCCTTGGGTTGCTTGTTGTACTCATCCCGGACGAGCTTGAGAACCTGATTCTCCGTCCATGGATCGTCGTCCCACTCGCACCTGTTGAGGGCCTCCCAGATCAGGTCAGCGGCGTCTTCTGCCTCGACCCAGATCCCCCACAATGCTCTCGCTGCTTTGCACGCCATCTGCCGCTGGGACCCAGGAGGTACGCCGCCCTTCCTGAGGAACGTCCTTACCTCCTGACCTGGGCGCAACCCAGTCGGCTCAGCGAGAGGCTTGCCCTTGAGGACGATGTCTTCCTCTTCGACCTCCTCGGTCAGGTTCATTAACCACTCTGGTGCCACGACGACATCGCCCACCGGCGTCACCGTGTCGTACCGAACTCCTGACGCGTGAAGAGACGGTGCCACGATCGCATACGAGCCCGAGGCAAGCAGATCAACACCAGGATACGCCGCCAACGGCTTCCTCGACCTGAGTTCAGTACCTGGCGGAATCGTGAACCAGTAGTGCAGTCCTCGCTCCCCTTCGTCGTTCTCTCCCGTCTCCTCGACCCACGTGTCTGGCAACGGCTCGAAGTCCTTGACCAGTTCCTCGAACGACTCTGTGCCGCCGTTCTTCGGATCGACATCGAGGCAGATGTAGCCCTCACCACACGCCGCTCCGATGTTGTACCCCTTGCGGTGCTGACCGAACCAGCGCTTGACTATCTTCTCCTCATACGTCGCGTGGTGAAGTCCTCCTGATGGTTCGTTCGGAATAGCAGGGTGCTTGCCTTTCGCGTTGCACGTCTTCTTACCGCATGAACACCCTTTATTGGTCGGGTGGTGAACCGGGAACACAGGCAGACCTTTGCGGGCGTACATGAGGGCCGCATCGAGGACCTGCCTATCGACGGTACGCACATTCACTCCTTGTGAGGTTGGGGATCATCTGGTGCGCGGGCCGGCGAAGGTATCATCCTGAACGACCTGTAGGGACGTGTGTTCTTGAACCTCCCATGTAACAGCGCAGGGCGGGCATCATCTCCGCAGGTTGCGGGAGGCACGTCTCATGTAGCAGGCGACTCCGTGTATGATCGGCCTCGATGTGTAACCCCAACAAGGAGGATCGGAATGATCTCGTCGCGTGACGAACTCATCCGCAACGTCAACTCGCTCCGCCGTCGCGAGGGAAAGAACCCTCTGACGAAGAAGCAGATCCGCATGATCGAAGAGCAGGTTTCGATGCGTGCCGACTTGGGACGCTTCACCCTGTTCCCCGACGACCTGCGCGCCGAACTCGAGAAGGCAAAGGAGGTGCGGGCGTGAGTCACTCCGACATCGAACTCAACTACGCCGACGACGCGACTTCGATGGAAACGCTGGTCGAGATCGTTGACCCGACGACTGGCGAGAGGGAGGGGTTCGTCTGCGACAACCTCACCCACGTCATGTACTTCCTGGTCGAGCACGACCTCCGACCGACACGCGAAGGACTGCGTGAGCCGGGACGCCTGAAGGTCGAAGGTGACGACTCACCGATCGAGTCGGAAGGCATCCTCCAAGGTGTGCGTCCCTCCGATGTCCTCAACGCCTACCGCGACAAGAACTCGCTCCCGTTCACCCTCTACATCGAAGTCGAAGGCGACCCCGCTCTCGTTAAGGAGTTCTCATGATGGTCAACGTCATCCACGACGACGGGAGCGAGGCGACCTACAACGTGGAGGAGATCATGGTCCTCCACGGCGACGGTCCCCTGCTCGTTGAGGCGTCAGTCACAGGCGCCATCAAGATCACACAGTCGGTGTGCATCGACTCGACCTGCAAGGAGATCTCATGACCAACGACTCAGTTGTCTCGAAGGTGAAGAAGATCCTCGCTCGCGCTGAGCGGGGCAGCACAGAGCATGAGCGGGACACCGCCATGCGTCTCGCCCAGGAGTTCATGTTCAAGCACAACCTGGACATGGCGGACATCGAACTCGCCTCCGACGATCCCGGGCGTGAGTTCACACGTGAACGCGAAGACCTCGAGCACTGGTCAGGCACGCTCCTGTTCCGGATCGCGAAGGTCTTCTTCTGCACCGTCTACTACTGGCCGTCGCAGGGCGGGAAGACACGACCCCACTTCATCGTGGGACGCCGTGACAACGTCCAGGTGGTCAAGGAACTGCACTCGTACATCGCTCAGCAGATCGAAGGCGAGGCGATGATCGAGGTCTCAAAGCGTGGCCAGTTGCCTCGCTACGCTCGCATCGCCGTCTACTCCTGGGCGATCGATCAGGCAGGCACGCCTCCGCCCGACGAGATGCTCTCACACTGGGCGCAGGAGATGGTCCCGCACCTGAAGGGTGAGGAAGGCCTCGCGCTGATCATGCGTCACACGGGACTGACCAAGTCCTACGCCAGTGAGGTGCGCCCGTACATCAAGAAAGGCAACCTGGCACCTGAGATCGTCCGCGACCTCGGCGTCTGGCGCCGTTCGTTCCTCGAGGGTGCCTCGAACAAGGTCTACCTGCGCCTCCACGAGATGCACAGGAAGTCGGTCAAGGACACTGGGTCTCGAGGCACCGACCTCGTACGTGACGAGAGAGCATCGCTCAATGCGTACATGAAGGAGATCGGGCTCAACCTCGGGACCGGCAACACATCCTCACGTCTGCATGACCCGTCCGGAGCGAACGCAGGCTCAGAAGCAGGCGCTCGCGCAGACATCTCGCTCGGCAACAAGATGGGTCGAGGAGGCACACGCCTCCTCGGCTCCTAACCCCACAAGGAGAAGCATGAAGTTGAAGCGTGACGCTACTGCACTGAAGGAACGCCTTGAGGAACGAAACCCAGGCGTCGAATACGAGGTCCGCAAAGACCCGGACACGACCTCGCGCAGGACAGGCCCCTGGTACGTCGCTCGCATCAGGCCGAACACAAGGAAGAAGACATGATCCTCATCCCCGAAGACCTGTACCACCTCGAGGTCGTCGGCGTCCGTGAGCAGCGATCGAAGGTCTCCGGACGCACGTTCAAGATGCTATCCCTGCGTGTAGCAGAAGGCCCGTACACCGGCAACCTCCTCTACCGTCCGATCGTTGGCGACTTCGAGCGTGCCCGCTTCGTCTGGAGCAACGTCTGGGACTCGATCGAGGACGGCGACTCACTCATCGGCACGCACGTCCTCACACGTGTAGCCCAGGAGCAGTACGCCGGGCTCGACTGGCGTAACCGCATCGAGGTGCTCTACCCGCTGCCTAAGGACCTGATCGCATGATCCGGATCTGGAAGATGATGGGCCGCAAACGTGAAGACGGCATCACCTGGTGGTCAGGGATCGACTTCCCTGAACCAGCACACGACGGCGAGGAAGTCACCCTTTGTGAGATGACAGCAGAGCCCGTCAACGCGATCCTCTCAGCCATGGCGCGTGACGGCAAGGTCGCTGAGGAAGTCCTCAACTACCTCGACCTCGGGATGTGGGACGAGTGGGACGCTGGCCTCGACTCGCGCACCGAGATCGGATGGGGGCCCGATGAGCTTGCCATCGCCGCTAGGACCGCCATGATCCGTGAGGAGTACGTCCGAACACACCCGGAGGAGAAAGCATGAGAGTTCACAACGTCAACAAAGCCCGCAAGGCGAAGACGAAGCGCACCTGTCGCCATTGCGGGCATGAGGTCCAGGCAGGTGAGTCTTACAAGTGGGCTGAGCCTCGCTACGGCGGGATGATGTACTGGTGCAAGGACCACTACCCGAAGAGATCGGAGCTAACGTCCAGCAAGATGGGTTCGGTGTACGACGCCCAGGACGAGTTCGACGTGTCAGAGGCGAAGAGCACAGAAGAGATCTCTGAGGCTCTGTCCGCCGTCGCAGATGCGGCACGTTCCGCCGCTGAGGAGTACCAGGAAGGCATCGACAACATGCCCGAAGGTCTCCAGGAAGGTCAGGTGGCTGAGGAGTCGAGGGAGAAGATCGACGCACTCGAGGCCTACGCAGACGAGCTCGAGAACTGGACGGCGTCAGACATCGAGGAGGACGAAGACGCAGACGAGGACGACGACCCACTCGAGCAGGTCCGTGAGGAAGCACAGCAGCTCGTGGACGGATTGGAGTACTGATGTTCCACCGTCTGTGGCGCTGGTCGGTACGCCTACACGAAGCACACACCTACCCCTGGACCTGGAACCTCCGTGTCGCGATGCTCGACCTCGCAACATGGGAGAAGGGAGACATCACCTGGAAGCACCTGCTGTTCAACTTCCCGACCTGGTTCGGAATCTACGAGGAGGACCTGAAGTGACCAACGCAGAAGAACGACAGAAGATCCTCGCCTGCCTGAACGACGAGGAGCCGACATCTGAGGCGCTCCTGTACGAGCGGCTCCAACGCGGACCCAACGCGATCACAAACCGCGAAACCCAGCGGCGCGTCATCAACGATGCACACACCGACAACGCAATCCGCTGGGTTGCGTTCCAAGGCTGGATGAAGGGCGGACGTCCATGAACCTCCCCCGAGAAATGGAGAACGCCATCCGAGCGCGTCTCCGTGACGTGCAGACGCACTACGTCACCGTCTGCAACATGATCGAACAACCGAAGGGTGAGAACCCAGAGCGCCTGGAAGACGAACTCAACGCACTCCAGGACGCTGCCTACCACGCTCGCTCGGCGTTCAAGATGGGTCAGGTGCCACGGTGACTGAGATCCAAATCTGGGCAGTCATCGGTCTGACCTACGCCGGCGTCTGGCACGCCATCAACACGTGGGCGAAGGTCAGGTCCCGTGAGATCGCTGAGGAGGTCCTCATGGGCCTCGAGATCGAGGCACGGGCCGAAGCAAGGAAGAAGGATCACAATGATCACTGAGTCATCGATCGGAGGGTCAATCGCCGTATCGATCACCTCCGAAGTCAAAGTCGTCGCCATCAACTACCCACACGTCATCCTCGAGTCGATGGGCGAGCAGAAGACAGTCGCCCTCGGTGAAGCACTCGACGTGAAAGTATCCGGCATCTTCAACCTGGAGGACAAATGAGAGAACGAGAGCAGGAGATCCTTCTGTTCGCAGTGAATGCCCGCTACACGGACGCACTGCCGAGCAGGATGAACTTCCCACACGACTTCATCAAGGCGCTGTCTCAGGTCGTCCTGGACCAGGAGAAGCGGATCGCAGACCTGGAGGCACGATGCACGCCTCAGTCATGAACTACGTCCGCGACGTGATCGGTCACTACGACCTCAAGGGCAAGCGTGTCCTCGAGATCGGATCCCTGGACGTCAACGGATCTGTCCGTGACCTCTTCGAGACAGAGGACTACCTCGGCGTGGACATGCGTGAGGGGCCTGGAGTCGATGTCGTCTGTAACGCTCACGACATCCCCTACCACATCCCCCAGGAGCAGTTCGAGGTGATCGTGTCAACGGAGATGCTCGAGCACGATGACCGCTTCTGGGAGACCATGACCGTCATCGGCTACATGCTCGAGCGTGGCGGCATCCTGATCCTGACTGCGCGGGGCAACGGGTTCCCACTGCACGGGTACCCGGAGGACTACTACCGCTTCATGCCGTCCGCGGCAGAACCCCTCCTCGCACTTGCTGGGTGCGAGAAGATCGACGTGGCGAACGATCCTCAGGACCCGGGCATCTTCGTCGTGGGGAGGAAGCGGTGAACGAAGAACAGCAGCGTGTCCTCAACGTCCTACAGCAGGAACTCATGGCGTACGGGTTCCTGGTCACCCACACGTTGATCTTCGGTCCTGGCGGAGTACTCGTCAGGATCATGCTCGACTACCAAGACCTCAGAAAGGAGCTCCTTGTCCTCCCAAGCGGACAGATCATCTGACTACGCCACGAAGCACCGCTCCATGGAGCATCTGGCTCTGGCGAACGAAGTGCGCCTTGCACGATCGAAGGTCCTCAACGACCTAGCACGCGGCGAAGTCACACTCGCGCAGGCATTCGAGCACGACGCGCTGCGGACAGCACAGATCTACAAGGTGCTTCGGGCTCAGCACCGCTGGGGTGAGCAGCGTGTTCGGCGCCTGCTCGTCCGTCTCGGCATCCGTGAGAATCGAGAGGTACAGTTCCTCACGGAGCGGCAGAAGGAGAAGATCATCGAGGAAGTCAACCGACGCCAAGGAAGGAGGAACACGTGAAGGAAGCACTGGCGTTCCTCGCTGGTGTAGCAGTAGGTTGGGTGTTGTGCCGCCAATGGTGGAACGACACGATCGAAGCAGCAGACAGATAACCACAAACAGGAAGGAACACCATGAAGGTCCTAGCAGCAGTACTTGTAACCCTGCTCGTCGCAGCAGGCACAGCAGGAGCAGCAACGCTCGTCACGGGCAAGACGATTAAGAACAGCAGCGTGACGGGGAAGGACATCAAGAACCACTCCCTCACAGCAGCAGACCTGAGAGGACCGTTGCCCGGGACACGTGCCTACGTGTCGGAGACGACCGTCACGTACGGCGCCGGAGCAATCGAGATCCTCACCGCTGAGTGCGACCCGGGCGACGCTGTGATCTCAGGTGGGTGGAGCATGACAGCAGGGGCGCCGTTCGTGGACAAGTCCTACGACGACGCATCCTGGTCAGTCGGAGTGGACAACTTCGACGGGTTCGTGTCGTCCGACGTGACGGTCATGGCGTACTGCGCGCCAATTGGCGTTGCCACAGCGGCAAACGCTGGCAAGCGGGACGACCTGATC
>AR_comb_assmDRAFT_10354873_pt1 | contig 10375 bp, 7 predicted proteins | sample ArasoioldDNA_FD_10543 | JGI IMG/M metagenome (IMG submission 10543) | reverse complement strand
GTTATCGAGTTAATCAATGCCTATCGTGTGCGTGGACACCTGATAGCAGATATCGATCCACTCCACGCCTTGCCAGTGCTTTATCATCCAGAGCTCGATATTGAAACGTATGGATTGACAATCTGGGATCTCGATCGCGAGTTCATCACTGATGGCCTGGCAAACAGACAGAGTGATTCGTTGCGCGAGATACTCAACATCCTGCAGCGCGCTTACTGCGGCAAAGTCGGCGTCGAATATCGCCACATTCAAAGTAAAGAAGAGAAAAATTGGATACGCGAACAGATCAGACGAGAGTTTGTTCAGCCGCAACCGATTCCAGTTGAGATCAAAAAGAAGTTGTTGTGGAAATTGATCTCAGCGGAACAGTTTGAGCGCTTCCTTCATACGAAATACCTGGGACAGAAAAGGTTTTCCCTGGAAGGCTGCGAAACAGTCATTCCAGTACTCGATCGGCTGATCGAAGGGGCAGCAGAACAAGGGGTTGAAGACATCACCCTCGGTATGGCTCATCGAGGTCGCTTGAATGTTCTGGCCAACGTGGTAGGCAATCTTTGCGAGCGAATTTTCGCGGCGTTCGAAGGTTCAGTTCACCCTGAGTTCCCTGCCGACGAAGGTGATGTGAAGTATCACCAGGGCGCGACTGGAGAACGGACTACCGAAACAGGTCGAAAGATTCGGCTGACGGTCTCTCCGAATCCGAGTCACCTTGAAGCAGTCGACCCTGTTGTCGAGGGTATGGTCCGCGCTACACAAGATGAGCGTCTCGGCAAAGAACAGTTGAGTCGGGATGAAGTCATGGACCTGGCAATGCCTATCCTGTTGCACGGAGATGCAGCTTTCGCGGGGCAAGGTATTGTCATGGAAACCTTGAACCTCGCGCAGCTGAAGGGCTACCGAACCGGTGGCACGATTCACATCATCATCAACAATCAAATCGGTTTCACAACGTCTCCAGAAGCGGGCCGCTCGACCATCTACTCTACTGATGTCGCGCGCATGACGCAGTTACCGATCTTTCATATCAATGGTGACGATCCGGAAGCTGCATTTCGCGTGCTGACCATCGCGCTTGACTACCGGCAGCAATTTAATAAGGACGTGGTGCTGGATCTGATCGGTTTTCGACGGTTGGGCCACAATGAGTCCGACGAACCAAGCTATACACAGCCGTTAATGTACGCCAGAGTAAAAGCTCATCCGGGCGTCCGTACCGTCTACGCCAAGCGATTAATAAAAGAAGGTGTGGTAACGGAAGAAGAAGTTAACCAGCTGATCGAAGAGCGCGTGAAACGTTATGAAACAGCGCTCGCGAACGCTAAACGAAAAGTAACTGAAGAACCAGCTCAAGCTCAGCCGCAAACTCAAGAGTTTGAAGGTTCAATCATCGTGCCCACTGCCCTCGCAGCCGAGACGATCAAATCTATCGCTCATAAGATCGCAGTCGTACCGGAAGGATTTAATGTTAATCCCAAGATGGTGGGCCAACTAGCGCGCCGAGCCAAGATGGGCGAGGGCAGCCTGCCAATTGACTGGGCCTTTGCCGAAGCAATCGCTTTCGGTTCGCTGGTTATTGAGGGCACACAAGTTCGCCTGAGCGGGCAGGACTCTGGGCGCGGCACTTTCAGTCAACGCCACGCCGTGCTTTACGACACGCAGACCGGCAAATCATGGTGTCCACTATCAGAACTGCGAAATGAATCTCATCCCGAAGCACGCTTTGAAGTGTTTGATAGTTCTCTTTCCGAAGAAGGTGTCCTCGGGTTCGAGTACGGTTACTCAGTGGTGGCAAAGCAGGCGCTGATAATGTGGGAAGCTCAGTTTGGTGATTTCGGAAATGGCGCTCAGACAATCATCGATCAATATATCGCTGCTTCTGAAGACAAATGGAAACAGAAGTCGCGACTTGTTATGTTGCTGCCACATGGCTACGAAGGCCAGGGCCCAGAACATTCAAGCGCCAGGCTCGAACGGTACTTGCAACTCTGCGCCGAAAACAATCTGGCCGTTTGCTATCCGACAACCCCGGCTCAGTATTTCCACCTGTTGCGACGTCAGGTCCAACCAGGCATGGAGCGACCGTTAGTCGTAATGACTCCGAAGAGCTTGCTGCGTTTGCCAGCCGCGGCGTCAAGCATTGAAGCCCTGACCACTGGAGGCTTTGAACCGGTAATCGACGATGAGGGAATAAGTGATCCGGCCGGAGTGCAAAAAATCGTTCTCTGCAGTGGCAAGGTCTATTACGACCTGATGGAGGCAAGGAAGAAGACTGGCGAGCAGCGTGTTGCAATTATTCGCGTCGAACAGTTTTATCCTTTCCCGGTTCAGCGAATACGAACAATCCTCAGCCGGTATACGGCAGCAAACCAGCTGGCCTGGACGCAAGAAGAGCCGCAGAACATGGGAGGATGGACCTTCATGCAAGAGCGACTCGAAAATCTTTTGCCACGCTGTGAGCGTCCGAAATATGTCGGTCGAACAGCATCAGCGAGTCCAGCTACGGGCTCCTACCATATCCACCAAAAGGAACAAACCCAACTAACCACAGAAGCTTTAAACGTGGAATAGGCGATCATCTTTATAATGCAAAGTACTTGACGGCGCTGGCCTGAGAGGTTTAGGATGCGTGTGTTATGGATCCTTTGCGAGCTATTTCTCCCGCCCCGGATCAGCCGCCAGCCTTGCATGAGCGGGCGATGGACAACCTTCGCTACATCCGTGAAACGATGGAGCGAGCCACTGCCTTTACCGGAATATCTGGATGGGGCGAAGTGGCCATCGGAGTGACCGCTTTGATAGCTGCCGTTTTGGCCGCCAATCAAACCACGTTCAAAGCCTGGCTGGCGGTATGGATAGCAGAGGGATTAATTTCGTTATTGATTGCCGGTTGGTCTATGGACCGTAAGGCTCGAGCCGCCAGTATGCCGCTCGTTTCCGGTCCGGGTCGCAAAGCTGTTTTTAGTTTGTCGCCACCAATTATCGCCGGCGGGTTGCTCACCCTGGTGCTGGTGCGCGCCGGATTGACTAATCTCATTCCTGGCATGTGGCTCGTGCTTTACGGGACGGGCGTAATTACTGGTGGCATGTTTTCAGTTCCAGTGGTTCCAGTGATGGGCAGTTGTTTTATGGTACTGGGCGCGATTGCGTTGTTTGCTCCACCCGCTCTCGCAAACTGGTTCATGGCTGCAGGTTTCGGAGGATTACATTTAATCTTTGGAGTGATTATAGCGAGGAAGCACGGTGGCTAAAGGTTCATCCGCAAAACAACGAAAGCAAGAAAGCGAAGCAGAGGCGCCTCGTCCCACTCGCACGCCGCAAAAGAACGCGGCTCCGAATCTCGACCGCCTGATTCATGAACGATTGCGGCTGGGTATTATCAGCGCGCTCGCCGTTAATGAATCGCTGACGTTTAGTGATTTGAAAAGTCTCATGAATACGACCGATGGAAATCTTAGTGTTCATGCACGTAAACTTGAGGAAGCGGGCTATATCAGTTGCTCAAAATACTTCGACGGACGTCTGCCAAAAACCGAATACAAGCTGACCACCAGCGGTAAACAGGCTCTGGAAAATTATCTCAGCCACATGGAGTCGCTAATCAAGCAAATGAGAAAGACTTGATCGCGGCTTCCCTTTTTTTGTCTTTCTACTTTGCGATATAAAGAGCTTTGAGATGATAGGCAGAATGGGGGACACAATCTTGGTGATGACAGACATTGCGATGTTGTTCATCGACGAAACGGATTGGCCATCTCAAATCTTCAACAGGCTGGCGCAGAAAAAACCAGCTCTTTCACTCTAAAACAATGGATACATTTGATGTAACAATCGTAGGTGCTGGATTGGCTGGCCTTCAATGTGCCCGACTGCTGGGCCAGGCCGGTCTCAAAGTCTTACTCCTGGATCGAAAGAATTCGCTCACCCGGAATATTCATACCACTGGAATATTTGTACGTCGCACACTTACCGATTTTGATATTCCAGAAGATTGTCTTGGTCCAGTAATTCGACATGTGACGCTTTATTCACCTCAGCATCGATCGCTCGAGTTAGTTAGCGAACATGATGAGTTTCGCATCGGTCGCATGGGCCGGCTCTATAGTTTTCTCCTCAATCAGTGTTTAGACGCGGGAGTGAAATGGCTGCCCGAATCGTCTTTTGAAGGTTGTTCGGAACTTGTAGACCAAACGTGCGTGAATATCAAAAGCGGATTACAACCGCGAACGATTTTGACTCGCTACCTGGTTGGTGGCGACGGCGCCACTTCTCGCGTGGCTCATGATCTAAACCTCGACACTAATCAGAAATGGATTGTCGGAGTGGAGAATGTTTTTGAGCAGGTACAGTTTTCCGGCCCTCCAAAACTTCTCTGCTTCGTTGATTCGGTTTTAGCGCCAGGATACATCGGCTGGATCGCATATGACGGCGAGGAGACTCACGTCGGTGTAGCCGGTTACCCTTCGAGATTTGAGCCTTTGCGTGCACTTAACACTTTTACAGAAAGCGTAAAAGACCTTATCGACTTGAGTGATGCAAAGTTGATTGAGCGAAGAGGTGGTCGTATCCCCGTAGGTGGAGTGCTCCCTCACATCGTGAATCGCAAAGGACTCTTGATTGGAGATGCGGCCGGAGCTGTATCGCCATTGACTGCCGGAGGCTTGGATCCATGTATGCGGCTGTCCAGCTTTGCGGCCAGGGTAATAGAAGAATTCCTCGCATCCGGAAACGAAGAAGCACTGCGAGATTATTCGGGTGACTATTTCCGATCCAGGTTTGTCTCCCGTCTATGGGCTCGTCGAATTGCTTCTAATGTACGCAGTAACACATTAATCGAACTTGGCTGCGCAGGATTGCGCCTCCCGGTTCTGAGAAAAGTCGCCGCAAACGTCTTTTTCGGGCACGGCTCATTTCCGGATCTGCCAACAAAACACAAGCAAACTGGAATTCTGGTTCATCCAGTTGCGGGAACGTAGTACAGCACATGCAGTTTCTGTGGATTACCACATTGTCGAATGCATGTGACAGGCCCACAATCTCGGGTCAATGACAGGACCAGTGAAACAGGAGTAGGAACATGACCAAGCGTATCATTGCCATCGCGTTTATCTTTGTGTGCACTTCAGTCGCATGGGCCATTCTAGGCGGAACTCTCTTCGCCAGGACATACGATTCAGGTTCCTCCTCGTCCAGCCGAGTCGAGTCCACGTGGGGCACTCAACAGAATCAGGCGCCACCTGCAGCCTCGTTTGTGACTAAGACCTCCCGCACTGAAGAAGCTCTCGAGAACGGTAAGAAAGTTCTTAAGACTATTGAGGAAGAACACACAAACCCTTTGCCTCTTGAAAGCAGTTCAGTTGACGTCAACCTGGATCTCGAACACCGTCAAAAAGGGTTGCTTTGGTACAGCACCTACAAGGTAGCTTTCGCCGGAACTTATCTTTTTCGCAACATCAGCGATCATGATCAGAACGTTACTTTCATGCTTCCGTTTCCCACCAACCAGGCAATCTACGACGATCTCTCTTTCCTGGTTGATGGTCAGTCAGTAGAACTTGTAAACGCGAATAGCACAACCAGTGCGACAACCAAAATTGGAGCGGGAAAATCCGTCGAACTAAAAGTCGGCTATCGTTCACAAGGGCTGAATGAATGGCGCTACAACTTTGGTCAGGCAAATGTGGCGCAGGTGCGCGACTTTACGTTGCGCATGAAAACAAACTTCAAAGATATAGACTTTCCTGAGAACAGCCTTTCGCCATCTACAAAAAAGGAAACTAATAGCGGTTGGGATCTAACATGGTCCTACAAGAATCTTCTTTCGGGCTATCAGATCGCCATGGTAATGCCGGAAAAACTTCAGCCTGGTCCACTGGCTGGCCGAATCAGTTTCTTCGCCCCGGTATCACTCTTCTTCTTTTTCTTCCTCATGCTCATCATTACGACAATGCGCGGCATCGATCTTCACCCAATGAATTATTTCTTCCTCGCTGCCGCCTTCTTTTCCTTCCATCTGTTACTGGCCTACCTTGTAGATCACGTGTCTATCCATACCAGTTTCGCCATCTCGGCTGCCGTATCGGTATTTCTCGTCGTTAGTTACCTTCGACTAGTCGTCGGTACACGGTTCGCCACTCGAGAGGCCGCGCTCGCTCAATTCATCTATCTCGTAGCATTCTCGTACGCGTTCTTCCTCAAAGGTTTTACTGGACTCGCGATCACCATCGGCTCAGTCTTGACTCTTTTTGTCGTCATGCAGGTGACCGGTCGCATCCGTTGGACGGACAAGTTTGCTGCTAATTCTCCCGAGCCCGCTCCTACAGCTCCCTGATTGTTAATACTTTCGAGCGACCAAACGTCTTACAGGTTGAGCCGTTCCGGAATCGCCAACTGAAAAATGCGCCGCGAACGAATTGGCCGCATTTTTCGTTGGTGTTGTTCCGTTTTCAATAGGCGTTTCCAGTGGTGCCCTGACACATTTTGCTGGGCCTGGAAGCAAATTTAGTCCTGAACTTAGAGTGCGGTACTGGCGTATAGCCACGCGGATCGTCAACCGATCCTGCAAATCCCATGAAAGCCTTAGCTTCTTTTTATACTGATGCTTTGAAGATCGCTCTACAGTCGATCTTAGCGCATAAATTGCGTGCGTTCTTGACGCTGATCGGCATCATTATCGGAGTGGCTTCGGTCGTGACGGTGGGTGCTTCTATAAGCGGATTGAACACTTATGTAGTGGAAAAAGTCGCCAAAATGCTCGGGAACAACCACTTCATGATTGCTCGGATGGCGTTCTCGGGCCATATGTCGGACGACGAATTCGAACGACGAAATCGCCGAAACAAACGCCTCAATTGGGACGACTATGAATGGGTCAGAGACCACTGCCTGTCATGTGCCGAAGTCGGTGCGGCGGTCGGCAGCGGCACCGATTTAAAACAAGACGGGATTGAATTTCCTGGAGCGGTCGTGTTTGGTGCAAGCGCGAACATGATCGACATCGAAGACAAGACGATGGAAGAAGGGCGCTTCATTTCCGCCGACGAAGTGCAGCGCTCCGCGTTGGTAGTAGTTCTTGGAGGCGACATCAAAGATAAGTTCTTTCCGAATCAGGATCCGATCGGCAAGACTCTCAAAGTTCGGGGATTGCCGATGCGGGTAGTCGGGGTTGAAGAGAAGCGTGGCTCTTTTTTCGGTGACTCTGTCGATCGCCACATTTATATTCCGGTAACAACCCATTTGCAGATTTTTGGTCGCAACGGTTTGCAGATTCACGGCAAGAGCAGGAATCGCGATGCTTTGCAATCGACGATTGAAGACGCTCGCGTAGCCATGCGCATCAAACACCGCTTGAATGGCAATGACGAAGACGATTTCGGCTTGGTAAACGTCGAAGAGATCAACAATCAGATCGACCAATTCACCGGCACAATCGCGAAAGTCGTTGTCCCGATAACGCTGATTACACTCGTCGTCGGTGGCATCGTTGTGATGAATATCATGTTGGTCAGCGTCACCGAACGTACCTTTGAAGTGGGACTAAGGAAAGCAGTAGGCGCGACTAAACGGCAAATCATGATGCAGTTCCTAATTGAGTCGGGTCTACTGTGCGTTCTGGGCGGTTTAATCGGACTGGCGATCTCGTGGGGTGTCTGTCTGCTCGTCTCCAAGCTTGCCGGCATCACGATGACGATCACTATTGGCTACATCTTTTTGGCACTCGCAGTTTCCACGATAATTGGAGTTCTGTCAGGCATATACCCGGCGTTCAAAGGATCAAGGCTGGACCCAATTGTGGCCCTGACCGCGGCGATGTAATTCTTGAGTGTTGGTATGAGGTTAGCGAACAAACTTAAACTCCGACTCCCGCAAAGCTCATTGCGCGAGACGCTTGGTATGGCACTAGACAGTATTCGAGGCCACAAGTTTCGCAGCTTTTTGACTGTGCTTGGGATCGTTATCGGAGTACTAACTGCAATCGTCATCGCCTCGCTGCTAACCGGGATGCGACAGAGTATTGTTTCGATCATCGAAGAGTACGGCACGAACAATATCTATGCATTTCATTTGTCTACTGGTCCACGCACTAGTGAAGACCGGGCCGAACGATTGCGCAAGCCGTTTAATGTTTCAGACGCGGAAGCGATTAAAGCTCAGGCCCCTGCAGTTGAGGATCTAGCGATTGTCGCGCCCAATGTCGGTTACAGCGGTGGCCCATTTGACGACAACATAACCTACCAGGGAAAGAACTATCGCTGGGGCAACACACAAGGTGTTACGCACAATTACGCTGACATCACCAATATCGCTCTCAGGGAAGGTCGCTTTATTTCGGAATTGGACGATCAGCAACGTGCCAATGTAATTGTGATCGGCGTAAATGCGGCCGACGCTTTGTTTCCGGGAATGAACAACATCGCTGGTACCCAGGTGAGAATGGGCGGTTATAACTTCGAGGTGATCGGAGTCCTGGAAAAACGTAAAGCTGGTTTTTTTGGTGAGAATGAAGAGGACAACGCCGTCTTTCTTCCATTTCGCACCGCCCAAAAACTGGCGCCCGCGCGCGGTTACATGTTGTTCGTGATACGCGGACGCGCGGGCCTGGTTACAGAAGCGCTCACCCAGGCTGAGGAGATCTTGCGACGCAGACGTCACGTAAAGTTTGACGAGCCTGATAACTTTGATATCAAAACTGCTGACAAGTTTATCGAGCAGTTTGACAGCATCACGGCAATGATTGGCCTGATCGCGATTGCAATTTCGAGCCTTGGCTTACTGGTTGGCGGTATTGGCGTGATGAATATCATGCTGGTTAGCGTGACTGAACGAACTAAAGAAATTGGAGTGCGCAAAGCCATTGGAGCACGTCGCAAAGATATCGTGCGCCAGTTTCTGTTTGAGGCGATGATGCTGACCTTCCTTGGCGGAGTGCTGGGAGTGCTATTGTCAGTTGGCATTAGTCGCCTTTTGATATTTCTTATTCCCAGCATGCCCGCGACTATTCCCACCTGGGCGGTTGTTAGTGGTCTCACCGTTTCGATTGGCGTTGGTCTAATCTTCGGCGTCTGGCCCGCGCGCAAGGCGTCCCGTCTCGACCCTATCGAATGCCTCCGCTACGAGTGATGACCTCCCTGACCATCGATGGAGAGGATACTCGTTTGCAGCAGAGGTCAGTGCCGGAACGCCGCACTGCCGGCTAAGTCAGTCATCATAATTTGTTGGTTCCAGGATACTGAGCCGGCGCTACCGCGTTCCGGTACCGACTCGTTTGGCCAAACGCTAATCGCCAATACTTCGCTATGAGCTATAATCGCGTCGAGCCACGGAGCCTATGTAAGTCACCAGGTGAAACAAGAGCGCGATTTTACAAAAGAATTTCTCACTTATCTGCAAGTCGAAAAAGGACTCGCACGGCACTCCCTCGAAAGTTATCGACGTGATTTAACAAAACTTGAACAGTGGGCCATCGTCAACAAACAGTCGACCCTTGAACTCACCCGGCCTGACTTAAGAAAATGGATCGCCAGTTTGTCACGTGATGGACTCGCTCCGTCGTCCGTTGCACGCGCCGTGAGCGCAGTTCGAGGCTTCTATAAATTTCTGATGCTGGATGGACACATCAAGACTCATCCCGCCGAAGATCTCGACACTCCGCAACGTTTTAACTACCTGCCAAAGTTTCTTACTGAAGACGAAATCTCTAAATTGTTTGCGACGCCCGATGTTGCAACTCACGATGGCATAAGAGACCGCACAATCCTCGAAGTGATGTATGCCTCCGGACTCCGCGTTTCAGAAATGGTTAATCTGAAACAAGCCGATGTCGATCTGCTTGCCGGTCTACTGACTTGTCATGGCAAGGGAAGCAAAGAGAGACGAGTGCCTTTAGGGAAAAGCGCCATTCACTGGCTGCAGCAGTACTTTTCGGTTAAAGCATCTTACGGCAAGTCGAGTTATCCACAAGTATTTCTGCACAGAGCAAAGCCGCTCACCCGACAACTAGCCTGGTCCATAATCAAACAGCACGCAGAAAAAGCAGGTATCGAAAGAGTCTCGCCTCATACACTTCGTCATAGTTTTGCTACTCACCTGTTACAACATGGGGCGGACTCGCGTTCGGTCCAGGCGTTGTTGGGCCATAGTGATATATCGACCACGCAAATCTATACTCACATGTCTGATATACACTTAAGGTCGGCTTATAACCGGCATCATCCGCGAGCAAAACTCAAAGCGAACGATTAAGTCTCCAGCAAAAAATGTTTTCTCTATTGGAACCTTCTGACCAGACGGTAAGAGAGCTGATCGAGCGTCAGCGTGACTGCTCGTTCACTTATGACGATGTCGGCGAAACAAACAGAACACCGCCGCTAAACTTTAC